>WNGA01036439.1_pt1 | contig 12759 bp, 12 predicted proteins | sample 5400061 | NCBI WGS metagenome assembly WNGA01 (sample SAMN13153366, study PRJNA577476) | soil metagenome | isolation source: 100 cm soil or saprolite under grassland replicate 2 | place: USA:California | collected 2016-06-15
GTGCCGCGAAACTGCGCATCAACCAGCGTCTCCAAAAGCAGCGGGCGAAAGCTGTAAGGGCGTCTTTCTTTCGCCGGCCCCTGTCGCCGTCAACCTACAAACGATTTCGCCGCTCCCATCAAAACTGGTCGCAACGACTCTTGTGTATTCCGAAACTAGTCGCATCGACTTCTGTACGCACTCGCATCCTCTTGTGTGAAAAATGCCCTTTTTGACCCCTCTCAGTCGCATCGTCTTCTAAAATTCACATCTCGTGTGATTTCTAGAAGAGGACGCGACTACACAAAAGTAATGTGGTCGACCACATTACTTCTATTATGTGGCCTTTATAGTTATGTGGCGTAGAGATCACATTCCCTTCAAAGGAATGCATTCCTTCGGTTTCAGCGACACATAAATTTGCATTCATCAGAACGTGCCGAGACCGTTGACAGGTAGGCCGGGGAAGCTATGACCGTAAGAACACGATTTAAATCGGAACTCCTGTCTCCACAGCTCTGCTGGTTTAACCGCCACCCGTCGCTCTAAGGCTGATGGTTATGTGGCGTCTGATGAGCATTGTAGTTGCTATCATCGGACGTCGAGCGCTGGGCACCACATAACTAGGAAGGCCACATAACAAAAGAGGATGCGACAGATTACAGAAGAGGATGCGACTGAGGGTAGGTGCTAGTCCCTGATGATGGAATTATTTTAGATTGGTGCCTTCACGAGTTTTAGGCGGCTTGGTTTGCCTCCTATTGCCGTTGGCAATGGCGCAGGTGCTGCTTGAGGTGCAGGGTGGTCCTATGACCGCATGAAAATTGCGCCCCCCAAATAACGAGGAGCAGAAAGAAGAAGAAAGCATTAAATATGAGCATCCCAACGCGGTGTTGGGCCGCCCCAACTCTACATCTGGGTGCTAGGCTGCTACGCACCGATGCTGCGGCGAGGCGGATTTCTAGGTCCGTTGCTTGACCCCTTCAACAATGCTTGTACCGAAATTGTCGTGGATCGGAGTGACGCTCCGAATCTCGAATCCAGCCGTGCGGTACAAGTGGCTCCATTGATCTTCAGTTCTTTCCCTGCCCGCAATAAAGACCAGCATATTGATATCCAGAAGCTTGGCCGGTGTACCAGCCACGTTGCCCATCGGTGGAAGGACCGAATCGACACAAATCACCCGACCGTCTCCCTGCATGCTCCGGCGGCAGTTCTCGAGGAGCTGGATGCACTTCTCATCCTCCCAGTCATGAATGATATGTTTCATGATGTAGACGTTGGCGGCTGGTACCGAGTCGAACATGTCTCCAGCGACATATTCCAGTCGGTTGGCAACGGCACGGTCCTTCACAGGAAAGCGCTCCTGGGCGACAGGAATGAGGTCCGGAAGGTCCATCACGGTAGCTTGCAAAGTTGGGTACTTCTCGAGCAGTGCAACCGCCAAGTGGCCGAAGCCGCCACCGATGTCAGCAATCTTCTCAACGCCTTTGAAGTCACAGTTCTCCAGAACGCCGCGCAGTGAGTTAAGACTGTTGGACTTCATAGCTTCCCCGAAGTCTTCCAATTCCTTGGGATTCGCATTGAGGTAGTCCCACCATTCCATGCCGAACACTTTCCGGACCTGAGGCTCTCCGGTCTTGATAGCGTCCAGAAGTTCCGCCCAGCCCCTGTACCAAGGCCCGCCCATAGCTTCCACCAGTTTCTTCACAGATGCGGGCGAATCTGACGTCAGCACCTCGGAGAGTTCCGTCGGGCCAAACTTACCCTTAGCGTCCTCTGTGAAAAGGCCCAGGCTCGCGCATGCGCGGAGGAGGCGTTCCAGGGCATTCGGCGCTGCACGAATGCTGCCGGCGGTGACCATCTCGGCGGCGTGCATCGCACCGTGTTGCTTGAGGAGGTCTGGAACCCCCAGCCTGGTCACCTCCGAGACGACCTTCGTGACCCATGCTCCCATCACCATTTGCATGATCACCGCCTGCGGGGGCGGTGACTGCTCGACAGCTGTCTTAGACTCCATCTCGTTTCTCCTGGTATGTAGGTAAGATTTCACCCGGGGAATCTCATTCGCGTCCCCGATCTCCATTTCGTACCCGTCCGGGACTCGCGCCGTTACGCGTCATCACAAATCTTCCTGGCTCACCAATGTAGTCGGCCCAGCACCCTACGTATCTATCAAAAGCGCTAGATAATACTTAAAAACGCGGCATTATGCATCACATGGCTGAAACCCTTGATCATTGGTTCGTTTTTTTGAGAGGTGCAACCGTTAACCATCACGTCACGCCTCTATCCACGGGATCCAGGCCGGGGCGGAGGCTTGTGTGATTCGCCGCTGCACGTCGCGATAGAGAGGGTAAACGTAGATCTGTTTCACCGGGTGCCCGTGAGCCTCGTGATGCTGGTCCATCCGGCCCCGACCCCGCGTCTCGCCCAGATAGTCCAGTTGGCGGCTTGGTAACCGGTTCCGCGAAACTCCGCATCGATAGCGTCGCGAAAAGCAGTGGGCGATAGCCGTAGAGGCGTTCCCAGTCGTCGGTTAGTTGCCGCGCACACAAAGAGAGAATAGTGCTCGCGAGATTGCGCAACTTGCACCCAGGGCAGAATCAGAAACCGCGAGTTGTTGACGACCAGCTGAAGATTGCGCGCCCGCTCCTCGTTGGTCCAGCCAATCCAACTATTCCGGGCCACCATCTTCCAAGCCGGACTGGACCATACAGGCAAGCCAACACCCGCTTTGCTGAGACCGAGCGCACCAGGTACCTCAAATTAGCGCCCACCGGAAAGAAGTCTCGGCTGGAAGGTAGTGAAGCCGAGGCCTATTTGAAGTTAGTCAGTTTGCCATAGAGGAGTTCGTTTCCCTGTTGGAGTGCCAGATCTTGTTCTTCAAGCGTTCTGATGGCTGTGGTCACACGGCCGTGAGGACGGGGTGGCGCAGACGATATCGGTGTCACCTTTGCGATAAACAAAGGCTCAAGCCAAGTTACTGGGGAAATCCCATGCGCCGCATCAAGTCATGGAAACGTGGGTCTGAACGCAGGCTGTCAAACCTTGGGTCTAGCTTGATCCAGGCAGTTGAAAAGCGCGCTGTTCGTACCCTGTGTCGAGCCAGGCAAAAGCCTGGTCCTTCTCGCCGAGGCCAGAGTAGATGAGGGCTACGCTGGTCGCGGGCACATATTCTTTTGCGGAGAGTTGCTTGAGCTCGTCGAGCAACGTGCGGGCCTCGCTTTTCTTACCTGTTACCGCATAGACATGGCCGAGACCACCCTTTGAAAGTGTCCATTCACTTCCCGCTGGCAGCAGTTCCAGTGCCCGTTTTCTCTCTGCAATCGCTTCATTGCTGCGGCCCATTACCGCTAAGTATCCGCCATACCATTGATGGGCTGTCGCATAACGCGGATTCAGCTCGATGGTACGCTTGTATTCCTTCTCGGCACTCGTCCAGTCCCAATCGTATGTTGCCAGGACGCGGCCTAGTGAGGCGTGCTTCGGCCAGCGTCTCGTCCAGTTCCAGAGCCCGGATCGCTGTCGCCTTAGCTTTAGGCATTGCCTCTCGCGGCGGTAGCCGGTTGGCCGGCACAACATAGCAGTCAGCCAAACCGGCGTAAGCCAATGTAAAGCTTGGGTCTTTCTCAATCGCTTGATTGAAATACTCAATTGATTTCTTGAGAGCTTCTGCCGTCCGCTTGTTCCAGTAGAAGCGGCCTTTCAAATAGAGCTGATAAGCCTCGTTGCTCTCGGTATAGTGTTTGGCAGGCCCTTTCTCTTGGCAAATCAAGACTGGGGGAAAACGACACTACGCCAAACTGAAGAGCTATCAATAGATGTGTTACTAATTGAGTTAATAGCTAATGCCTTGGCGGGAAATAGACCATGCGTTTTCCCGTATTGTCACGGCCGAAATTTCATGTCTGGCCCCGCCAGCCCGTGCGTCGCTGCGCTTCACCTCCAAACTGGTTATAATAGGTATGAAAAACGAGAAGAAAAAAATGGGTTCGCCTATTAGTGATAGTAAACAACGGAGTTAAGCAATGCCTAAAATTAGTGATATCGAAGAAACGCCTAATCCAAATGCGGTCAAATTTATTCTGAGAGAGGCCGTCAGCAACGGCACGGTTCATCAGTATGCTTCAGCGGACCAGGCGGAAAACGACCCGCTCGCCAAATCGTTGTTCGATGTCGGGCACGTTGTTTCCGTTTTCTACATGGACCGCATGATTACAATCGAGAAGGATGACGAGAGCGATTGGGACGACCTGCTCCCCACGCTTGCAGTACCCATCCGCGCCGCGGAGGCCGTTAATTCGCCGGCGGCGAGTGCGGCTGCGGCCGTTGGCGGATCGATAGCTGCCGTAACCAGCGACGACCCTCGGCTGCTCAGGATCAACGACATTCTCGATGAAAAGGTGCGACCGGCACTCATGGGCGACGGTGGGTATCTTGAAGTGTTGGGCTTGAAGGATCACACGCTGAGCATCCGTTATCAGGGAGCTTGCGGTAGTTGCCCGAGCTCGCTTACGGGAACGCTGATGGCAATTGAGGGCATGCTTAAGCAGGAGATAGATCCTGAGCTGGAAGTAGTTGCCGTGTGATTTGGTAGTTTAAAGTCCAAACTCGCGTTCGCCATCCTTTCGCAACCAGTAGCTGGAGATTTGGACGCTACAACTATTCTGGAACCGACACTCGCCTCGAACGTTAATCCCTTCGGCTACATCTGTCATCCCAACGCAGTCCCGGGCGGTGGCCCGACCGCGACGGACAACGTAACTGGTTGCCAACAACACCCGCGCTTACGCTGGGCTACTGACCCAGGAGAAACAACATGGCTGCCAAGGCTTTTCTCTCTGCTCACTTGTCTTCACTCTTTGCTCTTATCTTCCTGCTATCGGTGGTTCCGGCAATTTTGGCCCAGGCCACTTCGGAGAAGACATCCCAGCCACAGACTAAAGCGGCTCCCGCCAAATCGTCGGCTAAGAACAAAGCAAACTCCTTCGGCTGATGTTGCCGACCAGGAATCCGCGCGTCTGGTCGCCGAAGAACGGAAACGCCAGAAAGCGGAAAGCGGAAGTTTTGCCGTAGTTTCGCCATCCGACTTGCGATCAGAAGTATTGCGCCTTGCAGCGAGACGCGACCGTGCCCTCGGTGAAGAACTTTTGGACAAACTCAAAGACGCGCGCAACCGCGAAGCAACCGATGCCAGCTCGCCAACGCGCCCCGATTCGTTCGACACGCCGGCGGCAATCAGTCAACGCCTACGTCTGGCGAATCAATTACTCGATGCCGACGTGGAGCGCGCGTTGCAATTCGCCGACCCTGTCCTCGGGATAATTACGATGGAAGGTCTGAATTTCCTTTCGTTTCTGCGGGACAAAAACCCGGCAGCTGCCGATCAGCGTTATGCCCGGATGCTGGCACTCGCGGAGACGGATTTGAAATCCGACGCGAATACAATCTCGCTGCTTTCCTCCTACTTATTTACGCCGCATCTTTTCGTTACCTTCGAGGCGGCCGGTGGCCAGCAGTCTTCGCAAATGAACCAACGCACTCCGCCGCCTGATGTAACGCCGGAGTTGCGTAGTGCTTTCTTTCGCACGGCGGCCCAGGTTCTGCTGCGTCCCTCGCCTTCGCGCGAACAGGATCGCAGCACGTCTGGTCTGCCGGGAAAATACCTGGTCATCCGTCGCCTGATGCCGCTTTTTGAACAGTACGCCTCCAAAGAAATAACAGACCAACTGCGGAACGAAATGGCCGTTCTTGGGCAAGTTACAGATCGCGACCTGCGCGACGAAGATGACGACAATCCGATCCAGCGAGGGATTACTCCCGACCGCACCAGTGAAGATGTTGAGAAGTCGCTGCTTGATCGCATTGACCGCGCCAAGACCGCGGCCGACCGCGATGCGCTTTATTTGCAACTAGCTATCAGAACAGCGCAGAAGGGCGACCTGCGCGCCCGCGACTTTTCTGACAAGATCGAAGATAGCGAACTGCGTAAACAAGCCAAGCCTTATGTGGATATGGCGCTGGCAATGAACGCGGTGGAAAAAAAGGACGCGGAAAAGGCCCTGACCATAGCCGCCAAAGGCGAACTATCGCACATTCAGAAGGTCTGGCTGTTAACACAAGCAGCCAGGTCCCTGCCGCGGGCGGATCGCGATCGGGCCTTGGAGATTATTGCGGAAGCTGCGATGGAAGCGCGCCGAATTGATGTTTCCGATCCTGATCGACCGCGTGCTTTGGTGGCCGTAGCAAATGCATTTCTCGCCATCGATCGCGCGCGTGCCTGGGAGACTATGCTCGAAGTTGCGAAAGCGTCCAACTCCGCCGAAGGATTCAACGGTGAAGATGGCCGGCTCACGATGCGGCTGCAGTCAAAAAATATGACCTCAATACGGAGCAGCACGGTCGAAGACTTTAACTTGCCGGGCGTGTTCCGAACGTTGTCGCAGGAGAACGCGACACAGGCAATCGAACTGGCGCGCAGCTTTGAAGGTGAGGCCCCGCGCGCAACTGCTCTCATTGCTGTCGCCCGCACGCTGCTTAGCGAAAAGGCAAACTGAGCGGGATCCAAGGGTTTGCAAGAGCGGGGGCAAGCCCGCCTTCCTAACCCTGAGACTTTCAAACATCACTCTCTGGCTATAGCTCGGAAGCTTTCAAATCAACAAAAGCCTATCAAGTCTAATCGTCTCAGGGTCAGGAAGGCGGGCTTGCCCCCGCTTCTCTTCTGGCAATCAAGAGTAAATGTTCATCGGTCTTGTCAGTAAGGCAACCGGATCGTCCACGTTCAAAGCTTCCCTTACAAAGAATGGCTCCCCGGCATTGACGCCAATCAGCGAGCCAAAGTAACGCATGCGATATTCGATTTGCGCGAGAAAGCTAGGATCGCTGATTCTCGTCTCGGGCTCGTTTGATTCTGGCCAGTAAAACTGCGACGTGTGCGCCCTGATTGCTGCCATCTTCTGCTCAACAAAATCTGAAACATCAACAATAAAAGACGGTATTACGTGACGCGAAAAAAGCGAGTGCATGATGGCGGGCATTCTCACCGGCTCTTGATTTGCTTCCCCATCGTAGCGCGCCATCGTTGCCAGCCGTGCGGCTTCGCGCACTATGCGGCACGTATGGGCATGATCCGGATGAGGATCGTCCCAATGTGTTGTCAGTAACACCTTCGGTTTATGCGAGCGAAGCACGCGGACCACTGCCGTGCGCGCTTCTTCAGTCAACCAGATGTGCCCATCCGGTTGGCCCAGGTTCAACCGCAAATCCAGGTTCATGATGCGCGAGGCCGCAATTGATTCTTCCGCGCGCATTTCCGGTGTCCCGCGCGTGCCCATCTCACCTCGAGTCATATCGAGCACGCCGGTGCGATAGCCGAGAGACTTCATGCGGAGCAACGTGCCCGAAACAGAAAGTTCCGCATCGTCGGGGTGGGAGAAAACCGCCAGCACGTCAAGCTCGAATTGTGATTCGTTCATGATCTCCTGAGGTTTAACTGAGGCCGCGCGTTTGGTCAAGTGCGTGGCAAGTTAACGCAAACTGTTGGTCTGCGAGGGCATTGGCGCCAGCCGTGGGAGAACTGCCGCGGAAACGTGATGGGTTATATATCATTAGTCCGATAAGGCTACAATATTCTTGATAGCCGCCACACAATCTGACTATGAAACTTGTTGTCCTCGGTTCAGGCACTTCAGTTCCCCATCCTCGCCGGAGTGCTTCCGGCTATTGGCTGGAAAGTGAAAACGGCCGGGCGCTCCTCGACATCAGCGCTGACGCGCCGCATCGCATGGCCGGCGAGGAACTTGATTGGGTTAATCTGGACGCGATCTGGATTAGCCACTTTCACCTGGATCACATGGGCGGACTGGCGCCCCTTCTTTTTGGAACACGTTCTGCTCCACAAACTCAGCGCCGCCTCGGACCACTGCGTATCTGCGGCCCGGCCGGTTTCGAAAAGATTCTGCAAGCCATCGATCAGGCCAATGATTACCGCCTGCTCGACCAGCCTTTTCCTGTGGAGCTGATTGAGGTGCTGCCGGGGAATGAGTTTGAGTTATTGCCTGGGCTCACTGCCGTAACGTTCTCGACGCCACATACGAGAGAAAGCCTGGCCATCCGCCTGACAGATAAAAATGGCAGTGTGCTCGTCTATACGTCCGACACGGGTTACTCCGAAGGGCTGGTCGAGTTTGCGAAAGGCGCCACTACGCTGCTGATGGAATGTTCTTTCCATAAAGACAAGCCGGTAGAGACGCACTTGGAATTGTCCGACGCCATGCGACTGGCGAGAAAGAGTGAACCGCAAATGTTGGTTCTGAGTCATCTCTATGCTGAGTGGGATGGCATCGATCTTGCCGGTGAAGCGCGAATGCTTTGGCTCGGTCAAACGATAGCAGCATTCGATGGACTGCGATTGGATTTTTAGATAACCAGTTCGACATTGAATATGCAAAAGTCCCTCCTGATATTACTAACATCAGCGTTTGCGATCTTCTCGTTTCCTGCTTCATATTCCAGATCAACGAGGGTCGTAGATCTATCAATGGGTCTTCATTTCGATGGTGAACCAGAGTTGCTTGAAATAGGCCAAGCCCGGGCGCCCGCTCGCCCGCGCCACTCGTCTCCGGAGATCAAGGTTGTGTCTTACAACATTCGCTGGCGTAGCGGAGAGGATCTGCGCAAGCTGGCGCGATTTCTGAAAGAGGATCCTGAAATTGGTGGCGCCGCAATCCTTGGGTTACAAGAAGTGGATCGAAACAAGAAACGTAGCGGCAATCGAAATACAGCTGCCTTGCTCGCCGAGGAGTTAGGCATGTACTACGCCTGGGCCGCACCACCCAGCCCGGCAACCGACAAGGAAGAAGAAACCGGGGTAGTTATTTTGAGCGCTTATCCGCTCACCGATGTTCGCCGACTCGTCTTGCCTCACGAAGGCCCTGGTGGCAGACGACGAGTGGCGCTGGGGGCGACGGTAAAAATAGGGCAGACCGACGTGCGGGTTTATTCCGTGCATTCCGAGACCCGCATTCCAATAGGTTGCAAACTCGAGCAGATAAAGGCTGTCTTAAGTGATCTGGCGTGCTACCGCAAAGAGATGCCGGCAATAATTCTCGGCGACCTAAATACCTGGGAACGTGAGGCTGTCAGCCAAACGTTCGAGCTCTTCGGCGCGGCAAGTTTTCAAACTCCTTTTGATGATCAGTCTACATTTTCTCGACGCGTGCTCTTTATTCCAATCGATCTAAAACTCGATTGGATATGGCTGCGAAGCCTTGAGCCAACCAGGCACGGAATCCGGCGAGCGATCAAGCTGTCGGACCATTGGCCGTTGTGGGTCGTTCTAAGGAAACCGGGAAGCGGTGGCTGAGAGAGCACGTACAATAACTCACTGCTGACATTCATTGTCTGAACACTTCAGTAGAGAGCCCGAGTGCCAACAACGGGTCGCCACCGCTCCCGGTTCTAATGCGCAATTTGACGGGCACGCTGAATTGAGAACCAACCGAGATTGGCTCGATATGCTAAAGTACCGCCTGCACCAATAGCATTCCGCTTAAAGAGTTTCAAAAAAACCGAATGCGGGGATAACAGTATGAGGTGTCCAAAGTGCGGGAGACGGGCCGGCTGGGCCAGGACTCGGTGTCCTGCGTGTAAGACTAAGCTGATCGCCTGGTACATCATGGCAGTGATTATCATCGTCGGTGCCTGTTATGGCGGGCTCATAATCCTCGAAAAGGTAGGATAGAGATTTACGATCTCTAATTTGAGATTTGAAATCCGGGAAGCTCAAAATCTGAAAACAAGAGCGGAGCACTTTCATCTTACGCGCGAGCGCGCAACACTCACAAAATAGCGCCGACCTCGATCGCAGTCTCGCGCGCAAACTGACAGTTTGCGTTACATAGGTGAAGGCGGTGAGTTCGCCCCAAAATACTCACCGCCTTCTCGTGTGCGGTGCTGCCGCAGGTCGGGAGACGTTCAGCGCACACGCACGACGATGTTGTTGCTCGTCAGCGCATTCCCGGTTGCTCTCTGTATTCTGCGATCGCCTTGTTGAGATCAGTCTGCGCGCGTAATTCATTTCCGCGCGCAGTCGTTAAAGCTGTCTGGCGCTCCAGCACTAGAAACACCGTTGATTGCCCAGCGTCGAGTTTCCTTTGCTCGCTTTGATACTGCTGCTCACTTGCTTGCCGGGCAATAACTGCGGACCGCAAGCGCGCCTCCGCGCTGCGCACCACCTGCAAGGCATTCCTCACGTCAACCTGAACCGATTGCTCGAGTTGTTCGCGCTGCGTGGCAATACGCTGGCCTTCAACGAGTGAGCGTCCCAGCTGCGCCTGCGCGGTGCGGTTCCTGAGGGGCAAATTAATTTGCACCCCCACCCGAAAGTTATTGAATCGATTACTCAGTAGGTTTTGCAGCGACTGATCATAACCGCCAAGTAAAAAAGGCGAAATTGTTTGTGCCGGCGGATCGGGTAGCCGGTCGAAGCCTGCGTTTATGAGCAGACGATTCACCGCGTCGCGCAATTGGCTTGACGATGCGGTGATGGGATTGGCGGCGCCGCTGGATGCGCCCGCCAAACCAACCATGCCGTAACTACCGACCAGATCGATCGCCGGTTTGGTCTGCTCGCGAAAATACTTCTGATCGATTTGATTGATCTCTCGCACAACATTCGACTGTTGCAACTCGGGGCGGTTTTCCAGCGCGGCTTTCAGAGCATCCGGTAAAGAAACATCCGGCGCCGCAAGGTCCACCGAATCCGTGGGAACAATCGAAAGGCTCCAGAGATCAGCCTGACGATTCACCGCGATCAAGTCCTTCAAATTGTTTTCGGAGCGGGAAACTTCCTCCAACGAGCTGAAGAGGCTTTGCTCGAAGTTGGCTACCTGCGCCTCTGCCGCCACCACGTCGATTGGCGCCAGCGCACCTTCCGCAACCAGCCGCTTGTTGTGTTCAAGCTGCAGCCGCGAATCGCGCACGGCATCCCTTTGCACCTGTAAATTCCTGAGCGCAAAGACAAGATCCCAGTACGCTCGCTGCACGCTGGTGATGGTCTCGATTGCCCGTTGCCGAAACTGGGCATCGGTTAAGGACAAATTCTTTTTGGCAATCTCGATTTGGCGGCGGTTGTTGTCAAACTTTAGCCCACGGAAAAGCGGCTGCATGTAGCTGAAGGTGAGCGCAGTCGGATACTGCGGATTGAGCGCCGCAAATTGATTGTTGGTCGTCAACTTGATTGACGAAAAATCCAGATGGTAGTTGCCGCCGAGTTTCGGTGTCAGACCTTCGAGTCGCGCAGTTGCGGTGTAGTCGCTTTGCGTGGTGGTGCCATTCGATCCACCGCTGAGAAAACTCGAGATAGGGCTCTCGATGCGTTCGTAGTAAGAAGATGAGCTGAGGCGTGGATCGTAAACACCACGCGCAGCAGTTAGATCAAACTCAGCGATCTTCACATTGTGCCGTGCAACTTCGATGTCCTTGTTGTTTTCCAGCGCCAGGGCCAGCGCCTCGCGAAGCGTAAGCGGCCGCTGACGATCCATGTCGACACCAACGCGACCGAGTTCCGGCAAGGGTCTTTCAGCCGGATGAAACTCAGGAGCGATCGCGGGCACCTGCAACTCTTGGGGTGACAGAGAAGGCGATGGTGTCGGTGTCTGCGCAATACCGTTTAGCGAGCACAGCAAGAACGCCAGGAGCAAAACCGCGGCTTTGCCTTTCCGCACTGTGCGGCGGCAAAGCGGCAAACCATGATTTGTCTCAACTTCAATCATTGTTCTGATTCAACATCAATTTAAAGAACCTATCGCTTGTTTATCTAGTTTTTCGAAACTAAACCTAACAATGACGCCGTCGCGCTTGCCGTCTTGCGTCGCGCCCAGGCAAATGCTTCGGTCACTTGCGAGCCGATGATTCCCCAAACTCTACTGCGGCCGAGATCGTCGAAGAGTGAATAAAAAACGGGAACAGCCAGCAACGTCAGCAACAAGCAGAGCGACTGCCCGCCAACTACCAGCACACCGATTGAGCGATTCGTGCCGGAACCCGGACCGCTGGAAATGGTGAGCGGCAACATGCCGGCGACCAGTGCAATCGTGGTCATCAGAATCGGACGCAAGCGATCGCGATTGGCACGGATGATCGCTTCGAGTCGCTCCATACCACGCGCGCGTAACTGGTTCGTATGATCTATTTGGAGAATTGCGTTTTTCTTGACGACGCCGAAAAGCAGCAGTAATCCCAGTCCGGAGAAAATATTTACCGTCTGTCCTGTGATCAGCAACGAGAGGATGCCGAAAGGTATTGCCAGCGGCAACGTCAGCAAAATTGTGATTGGGTGAATGAACGATTCAAACTGCGCGGCCAGGACCATGTACATGAATACAAACGACAGGATGAACGCGAGCACGAAGTAGTAGCCGGCGCGGCCAAGTTCTTTTGAACGGCCAGCCAGACCGGTTTTGTAAGCAGCGTCGATGCCCACTTCTGTCGCAAACTGGTTCATCTTTTGAATTACCGCCGCCTGTGATCCACCTGGTTTTACGTTGGCTAGCAACGTTAGCTGGCGCTGGCGGTTCAGGCGATCGATAGCCGAGGGACCCGTCCCCTCTTCTACTCGCACCAGATTGTCGAGACTCACCCAGCCGATTTTTGACGAGGACACGATCATCTGCTTGAGACCCTCGACGCTCGATCGAAATTGTCCGGTCGCGCGCACGCGCACGTTGTATTGATCGGTGCCGGCATTGAAGGTGGAAACTTTTTGACCGGCTACCA
>WNGA01009892.1_pt1 | contig 12758 bp, 8 predicted proteins | sample 5400061 | NCBI WGS metagenome assembly WNGA01 (sample SAMN13153366, study PRJNA577476) | soil metagenome | isolation source: 100 cm soil or saprolite under grassland replicate 2 | place: USA:California | collected 2016-06-15
CCATCATGCGGCCGACCTCGGCCGCGGTTGCGCGATCCACGACGGGTCGGACCGACGCGACCGGGAGCGCCAGCGCGCGGCCGTCGCCGCCGACGGAACGCTCGATCATCGTCGGCGACGGCATGTTTCCGCCGCGCGCGATCGTCGCCGCCAGCAGCGCGCCGTGCATCGGCGACAGCGTGGAGTGCCAGAAGCCGGCCGCCGCGCGCGCGAACTCGAGCGTGTCGTCCGGCACCTCGAGGTGTGACGGCTCGATCGGCAGGTCGAATGGGATCCGCTGGTCGAAGCCAAAATTGCGGCCAATGCGCGCCAATCCACCCGCAGTGAGATGTCGGTTCGCGAGCTTGGCGATGATCGCGTTCTGCGACTTGCCGATGGCGAACGCGAGCGTCCCGCATTGGCGATCCAGCGCGGGTACGTCCAGCAAATTGTCGGCGAGGATCGCGGAGACGCCGCCGTGGTAGCAGGTACGAGCGGCGCCGGTCAGCCCACTCTCGACCAGCGCCGACGCCGCGACGACCTTGAACACGGACGCGGCCGGCGCCCACGGCCGCAACGCGAGCTCCGTGACGCCGAGCTGCGGATCGGCCGCGGCCTGACCCACCATCGCGAGCACCCGCCCATCGCGCACGGAAAGCACGACCGCACCCGCGTACGGAATCCGGAACGTGCGCAGCAGGTCTTCGGTGCTGGCCTGCAGCCGCGGATCGAGGGTCAGATCCGCGCGGCCGCCGCCATCCAAGTCGGCGACGTAGCGGTGATTTGCGAGTCGAATCGTCTCTGGGCGCAGCGCCTGCGCGCGCGCGTCAGCAGCGAAGGCGCCCCAGAGGACCAGCCCGACCGCGAGACAAGAGGTGCGAGACATAATGACAAAGTCATACATGTAGGATAAGGTGTCAAATTATCCTCCCCTTGATGCCGTGCCGGCTTTGACCTAGCCTGCACGGCCGGGAAAGGCCTGTGGCGCGACACCCACGTGATCCAAACGACACCTCCGAGTCGGACCACGTCCGGGCGAAGACTGTCGTCACCAGCATCAGCCGGATCTCGGAGAAGCCGTCGGGCAAGGAGGCTTGTCTGGTGATGATCTACGGCCTCGAGCTGGGGAAGAAGTACAACCTCAACTCGGCGTCGCTCGTGCTCGGCCGCTCTTCGAAGTGCGACATCCAGATCGATCAGGAGTCGATCTCGCGTAACCATTCCAAGATTGTGAACACCGGCAAGTCGATCCTGATTCGAGATCTGGGCTCGACCAACGGCACCTACGTCAACGACGAGCCGGTCGACGAATACGTATTGCGGGACGGCGATCTCATCAAGATCGGCCGTACGATCTTCAAGTTCTTGACCGGCGGCAACATCGAGAACGCGTACCACGAGGAGATCTATCGCCTCAACACGACCGACGGACTCACGCAGATCTTCAACAAGCGCTACTTCCTCGACACCATCGAGCGCGAGGTCGCTCGCGCGCACCGTTACCGGCGTTCGTTGTCGCTGGTGATGTTCGACATCGATCACTTCAAGAAGATCAACGATGGCTACGGCCACCTCGCCGGCGACTACGTGCTCAAACACCTCGCGCAGACCGTACGCGCAAAAATTCGACGCGAGGACTGCTTCGCCCGTTACGGCGGCGAGGAGTTCGCGATTGTGCTGCCCGAAATCGACGGGGCGGGCGCGCAGCCGTTCGCCGAGAAGATCCGACAGATCGTCGAGCGCACCGAGTTCAGGTTCGAGAACGCGCGCATGCCGGTCACCATCTCGATGGGCGTCGCCACCGTCGACGAGGAGATGACCGAAGCCGCCTCCCTGGTCAAACGCGCCGACGAACGCCTCTACGAAGCCAAGGCGTCCGGCCGCAACCGCGTCTGCGCGTAACTATCTAATCGACGGTTCGAGGACGCCGTCTTCGTCCACGCGGTCGGACTTGGGCGGGCCGGTCGGCGTCTTTTCGACCTGGACCTTCACGCGGCGCGAGGGTGGGCCCGGGAACGGCGCGAAACGACGAACCGGCGCATTGGCGGCGGTGTCCGGCTCGATCTCCATCCGGCGCAGCGTCGCGAACAGCGGTGACGGCAGATTGGGCACGACATACACGGTCTTCGACTCGAAGCCGGACTTCTTGAACACGAACTCGACCGCCGAGTCGCTGTACGGCACCTCGATTGACAGCGGCGTGAGGCCCAGCGTCCTCCCGTCGCCACGCGCGACCACCGCGCCATCTGGATCCGAGTTGAAGTTCACGCGCACGGAGCTCGGGTGTAGCGGCAGCGGCGCCGTCAGCATCGCGTGCTTCTCCGCGCGCCGCGGCCCGAACAGAAACATCACAGCCGCAACCGCGAACAGCGTCCCCAGGAACAGCATCGCCTGTCCGGTTCGCCGCTTGGGGATGAGGTTCTCGATCAGCTCGCCGCGGCCCTCGCGGAACGTCGACGGCGTGCCGCCCTGCGGTTTGGGCGCCGCCATCCCCGGGTACGGCGCTTGCGATAGGTTGGCGTCCATTTCGGCGCGCGCCATCGGTGTCGCGGCGCGCGCAATCCCCGACAGGTCGTCCGGGATGCCGACCTGCGGCCCCGACGTCGCGTAGCCCTCCGGATCGAGCAGCGCCTCGCGCAGCTCGGCCATGCTCTGGAACCGCTGGTCGCGGTCCTTGGCGAGCACGCGGTACAGGATCGAGTCCATGTACTCGGGCAGCTCCGGCACGACGCTGCGCACCGACGGCGGCGGCATGGTGACGTGCTTGACGATGATCTCGCCGTAGCCCTCCCCGCCAAACGGCACCTTGCCGGTCAACATTTCGAAAATCAGCACGCCCAGCGAGTAGATGTCGGCGCGGTGGTCGATCTCGATCTTGCCCTCGCACTGCTCGGGCGACATGTAGTAGGGCGTGCCCATCACCGACCCCGTGCGGGTCTTGTGGGTGACCTTCTGATCGCCCTGGGTCAGCTTCGCGAGCCCGAAGTCCAGCACCTTGACGAAGTCTCGGCTGGCGCCCCGCGCGCAGAGGAAGATGTTCTCGGGCTTGAGGTCGCGATGGATGATCCCCTGCGCGTGCGACGCGTGCAGCGCGTCGGCGATCTGCGCGCCGATCGACAGCGCCCGCGCATCCGCGATCCGCGTCTCCCGGCGCAGGCGGTCGGAAAGCGACTCGCCCTGCAGATACTCCATCACGAAGTAGAACTCGCCCTCCGGCGTGTTGCCGAAGTCGGCGATGTCGACGATGTGCTCGTGGCCGATCTGGTTGACCGCCTTCGCCTCGGTCACGAACCGCGACACCACGTCGGAGTTCTTGGAAAGCTCGGGGTGGATCGCCTTCATGGCGACCTTCTTCCCGATGACGGGGTGCTCGGCCAAGTACACGACCCCCATGCCCCCCTCGCCGAGCTTGGCGGTGATCTTGTAGTTGCCTATCGTGTGGCCAATATCGATCATCGAAAATAAGACTCGGGGCTTCTCTTTATAGCCGCGATTGTATAGCTCCGCACGAATATAACGATGGAGAACGAATCGTGTTTCTTCATCCGAACAGCACCGATCTCCGCCGCGCCAGAAGGTCGGCGATCATGCTGTCGATGGCGCCGCGCACCGTCTCGGCGACGCGGGCCGTCGCCGCCTGGTCGCCGATCGGCGGTGGCGCCACGGGCGCGCCGATCTGGATCGTCCACTTGGTCGGCACCGGCAGCAGACCGAACGGTCCGAGCCACGGAAATGTCGGCGTGATCGGGATGTACGGCAACCCGAGCGGCTCGGCGAGCTTCGTGATCTTCCCGATCACCGGGTGGATCTCCTCCGCGCCGACGATCGCCACCGGCAGAAGGGGCACTTGCGCCTCGCGCGCGAGCCGCACGAAGCCGCCGCGGCCGAAGCGCGCCAGCCGATAGCGTTCGCGGTAGAGCTTGCCAACGCCCCTCAACCCTTCAGGGAAAACCGCGACCAGTTGGCCGTCCGCAAGCAGCGGCAGCGCGGTCTCCGTCGATGCGCGCACGCCGCCGATGCGAGCGATGACGTTGGCCATCCAGCCTTTGCGAAACGCGAAGTTGGCGACCAGCGGGCGGACTCTGCGGTGGCGCGCATGCTCGCGATGGATGCCATAAAGCAGCATCGCTCCGTCGTAGGGGATGCCGCCCGAATGGTTGCCGACCAGCAGCGCGGCACCATCGTCAGGAACGTTTTCGACGCCGAGCAGGCGGACGCGAAAGTAACGCGACCACAGGAACTCGAGCAGCGGCGCCGCGCGATCGAGGAACGTCGGGTCGTGGCCGCCGTCGGGTAACGCGGTCACGCTCTTGTCGTGCGCCGCGCGCATGGTCTCGAACACCGCGCCGAGCGCCGATTTGATCGTCCCCTTGCCGGCGACCGCCGGCCTCCCGTCAGAGGTGGACGTCGTCATCGACGCCTCCGAGGTCTCGGAGCACGGAGAGGAAATCGGGGGGCGGGGTCGCGCGCCATTCCAGCGCCGCGCCGCTGACCGGGTGGTCGAACCCCAGCAGCGCAGCGTGCAGCATGAGGCGGGGAGCAGGGAGGGGCGTTTCGCCGGCACGGCGGAGATCGCGCACGTAGACGGTTTCGCCGACGAGGGGATGACCGCGCTCTGCAAGGTGTATGCGTATCTGATGCGTACGACCGGTCTCGAGGCTCACCTTACATAGTGTCGCCAGCACGCGAGTGCCGGCGACGCCACGAAGCTGACGCACCGGTTCGACGTGGGTGACGGCGTGCTGGCCTTCGTTGGCGCGCCGGGTCGACCCGCGCAGCCCGTCGCCCCGGTCGGCGATCAGGCGCGACTCGATCCGCTGCGGCGCGACCGCGCCCTCCGCGACGGCGAGATACAGACGCGCCGCCAAGTGCCGCTGAAACACCTCGTGCAGGCCGCGCTCGGCCAGACGCGTCTTGGCGAAGCACACCAGCCCCGAGGTGTCCTTGTCGATGCGGTGGACGGTGTAGAGGGGGGTGGCGGTGGCATGTTTGCCGGTCCGGCGCCACGCCGACCGGATGAGGTCGAGCGCAGTTCCGGCCTCCTTGCGCTCATACGGTACGGTCGAGACGCCCGAAGGTTTCTCGATGACGACGATGTGCCCGTCCTCGAAGGCGATCCGGAACCCGGGCGTTTCGGGGCGCGGCTTGGGTGCCGCCATGTCGAGCACGATCGATTGGCCGGCCGCCAGCCGGACGGCGGGGTCGAGCGCGACCGCCCCGTCGAGGCGAACCTTGCCGGTCTCGCATAGCCGTTTGACCTCCGACCAGCTCTTGTCGGGCGCGCGCCGGCGCAGCGCCGCCGCCAGCGTGGTCCCTGCGTCCTCCGCCCCCACCATGATGGCGACCGCGCCCCGGCTGCGTTCAGCCACGGACCATGTCGTAGACGCGGGCGAGCGCGGCGTCGAGGTGCTGCGGCTCCGAGCCGCCCCCCTGCGCCATGTCCGCCCGGCCGCCGCCCTTGCCCCCGACCGCCTTCGCGACCTCGCCCAGGATCTTGCCGGCGTTGAAGCGCGCGGTGAGATCCTGGGTCACCATCGCGACGAGCGCGATCTTCTCGCCCTCGACGCCCGCCAGCACGATGACGCCCGAACGGAGCTTGTTCTTGAGCTGATCGCCGAAGTCACGCAGCGCCTTCGCGTCGGCGACGTCGGTTCGGGTCGCGAGTACGCGGACCCCCGCGACGTCGCGCGCCTCCGAGGCGAGGTCGCGCCCGCTGCCCGACGCCAGCTTACGCCGCAGCTTTTCGACCTCTTTCTCTTGCTCGCGCAGGTCGGCCTGCAGCTTGGCGATACGCGCCGCCACCTCGAACTCGCCGGTGCGCAGCAGTTGCCCCGACTCCAGCAGCTCGGCCTCCATGCGGCGGACGTAATCGAGCGCGCCTGCGCCGGTGACCGCCTCCATCCGGCGCACGCCCTGCGCGACGCCGGTCTCCTCGGTGATCTTGAAGAACGCGATGTCGCCGGTGCGCGCGACGTGGGTGCCACCGCAGAGCTCCTTCGAGTCGCCCATGGTGACAACGCGGACGGTGTCGCCGTACTTCTCGCCGAAGAACGCGATCGCCCCCGCTTTCTTGGCGTCGGCAATCGCCAGCACCGCGGTGTCGGTCACGGCATTGCGGCGGATCCGATCATTGACCAGATCCTCGACCCGCTGCCGCTCCTCGCGGGTCAGCGGCGCGCCGTGGGAGAAGTCGAAGCGCAGCCGGTCGGGCGCGACCAGCGACCCCTTCTGCGTGACGTGCTCGCCCAGCACATGGCGCAGCGCCCAGTGCGCGAGGTGGGTCGCCGAATGGTTGCGCCGGATGGCGTCGCGGCGCTCGGCGTCCACGGCCAGCTCGACGGTGTCGCCAACGCGCAGCTCGCCCGACTCGACGTCGCCGAGGTGCACCCATAACGTCGACACCGGCCGCTTGGTGTCGCGCACGACCATCTTCGCGTTCGACGAGACGATCGATCCCATGTCGCCGATCTGGCCGCCTTGCTCGCCGTAGAACGGCGTCCCGGCAACGACGACGCCCACGTGCTTCGAGTACGGCCCGACCGCGTCGACCTGCTTTCCGTCGGAGATCAGCGCGAGGATCTTCGATGTGCCGGACACCGCCTGGTACCCGAGGAAGTTGGTGGCGCCCACGCGCTCGGCGACGCTCTGGAAGACGCCCTCGATCGCCACCTCACCCGAACCCTGAAACTCGCTGCGCCGGCGCTGCTCGTCCATCGCGGTCTCGAACCCAGCCTCGTCGACACCCAGGTTGTGCTGAGCGGCGATGACGCGCGTGAGATCCAGCGGGAAGCCGTATGTGTCATAGAGCTGGAACGCCAGCGCGCCCGGCACAACCGCGGCCGCGCCGTGTCCGCCGGCCACCGGCCGGAACGCCTTCTCCTCCAGCATGCGCACGCCGCGGTCGAGCGTGTCGCGAAACCGCGTCTCCTCTTCGAGACAGGTTTTTTCGATCAAGCTCGCGCGCTCGGCGAGCTCGGGGTAGGCGCCGTTCATCGACGCGATCACCTTGTTGGCGATGTCGTGCAGAAACGGCTTCTTCAGCCCCAACAGCCAGCCGTGGTAGATGCCCCGCCGCATGATCCGTCGCAGCACGTATTCGCGGCCGGTCTTGTCCGGAAACACACCGTCGGCAATCAGGAACGCCGCCGCGCGCGCGTGGTCGCCGATCGCGCGCAACGAGACGCTCGCGCCTTTGTAGTCGGCGGGATCCAACTTCGTGTTCGCCAGCGACTCGACGTCGGCGATCAGCGGTCGCAAGAGGTCGGTCTCATACGCCGACTTCACCCCGGAAAGCACCGCGCATAGCCGTTCGAGGCCCATCCCGGTGTCGACCGAGGGCTTGGGCAGCGGTCTGCGGTCGCCGGGCGCCACCTGCTCGTACTGCATGAAGACCAGGTTCCAGATCTCGACCCAGCGATCGCAGTCGCACGCGGGGCCGAGGCAGGCACGGCCGGCCGCGACCTCGGCGCACGGGAGGTCCTCGCCCTGCAGATAGTGAATCTCGCTGCACGGGCCGCACGGGCCGGTCTCGCCCATCGCCCAGAAGTTGTCCTTGTCGCCCAGCGCAATGACGCGATCGTCGCCGACGCCCGCGACCTTGCGCCATAACACCCGCGCCTCGCTGTCGGTCTCGTGCACCGTGTACACGAGGCGCGCCGGATCGATCGCATAGACCTTGGTCAGAAGCTCGTGCGCGAACGCGATCGCGTCGGGCTTGAAGTAGTCGCCGAACGAGAAGTTGCCGAGCATCTCGAAGAAGGTCAGGTGGCGTGCGGTGCGGCCGACGTTCTCGAGGTCGTTGTGCTTGCCGCCCGCGCGCACGCACTTCTGCGCGGTGGTCGCGCGCGGGAACGGCCGCTGCCCCTTGCCAGTGAAGTAGTCCTTGAACTGGTTCATCCCGGCGTTGGTGAACAGCAACGTCGGATCGTTGTGCGGAACCAGCGACGCGCTCGGCACTTCGGTGTGCCCCTGCTTGCCGAAGTAGTCGAGAAACGTGCGACGAACGTTGTGGGAGCTGGCGACGGCCATTTGAGGTGCGAAGACTAGTCGGCCTGCGCCGAGTCCTCAACTTGATCGGGGGACGTCGCTCGCTGCGCTCGCTCTGAACTCGGAACCCTCAAAGGGTTCCGAACCTCCCGCGACGAGCTCCCACCGGCAAGCCGGTCTACGCTCCACGCGCCGGTCCCCCTTCATAGTCGCTCGCTCCGCGTGGCGCGGGTCCCCCATGCGCGTCTGCGCGCGTGGGGTGCGGCTATGCCACGCTGCGCTCGCCACTGGTGTGTCAGGCGGAGTCCGGCGTCGGCGCAGCCGCGTTTCCGCTACGAAGCAGCGTCGCCTCGGCGGCGCGGCCTTTGCCCTTGGCGGCGGGGACGAGGCGCTGGTGGAGCACGCCGCGCAGCACCGCCGACAACCGGGCGCGCACGGCGGTTCGGCTGTCCGTTGGCCAGCGGTCCCCGAGGCGCGCGATCGCCGCCTCCGCGCTGGCGGCGGTGACCCCGGCCAGCACCAGCCGTCCGTTCTCCGCCGCTGACAACGCCAACTCGGCCGCCTCGACGTCCGCGAGCTCGCTCACGAGGATCGCGTCCACGTCCTGTCGGGCCGCCGCGCGCAACCCGGCGGCGGCGGTCGGAAGGTCGAGGCCCACCTCGCGCTGGACCACGACGCTCTGCCGATCCTCGAGCTGGATCTCGACCGGGTCTTCGATGGTGATGATGTGCAGCGGCCGCGCGCGCGCGAGGTGATCGATCATTGCGGCCAACGTCGTCGTTTTCCCGCCTACCGGTCCCGACGCCACCAGCACCAACCCCGGTCCGGGCGACAGCAAATCACCGACCTCCGCCGGCAACCCCAGCCGCTCCAGCGCCGGCACGCCGGGTGGGATGAGCCGAATCGAGATGCCGATGCCTCCGCGCTGCTGCGAGATCTGGATGCGCTGGCGCGAGCCCGTGCCCGTCGCCCATACCAGCCGCGCGTCGCCTGTCCGCTCGAGCGTCTCACGCCGCCGATCGGTCAGCAGCGACATTGCGAGGCCGTGAAGAAAGTCGCGCGTCAACGCCGGCGAGTCGTTGAGGCGGCGCAGATCGTTCCCGACCCGCAGCACCGGCTGGAGCCCGCTCTTGAGATGCACGTCGGAGGCGCCCAGCTGTCGTGCCGCGGCCAGCGCATGATCGAAGAATGTTTCCATCGACATCCGACCCCAAGGATAGACCGCTCGGTATGAAACGGTTACCCTGTCCTTGACCGTGGCATCGGAACCCGTGGCCGCCGGGCAGGAAGTGTTGGTCGTCGACGCCGACGATCAGGTCGTGCGCGGCCTCGACCGGTTGCTGACGCGGGTCGGAATGATCGTCACCGGTACCCACGACCCGGTGCGGGCGCGCGACCAGTTGCTGAACAAGTTCTTCGCGGTCGCGCTGGTCGACGCCGACACGCCCACGCCGGGCGGCGGCATCGAGCTGCTGCAGTTCGCGCGCGACAAATCGCCGCTCACTTCGGTGGTGATCATGACCGCGCGCAAGTCGTACGAAACCGCGGTCAAGGCATTCCGCGCCGGAGCCGCAGACGTCGTACTCAAGGAGCCAGACGTCGTCCCCTACCTGCGCGAACGCGTGGTCGAGGCCGCGAGCGACATCAAGGCCACCGCCGATCGCAACAGCCTGCTCGAGGAAGTCGCCGAGACCCACGAGGATTTCCTGCGCCGCCTCCGCGAGCTCTCGCGCGAGGCGGTTGACCTCGAGGACCGCGCGACCGGCCGCGCTGCCGCCGACGCCGCCGAGGAGCCGCTGAACATGACGGTGGTGCTTGTGGACGACGACGTTACCGCGGTGACCAAGCTCGAGAAGGTGTTGACCCAGGACGCCGGCTGGCACTTTCGAACCGCGGGGACCGGGGGCGAAGCGTTGGACGTCGTGACCCAGATGCGTCCGCAAATCGTGATTGTCAAAGAGGACCTCCCCGACCTGCCCGGCACGATGGTGGTCACGACGGTCAAGGCGAGCGCGCCCGAAGCGGTCACGCTGCTCTACAGCCCGCCCGGCAAGAGTGGGCGGACGGGCGAGGTGAAGTTGGTCGACGCCGGTGGCGCGATGAACCTGGTCGCGAGCTACAGCGAGCCCGGACAGCTGGTCGCTCCGCTCGGCGAGATCCGCGAGGCGTTGCGCGCCAAGGCGCGCGAACGCCGCTACCTGCAGGCATTCCGCCAGCGCCACTACGAGTTTCTCCAGCGCTACAACGGCATCAAGCAGCGCCTCAAGGAAGAGCTCGACCGCCGCAAGAAGCGCGGCGGCAATCTCTAGCCGGGGGTCGGCCCGGTCCCCCCCCCACGGCGCCCGACTGCGGTTCGGACGGCAACCTGCCGATACGTGGAACCTGGCAGGGGCACCGGTTGTCCCTAACGATATAGGGAGGTCGAAATCGGATGACGGGACGATTCGCATTCGTGCTGGCGGTCGGCGTGGCGGCTACCGCCTGCGCGGGCAAGAACAAGAACGACGTCAACCTCGTTCCCCCCGGAGCCCAGGTCGAACACGTCGAGATGGACCCGATCAAGATCTCGGCCGTGAAGGGGCCCGGAGGTCTCCACCTCGAGACCTTCGACGTCACTGAGCTGTTCGAGCAGGCGGGCGCGGCGCTTTCCGAAAAGCGCTACGAGGACGCCATCCGCGCCTACGACCGGATGTTGCAGGAGTTCCCGGACACCCGGTTCACGAAGGCCGCCCTCTACAACTGCGGGCTGGCGTTCCAGGGCAAGAAAGATTGGCAGACGGCCATCGCGCGCTTCCAGAGGTTGGCCCAGGGGTTCGAGGGGACACAGGACGCCAAGGACGCCATGTTCCAGATCGGGGCCTCGTACGCCGAGATAGGCAACTGGCCGACGTCGGCGACCGTGTTCGCCGAGCTGCTTGGGCGTCGGGACCTGACCGCCGACGATCGCATCGAGGCGACGGCTCGGCGCGGGTTCGCGCAGTTCCAGCTCAAAGACCTGGACACCGCCGAGCGAACGTTCTCGTCGGCGCTTTACTACTTCCGCAGCATCGAGAAGGAAGAGCGACTCGAGACCGACTTCTTCCTCGGCCTCGCTCGCTACCACCTCGGACAGATCCCGCATGAGCGGTTTCGCGGCATCCCGTTGCGACTGCCCGTCAAGCAGATGGCGATCGACATGGAGAACAAGGCGCACGAGCTGCTGGTGGCGCAGCGCCAGTACATCGAGACCATCAAGCTCGGCAACCCACAATGGGCCTCCGCCTCGGGCTACCAGATTGGTTCGCTCTACGAGGAGTTCTACGACGCCTTCATCCACGCGCCGATCCCCAACGACCTGATGGGCGAATCCAATCAGGAGAAGCGGGAGGTCTATTACGACGAGCTGCGAAGGCGGATCCGCATCCTGCTCGAGAAGGCGCTGCGCACGCACGAGCAGAACGTGCTGATGCTCGAGCGGCTCGGCGTCCAGAACGAGTGGCGCGACAAATCCAAGCTCGCGTTCGCGAAGATGAAGAAGATGCTCGACCCGAGCTTCAAGCTCGAGTTCGCCGATCCCGGAGCCGCCGGTCCGGAGGCGCCTCCGCCTCCGCCGCCCACGCCCACCGCGCCGTCAGGCCGCACGGGAGCGCCGTCCGACGGCGCGCCGTCGGTGCGCGACCCCAAAGACCATGTTGCGCCGGTCACCGGACCCGAGCGTCAGATTCTCTGAGTTTCACCGATTTAACCCGGCCGCCGCAGCGCGGCAGATTGGCTCTGGCAAGAACCCGGCCAAGGGCCGTGATTGCTGCTTGACAGCGCGGCGCTATCGAACTATACGTTCGCGCTCTGCGCCGGCCTGGGGATACCTATGCCGAAGCGGGTAGCAAGTCAAACTCTTCAGAATCACACGACAATGGACAGGGACCGGCGCTGGCGTAGCTCAATGGTAGAGCAGCTGATTTGTAATCAGCAGGTTGCGGGTTCGAGTCCCATCGCCAGCTCCGCTGTGAGCGTCGGATACTTTCTCGGACGGGTTCCCGAGCGGTCAAAGGGAACAGACTGTAAATCTGTCGCCACTGGCTTCGAAGGTTCGAATCCTTCCCCGTCCACAACTCGCGTGAGCGAGGGTCAGCTTTGCTGGACCGAGATCGTCGCGGGAGGTTTGGAACCCTCCCAGGGTTCCGAGGTTGAATTCGCGGGAGTAGCTCAGTTGGTAGAGCTCCAGCCTTCCAAGCTGGACGTCGCGGGTTCGAGACCCGTCTCCCGCTCAGTTTCCCCCGCCCACCTAGCTCAGTTGGCAGAGCACGTCCTTGGTAAGGACGAGGTCACCCGTTCAATCCGGGTGGTGGGCTCGAGGCCGAGCAGCGCGAATCGCGTAGAAGCACGGCGGGCTTTGCCCGACGGGTTTCATCGCGGGAGGTCTGGAACCCTCTCAGGGTTCCAGCTTCAGTAGAACAGGACAATCGAGGAAAACACGATGGCCAAGGAAAAATTCGTTCGCAACAAGCCGCACCTGAACATCGGGACGATCGGGCACGTCGACCATGGGAAGACGACGCTGACGGCGGCAATCACGAAGGTGCTGGCGAAGAAGAACTTCGCGAAGTTCCTGGCGTATGACCAGATCGACAAGGCGCCTGAGGAACGTGAACGCGGGATCACGATCGCGATCGCACACGTGGAGTACGAGACGACGAATCGTCACTACGCGCACGTGGACTGCCCCGGGCACGCGGACTACATCAAGAACATGATCACGGGCGCGGCGCAGATGGACGGCGCGATCCTGGTGGTGTCTGCGCCGGACGGCCCGA
>WNGA01009896.1_pt1 | contig 12755 bp, 16 predicted proteins | sample 5400061 | NCBI WGS metagenome assembly WNGA01 (sample SAMN13153366, study PRJNA577476) | soil metagenome | isolation source: 100 cm soil or saprolite under grassland replicate 2 | place: USA:California | collected 2016-06-15
AGCGGGTGTCGACCCGCGTCGCGCAGGAAGAGCTGGAGGGCGTCGGTCGTCGTCTCCTGGACGAGCGGGAGCGGCGGCGCCGTGCACGCGTCGTCGACGACCTCGATGCCGTACCGCTCGAGCTCGCGGCAGACGGCATCGAGCGCGAGCGGTCCGAGCTCGCCCTGATCGAGCATCTCCGCGACCGCGCTCCGCCCGAGCGAGCCCGACTCCTCGCCGGCCTCGAGCAGCTGCTGCCACTCCTCGCTCGACAGGGCGTGCGCCTTCGCCGACGCTTCTAGGCGGATCGGGTCATCCGCCATGGGAACTCCCCTCTCTCTGGACCGGAATCGGTCGCAACGAGTAGAGGAGCCGGCGACTTCCAGATGGCCTGGCTTCGGCGTCCGCTACGACTGCTCGCCGTGGCCTGGACGGGAGGCTACCAGCGCCTTCGCCGTCTATCCCCCGCTCGGTGCGCGAAGCGCGCACTTTGCGTGATTTCTCGTCGAGATCGGCCGGACCGGCCTGCCTCTCTCGACGCTCAAGAGCCTCCCACCGACGCGAACCGCCATCGGCGGAACTCCGGTGCAATCCGAACGGCGCCGCAGCGCGCTCGCTCGCCTCCCTGCGCCGGGGCGCGTGCTGGCGGCGGTGGCGCGCTCACGGGCGGGAAGCGGTCAGTGACGATGGTTTATCGCCGCATCGAGCTGAGCTCGCCTTCGGGGACGCCTGCTTGCCCGCCTCCGCCCGATCCAGTAACTTCCCGCTCTGCCCAAGGCGAAGGAGCGCCAGTGGTCGACGACAACAGACTCACGGAGGAGATGACGGCGAGTGCGCCAGCGGAGCCTCGGGGCTACGCCGCCCTCGGCAACCGCGTCACCGGCATCCTCGAGGCGGCCGAGCAGGCCGCAGAGGAGATCCGCCAGGAGGCGTGGCAGCAGGCGTCCGAGCACGACCTGGCGGCGCGCGCCGATGCCGAGCGGCTCACCCAGGAGCTGACCGAGGAAGCGCGGAACCTGCACGCCGAGGCCGAGGAGTACGCGCGCGACATGCGGCTCGCCGTCGAGGCGTACGCGGCCCAACACCGCCGCCAGGCCGAAGAAGAAGGGCGGAAGATCGTCGCCGACGCCGAGCGGCAGGCATCGACGATGCGTGAGGCGGCCGAGCAGACGGTGCGACAGGTCGAGGGCGACATCCGGCGTCGCCAGGAGAAACTGCACGCCGACGTGCGGCTCCTCGAGCAGCGCAAGCGCGAGGCGCTCGATCAGCTCCGTGAGGTCGCGGCCCTCGTCCAGGACGTGCTGCCGGAGACCGAGCGCGAGGAGTCGATGATCGGCGCACTTCGGCCGGAGCGTCGCGGCGCGACGGCTACCGGCAGCTGAGCAGCTGCTCGGCGCGCGCCTCGACGTCCATCACGTACCGCAGCGTGTCGAGCGTCGGTGCCCCTCCGGCGCGCTCGACGGCGCGCGGGCCCGCGTTGTAGGCCGCGAGCGCGAGGTCGACGTTGCCGAAGCGGTCGAGCATTTGCCGCAGGTAGCGCGCGCCGGCGAGGACGTTGGCGCTCGCGTCGTCGCCGGCAAGGCGAAGCTCACGCGCGGTCGCCGGCATCAGCTGGAGCAGCCCTCGGGCGCCGACGGAGGACTGCGCCTGCGGGTTCATGCGCGACTCCTGGTACGCGGTGGCGACGAGCAGCTGCAACGGCACGCCGGTCTTCGCAGCCGCGTTTGCGAACGCCGCCCGGAAGGCTGCGGGGACCAGGCAGGCGCGACCGAGCGTCGCCCGCGGGGGGCGCCGCTGCGGCGGCCGGGCTCCGGAGGTCTCGACGCGGGTCGACTCGGCCACGAGCGCTAGTAGGACGAGTGCCAGTAGGCCCGCGCCGACGCTTCGCCGCGCGATCGGGGTTCGCTTCGGCGGCTCTCGTCGCCGCGCCTCGGCACGTCGGCGCGAGCGCGCGAAGCGCAGATCCATCTCAGCGAGGTTGCGCCACGAGGACTCCACTCCCATGAAGCTAGGACCCTAGCGGGCCCGGCGATCCAAACAGGCTCAGCGCGCGCGCGTCGCGGCAGCGGCGGCACGGCGCTCCTTCGCCGTGGGTCCGCTCGGCCCCGAGGCCGCCCAGGCCAACACCCGCTCCCGCGACACCTACCTCTCTGCGCAGTACCGACGCCTCAAACCCCGCCATGGGCACAGGAAGGCGCTCGGCGCGGTCAGACACCCGATCGTCGTCGCCTGCTGGCACATGCTCACCACCGGCGAGGTCTACCGCGACGCCGGCGGCGACTACTTCACCCGCCTCGACCCCGACAAGCAGACGGGCGCCTCGTTGCCCAACTCGAACGCCTCGGACACCTCGTCACGCTCCAGGAGGCCGCCGCTTGACCCCGACGTGATTTCCCATCAGTTGCCCTCGCCGGCGCGCCCACCCGCGGCGGGTGAAAATGGGTGATGATCGGCGGCGTCGTCCGCCGACGTCGCATTGTCCTTGGTGCTTGTGAGCCCGTGATTCAGTTTGACGTGGGAGCCTCGCCCGGATCCCGGGACTGCCGCCGTGAGCGCGCTCCTCGGACTCGTCTGTTCTCGAGGTTCCTGGCGGGATGGCGGTCTGCCATTCCGAGCGGGAGGTAGCGATGGATGTGATCGTGGAACGTGTCGGCGCGCTGGATGTGCACAGTCAGGGCACGACCGACCCCGAGGTGCTCGCCGAGCTGGCGCGCGGCAAGCTCGCAGGAAGATCCCGGCGCTGCGCGAGGCGCTCGAGGGACGCTTCGACTCGCTGCACGCGCTGCTGGTCGGATCGATTCTCGCCCACCTCGACTTCCTCGACGAACAGATCGAGCGGCTCTCCCAGGCGATCGAGGCGCAGCTTGCCCCTTTCGCCCCAGCCGTTGAGCTCTTGCGCTCGATCCCGGGCGTCGAGACGCGCACCGCCCAGGTGATCATCGCCGAGATCGGCACCGACATGTCGGTCTTCCCGACCGCCGGCCATCTCGCCTCCTGGGCCGGACAATGCCCCGGCAACCACCAGTCGGCCGGCAAACGCAAGTCCGGACGGACACGCAAGGGCTCGAAGTGGCTCAACCAAGCGCTCAAAGAGGCCGCCATGGCCGCCCTCAGAACCAACGACAGCTACCTGCAGGCGCTGTACCGCCGCAAGAAGTCACAGCTCGGCCACGGGCGCGCCCTCGGCGCCGTCAAGCACTCGATCATCTGCGCCTGCTGGCACATGCTCGCAACCGGCGAGCTCTACGCCGAAGCCGGCGGCGACTACTACTCCCGTCGCGATCCCGAGCGCCAGACCCGACGCCTCGTCGCCCAACTCGAACGCCTCGGCCACACCGTCACGCTGGAGGCACTCCCGATGGCCGCCTGACCGGCCGCAACCTGACCCGATCTATTTTCGGGTCAGGCAAACGCCGCCTGAACCTCGGCGTTATTTTCCCCTCAGTCCCCATATCCCTGACGGGACGCCACTGTCGGCGTGAAAATGGGGGCTGGGTTGCCCGCGACGCCGACGCTTCCTTGGTCCTGAGACCGTACCTCAGTCTGGCGCTGGGGCCCGACCAGAAGGGTCACACTCTGTGCCACGAGCACGCGGGTCAGAATTTCGGCTTCCCTGACCGAGGCCCCCGGGCAACCCTTTGCGTCCTGTCGAGCGGAGGAGGTGCCCGGTGAGCAGAGAGCCGGTCGAGATCGAGGCCGAAGAGCACGAGCAGATCGTCGAGCGGGTGGCCGCGATCGATGTCGCCAAGGCCTCCGGACAGGTGTGCACACGCGTCCCGCACGTCTCGATCCCAGGCAGGCGCGTCACCAAGGTCTGGAACGTCGAGGCGACGACGAACGCGATCACCGCGCTCGCCGAGCAGCTGGCCGGGGAGGGGATCGGGCGGGTCGTGGTCGAGTCGACCTCCGACTACTGGCGCCCGTTTGTCTACCTGCTGCAGGCGCGCGGCGTCACGGTCTGGCTCGTCAACGCCCGCGAGGTGAAGCAGGTGCCGGGGCGTCCGAAGACCGACACGCTCGACACAGTCTGGCTCGCGAAGCTGAACGAGCGCGGGGCTCGGCCACACCGTCACGCTGGAGGCACTCCCGATGGCCGCCTGACCGGCCGCAACCTGACCGATCTATTTTCGGGTCAGAGACGGGGCAGGGCTTGCCGTGGGTGAGCAGGACGGCGTGCACGCGCTGCTTTCAGGCTGGAACGGTGGCGGACGAGGTGCAGCCGCCAGCGCGCCCGCTCCCGCTCTGCGCGCACGAGTGGGTCGGGCAGCCAGATCGCCGGCACCAGGTCACGACGAGAGAGCTCGGCCAGCATCCAGGCGTCGATGCGGTCGGTCTTGCAGGCGAGCGGCGCGAGCCCCTTCACCTTCTGCGCGTCTGCGATCTCGACCTGCCAGCCGGCGAGCTCGAGCCGATCGTGCACGAACCGTGCCCCGTTCATCGACTCGATCGCCGCCCGAATCGGAGTGCGATGACGCTCGAGACGCTGACTCAGGCGGTGCAGGCCATCAGCATCCGGCGGCGCTGCCCCGACCTCGACCGTCGCACCGTCGACGTCGAGGAGATGAAAGTCGAGACGCTTGCGACTGAGATCCAAACCGGCGTACAACATCGAAGCGGGCCTCCTCTGCGATAGCTCCCAGACGACAAGCTGGAGCCTGTCACCGGGGGAGGCCCTCCTTCATGGCATTCCTTACCACCGCCGTTCAGCGACATGGTTTTCAATGCGCACCGCGGAGGGTAACTCCCATGGGCGGGGTCGGGGAGGAGGATTCCATGAAGCGAAGCATGCGCCGGGTCATCGTGCTTGGGCTGCTCGGCTTCCTGCTGGCGATCGGGGTATCCAGCGCGCAGGCCGGGCGCGTCAACTTCGAGAAGGAAACGCACTTCCGCTGCTACACGATCAGCAAGCAGACGCCTCAGCCCGCGCAGACCGTCACCCTCAGCGACCAGTTCCTGGAGAACGTGACGCTGACGATCGACGAGCCGCTGCAGTTCTGTGCGCCGACCTCGAAGAACGGGCTCCCGATCTTGGCGCCGGAAGAGCACCTGACGATGTACGGGGCGGCGCACGAGCTCACCCCGCACCTGCGGGTGTTCACCGAGGACCAGTTCGGCGCGCGGACGCTCGAGGCGGTGGGGGCGCGCGTGCTGCTCGTCCCCACGCAGAAGCTGGTCGGCGGACTTGGCTTCCCCACGAAGCTCAACCACTACTGGTGCTACGACGTGACGGGGGAGCCGGTCGGAGCGACGGTGACCCTGGACGACCAGTTCGGCTCGGACACCGTCCGAGTCGAGCAGCCGGAGTACTTCTGTAACCCGGTCGAGAAGATCCACAACGGTGTGAGGACGCGCATCAAGGAGAGGGAGGTGCACCTCACCTGCTACGACATCAAGGCCCCGCAGCGCACCGAGGCGACGTCGTTTGGCGTCATGAACCAGTTCGAGAGCGACACGTTCACGATCACGTCCTTCGATCTGCTCTGCGAACCAGCCGAGAAATTGGGGTTCGAACCGATCTCGTAGAGATCGCAGCCCACGTAGCAGCAGCGAATCGCCCGGGCGGAGCGGTTCTCACCGCTCCGCCCTCCTTGCAGACCGCGTGAGGGTCGGGGGGAGGCACGACGTCGGGCAAGAATGACCAACATTTTGAAACCCCACAGCCTGCGCGCGTTCCTGCGCGAGCTGCTGGCAGGACCCGCACCGCACGAGGGAGAGCTCGTGCGGCTGCCGTCCAAGGTCGGAGAAGGGCTCAGCGTGCAAGCGCTTGAGCCCGTGCCCGCCCGCTCTCGCTCGCGTTGACGCCGATCGGCGGCCGCCCTCGCGCTTTGTCGGCGACGAAATCGGGCTCCGGCGCCTGATTTCGAGCTGACGCCAGAGCCCGACCTGCTCACTCACGCGCGAGCCTTAGCTTGTCGTTTGCTCCTCCTCCGCTGGTTCTTCGGCCCCCGGCTCTCCCGCCGTTTCCTCCGCAGGCACTGCCTCTGCGGCCTCCTCTGCGGGAGCCTCCTCCCCCGCTGCTTCTTCGCCGGCCTGCTCCTCCGCGGACGGTTCCCCCGCGGACGGCTCAGGCGACTCCTCGACGTCGGGCGTCACTGCTCGCCCACCTCCTTCCCTACGTCTCAGACCGATCAGGCGCTTCAGCCGCTCGATCACCGCCTCCACCTCCCGTTGGGCTTCGATGTGCTTGGCTCTGGCTCCGACGCTTTCCACCTCCCCTGTTCGCGGCTCCGCGCGGTCCGCCGGCCGAGGGGCTCACGCAGGTCCCGCCGGCGCTCCGTCCCGGTCGGGCGCGGCGAGCGATGCAGGACGACCAACTTTTCTTCCGGGAGGATCTCTGCCACTTCCCCGACCGGGATGATGAGAAGAAGCCTGCCGAAGCGGCCGGCGCGGACGCCGATCACGTCCGGCCGATCGCAGCGGGGTGCGTACCGCACCATCTCGACGTCGCCGACTCGGCCTGCGGTGCGTCGACGCGAAAAACCTCGCAGCTTCGCAGCCAGTAGTCGACGTTAGAAGTAACGCCCCTCGGACATTGGGGGCCGGCAGCTGCCATCGCACATCCTTCCGTCTCGATTGCTCACTGGCTCAGTCGAGGAGCAGGAGCGCGAAATCTGGTCTGCCCAGCCTGAACGACTACTTCTCGCTGTGGCGAAGGCAGCCTATCCCAACTCCTGGGAGGCCGCCCAAGATCTGATTCGGAGGTCGCGTGGAGCGTCACCACCCGATGTTCTTCGAAGAAGAGCCGGTGCCGACCGCGTCGTGCCCGGCTGCGGTCGCGCCGTGGTTACCAATCTGGGTCCCGCCGATCTCGTCCGGCCGCGCGGGGTTGTGGGGGTAGGCCCAATCGTGCACATGAGGTCTGGCTCGCGATGGCGGACTCACCGTGATCGAGCCCAGCTCGTCGCTGCGGACTCCACCCGGCGGGCTGGGCTTGCCGCTCCCGGCCTGGGGCGCGCCCGTTGGCTGCGAGACCCAGGCGAGGGGGGTACACTCGATCGTTACGGCAATGGAGATCGGCCCGCCACGCCGCACCTACACGGTCGAGCCACTCGAGGATCCGGTGCCGCGCGAGCTACCCGAGGAGGCGCCGGAGCGCGAGCGGCCGGCCGAGGCCCCGGGCGAGCCGGAGCAGGTCCCTGATCCCACGCGCTGACCCGGGCTGGCGCACCCGACTACCTCGCCCCGACCGTCGGCTGGCGCGGCTGGCTTGTCGTCGAAGCCGAGGGTGCCCTTCGCCTCTGCTCGCCGCGCTTCTGGACGGTCTGGCTGCCTCGGACCGAGCTGCTGGCCCTCTGCCGCCTCGGCGAGCGCCCCTACTGGCCGCTCCGGCAGTTGGTGCCTGGACACGCCGCGCCGGATGAGGGCTGCCGCTGTGGCATCTATGCCGCCGCGACGGCGACGCAGGCCGCCGCCTCGGTTACCGTCCCTGCCAGGCCACAAGGGCACATCGTCCACCAGGTCATCGGCCGCGTCTCTCTCTGGGGAACGGTGGTCGAGTGCGAGCGCGGCTGGCGCGCCGAGTGCGCTTACCCCGCTTCGCTCGCGGTTCCTGTCCCCCTGCCCCGGGCGCCGAAGCGACACTTCCTCCGCCGGCGCCGGCGGTGGTCTCGCTCCCGCCCAGCCGCGGAGATCGCACCCGCGCTCCGCGAGTACGGCGTTCCGGTTGAGCTCGTCGCCTGCGAGACGCTCGGCGCGCTCGCCGCGGCGCTCGACGCGCGCGGGGACCGGGCGGCCGTGAGCGGGCGGACGCTGATTCTCTCACCGGGCGAGCGCGAGCGGCTGCTCGGTGCGCTCAGGCGCCGACACCGCTTCGGGCACGATCTTGCGACTGCAGCTACCGCCGTGGTCGCGCTCGAGCGCGCTGAGCCCGTCCGTGGCGGCTACCGGGTGTTGCTCCCCGACGAGTGTTGCGCGCTGCTCAACGAGTTGCGCCGGCGGAGGCGAGAGGCGTGGTAGTGGCCCGTCGAGCCCATAGTCTCGAGGTCGAGCCAGGGGCCCCGCCTCCGGGCCGGAGTCCCGCCGTCGGCGGACGCGTCGAGGTCGCCCGCCCGCGCCCTCGCGCCCGGTGAAGTCTGCGTGACATGCAAGGCCGGGGGAAGAAGAGGAGTCCCGGTCAGAGTGAGCGTCCCAAACGGGCGACTGCGAGCGGCGATCTCTGGAGCGGAGCGGCTCGTTGAGGCGATCTCGCGAAAGCCGACCGTGTGGGGTGCGTTAATTCGGTTCCGCCTTCAAATCGGCACGGTGCGAGCGACCGAGCCGAGTTTTCGCACCCGCAAGCCGGCTCAGCGCGTGGATGACCGGTCCGCGACCAGAGCCTTTGAAGGTGTGCGCCCCTCGCATCCTCGCCCACTCGCCTTTCTTGACTCTTGCTTGGCCAGGTGGCGAGCCCGAACGAGGCCTAGTATCACCGGCGATTCATTTCAGTCACCCGCGATAGGAGGGTGCGGTGTTCAAGCGGAGAAAGCGCGCTCCCGGCGCCGAGCCTAGCTGGGCGAAGCGCCTGTCGGCAATGATCGCCGGCATCGGTGGCCTTGCTGGCGGACTTCTCTTCTGGCGCAAGCGCAAGCGCAAAGCGGGCTGAGGCCAGGAACGGGTGCAGACGAGAACCTGTAGGGGTCGGAAATTCTGAGCGGTCCGACGCTGATGCACAACCTGCGGCTCAGGTCTTCGGGGGTCCGGTCGGTCGCGTCGGCGAGTGCTGTGGTGAGGAAGCGGTGGGTCCGGTCTTCGGCGAAGCGGCGGGAGTCGGCGAAGACGAGGTGGACGGCGGGGTAGCGGACCGCGAGTCGGGCGAGCTCGGGCCTCGAGGAGACGCTGGGCCGGGCCGAAGCCGAACCAGCGGCGCCAGAGCATTCGGACCAAGAAATCGCCGAGCCGGTGGTGCTTTCGTCCGCTTCCCCGAGGAGCTTTCGTTTCCTACGACTTCTCGGAGGAGTTTCGTCCTAGTCGCACTCCGTACTCGACGCTGACGCAATGATGCCGGGCGAACAGCGCGCCGCCATCGGAGAATTCCCTGATCTCGAGCCCGTAGGGTTCGGATACTCACCCGGCTGGGATTTCAGCGAGAAGGAAGCCGAGGCAGCGACGGTGTTTGGGCCGGTCAGCGGCGAGCGTTGAGGCGTTGGTTGACGAGTTCGATTGGCCGGACGTAGTCGCCGCGGTTCCACAGCATTCTGCGGAGCGCGTGGTTGAGGTAGCTGATGTCGGCGCGCCGGAGACCGCCCTTGTCGGCGATGATCCATCCGAGTTCGAACGCCATCTCGTTCATGAAGCCGAGGGTGCTGCGATTCGCGGTCTTCGCGAGCTGCAGATCCCGGCGGTTGAGGTGGGAGAAGGTGTCGGTGGGGAGTCCTTCCCCGCGGAGCTCAGCCTCGATCGCCGCGACCAGGTAATCGCCCAGCGGACGGAGATCCGCGACATGAACGCCAACTCGGAACACCGAGAAGAGCGTGCCTGTGTGGGTGAGCAGGAGACACTTCTGACGCTCGATCCAGACGAGGTTCAGGTACCAGTCGTCGTCAGTCCGGGGAAGCTCGCTGAGGGTGACGTTGCGGCCGCCGAGTAGGTCGAGCATCTTCTTGGTGCACCGCACGACCACCCGGCGAACCTACCAGCCGGGACATCCGGCTCACGCGGCAGCCCGGTACTCGTGGATCAAGCCGCCGAGCAGATCTTGGCGGCGCACTTCGAGCGGCAGAACGGCGACCGGGACCGGAGCCGGCCGATCTGGCGGCGCAAGTTTGAGCGCGCGGTGCGGCCGGTGCCCGTTGTGTGCGCCGGGATAAACCGGCATGGGGAAGGAGAGGAAGGAGCTCTACATCGAAGGAGTAGCGATCCACGGTGGCCCCGAGTCATGCGCTGGGGTTCGTGAGGGCGTCGGTGAAGCGTTGATAGGGGTACGCGTAGGCCGGGCTATTGAGCCGCGAAATCAACGTTCCGGGTGCCGACGCCGTACAACTGGGCGGAAGGCAACATCGTCGGCCGTGTTAGCGCGAGCGGTCGGCGGACCCCGCGCGGTCTGAGAACCTGTGCATGCGCGGAATCTCCATGCGCGAGAACCGGGAGGCCCGACGGTCGCCCGTCGGCGTCGATGATGCCCCATCGGCACCTACGCGCTCGCGCGCCTCGCGCTCTTCGTGGCCAAACGCCACAAGAAGCCGAGGAGCTACGGCTGGTTGAGAGTCGCTTACCAGTCGCCCGACCGCATCGGCCTGATCAACCTCAACGGACGCGTCGTCGCCCCACGGCCGCACCGGCCGTGGCGGGAGAAGCCGAATGCCGGCGGTGAAGGACGTCGGTGAGCCGTGTGAGGGAGAACCTCACGCACGGTTCGATGGGGGGCGGGAGGAGACCAACGCCAGTCGGCTAACGCCGCACGACGCCCGGCGCCTCCCGCCTACCCGACCGTGACCCGATCTGGACGGGCTCGAGTGCAGGATGATGCGGACGACACGCTGATCGGCGAGAAGATTCTCGACGGAACTCCGGCGCTCGCACCGGTCGCCCGGCTCGTCCGCTCCTCGCACGAGCGCTTCGACACTGGCTACCCCGATACCCTCGCGGGGCGAGCGGATCGTCTTCGCCCGCGACGCCTTCGACGCGATGGTCTCCGCGCGTCCCTACCGCGAGCAGGTCGGCCCCGCGGAGGCGATTCGAGGAGCGACGGCGCCGCGCGGGATCGCAGCTCGACCCGCGGACATTAAGTGTCGCGTTCGGCGAGGGCGGTAATGGAAACTCGTGGTGGCGCTCGAGCAGCTCGCGCCAGGCGCGGTCGCCGAGCGAGGCCGCGCGCTCGCTCGAGCCGACGATGTCGGTGAAGAGGACGGTGGCCAGCACGCGATCGGGCTCGGCCTCCTCCCAACCGCCCGATTCCCAGACTTCGGACAGGAGATCCATGCAGGACGAGGGTCGGCACCCGGATCGCCGGCAGCACGGGACGGACGTCGATCTCTTTGTTCATGAGAGCGAGAGCCTCGACGGCTCCTGGGCTTCCGCTCCAGCGGAGGTAGTCGACCCACTGGTGCGCCTCTTGATCGTCGACGAGTTGCATGCGCGAGCGCACCGCTTCCAGTGACTGGTCGCGTGGCCCGAAGAGGCCCAGATCGCGCCCCATTCTCGACGGTACTCCTCCTCGGTTCGACCCCACGGGTAGTCGGGCGCCCACATCGTGCGGGGATAGGCGCTCCTGAGGACGAGCGCAGCGGCGCCCTCGCCTGCTGCCTGCGCGGTGACGAACTCCTTCGCGACGAGGTCATGCCGTCGGCGAGCGGCGTCACCAGGCAGACGTCGGCGAGCCGGTAGTAGGCAAGCAGTCGCTCGGGCGGGACGCCGCGGTACAGGTAGTAGACGGGGACGTCGCCACCCGGGTCGGTGAAGCGGCCGTTGATCCGGCCGACGAGCTCCTCGACCTTGCGCCGCAGCTGGCGGTACTCGCGAACCTCGCCGCGGCTCGAAGGACTTTCCGGACCATCCAGCTTGGGCGGACACGGGACTGTGGTGACGGCCCCCTGGTTTTGGTCCATTTTTATTGAGGGTCCAGTCCGGCCGCGCGCAGTGAGCGACGTCGACATCGTCGATGAGCGTGTCTGCCTGACTGGTCCAGTTCATGTGAGGGGAGTTCCTCTCACTTCGGTCCCTCGTTGCAGCGTGCTGCGAAGGCGGCCGGTGTCATCATGCCGAGCCCGCGATGAGGCGGCAACGTGTTGTACTCGTCGACCCAGTCGTTGATCACGACGCGCGCTTCGAGCAGGCTGTATGCCCCTCCAGCCGCCACAGCCGCTCGATCCGCTTGCGGTTCACCCGCCAGCCCTCCGCGCGCAAGAGCGCCCACACCTTGGCCCCAGCGCGGATGGGCGGCCGCGAGCGCGTTCATCGCCGCGACCAGCCGCAGCTCGTACTCGGGCTCCAGCCGCCGGTAGCGCTGGGTTGAGCGATGCTGCCCGACCACCTGGCACGCCCGACGCTCCGACACCTTGTGTCGACGCTGCAAGTAGCGTGCCGCGTCACGCCGACGCGCCGGGCTCACCATTTTCCCGCTGCAAGTCCTTCAGCAGCGAGATGTCCAGCGCCTGCTCGGCGACGATCTTCTTCAGCCGGCTGTTTTCCTGCTCGAGCGCTTTCAGCCGCTGCGCCTCGTCCTCCTTCAACGCGCCGTACTTGATCCGCCAGCGATAGAAGGTCTGATCGCTGATCCCCAGCCGCTTACACGACTGCGGGATCGTCAGGCCCTGCGCCTGCAGCTTCTCGGCCTCTCGCAACTTGGCCACGATCTGCTCCACGCTGTAACGCTTCGCGCGCATCCGTCACCTCCATTCGGTCTCTCAAACTCAGCCAACACCACACACCGGCTGGACCAAATGAAGGGGGGCCGGACACCTGCAGATCAGCTCATTCGCAGAGGGCGATGAGGCTTCTGGCACGCGCGAGGTCTGGGCTGCGGCAGACTGATGCGTGGATCGTGCTCGTCGGACTTCAGCGCCGCCTGATCTACTTTCCCTTCCCGGCGCAGGTGCCACGGGCGGAGGCGGTGGTCGCCAGCGCACGGGAGGTGGCGCTGCGGACCGTCGACGGCTTGGCGCTGGGCGCGTGGCTGATCGAGCCCGGCGAGCCTGACCGTGGCGTGGCGGTGCTGGTGGCAAATGGAAACGCCGGCAACCGGTCGCTGCGAGCGCCGTTGGCGCGCGCACTGGCGAGCGCGGGTCTGGCGGTGTTGCTGTTCGACTACCGCGGCTACGGTGGCAACCCGGGGCGACCGAGCGAGCAGGGGCTCGCCCGCG
>WNGA01013558.1_pt1 | contig 12755 bp, 10 predicted proteins | sample 5400061 | NCBI WGS metagenome assembly WNGA01 (sample SAMN13153366, study PRJNA577476) | soil metagenome | isolation source: 100 cm soil or saprolite under grassland replicate 2 | place: USA:California | collected 2016-06-15
TCGGGGCAGACGGTCTTACCCAAATGCATCAACAAACGATCGTCGACTTCGTCGCCCGCAACAGGCTGCCGTCCGCCTGTCCGGCCCGCGAGTTCGTCGAGGCCGGGGGATTGATAGCCTACGCGGTGAACTACCCCGATATTTATTTCCGGTTCGCAAGCTTCATCGACAAGATCTTCAAGGGCGCGAAGCCCGGCGAGCTTCCTGTGGAACAGCCCACCAAGTTCGAACTCGTGATCAACGGCAAGACTGCCAAGGCCCTCGGCCTGACGATTCCGCAGTCGCTGCTGCTGCGAGCAGATCGAGTGATTCAATAGGAGCCCGACCGGTTTGTGCCCAAGTTGTGCCCAAGTCCAGCGCATTCCTGATCACTCCAGCCCACTCGAGCACACTAGGCCGTCGTGACTCTGCTGTTCGACATCAAACAGTTACGCGCAGTTACACGTTCCGGGGAATAGGACTGAAAATCCTGGTGTCGGCGGTTCAATCCCGTCCCTGCCCACCATTCTTTCAGCCATTTAGTGAACGCCCTTTCCGCCTGTCACCGAATGTCACCGGAGCTGTCACTGAGTGAAGCCGTGGCCGCGCCTGTTCCGAGCGCTGCCGAGAGCTTTGCACCTGCCTCGCGGAGGTCACTCTCGGCGACGATCGCGTAGCGGCGGTAGACGGCCTCGGTTTTGGGGCCCGTGAGCTTCATCGCAACGGAGCGCGAGATCCCAGCGCGCTCGAGGTTCCTGACCGCCGAGCGCCGAAGGTCGTGGAGCAAGAGCCCGGGCCGCCCGGCGCCCTTGCAGGCTGTCATCCACGCTCGCCGGAGCGACTTGATCGGCCTCCCGCGGGAAGAGTGCGTTTGACGCCGCGGAGTCCGGAGGCTCGTCGTCCAGCGGCCCTTCATCTGTTGTCTTGCACATCCCTGCGAATTCCGTGATAATCCGCTTGGAGCGCCGATAGCTCGCTGTCTCATGGGTTTGTAACCGCCGGATCAGTGAAAGGGCATTGTGTGAACCAACGCGAGAGGGTTCAATGATGCCTCGCACTCTCTGCGAAGGACGGCCCGTTCAAGCCGGCCGTGGGAGCGGTGCGGCGACGATTTCGCCGATTAGTGCCCGGGATTTGCCGACGACAGGGAGGAGCTTCGCCGACTCGCGTCCGTGCGTGGTAGGTCGAACGTCTCATTCAGGCTCGGGAGCCGCTACGCGATCATCGAGTCGGCTCAGGCTTGCCCTGTCACCCTAAAGGCCCTCGCCATGGCCGAACAAGCGATAGTCCTCATTCCCGACATCAGCGGATTCACCGATTTCACGAAAACCACGGAGATCGATCACGCCGCCCACATCATTACCGAGCTGTTGGAACTGCTTGTCGAGTCGAACGAAACCGACTTCACGCTGGCGGAGATCGAAGGCGACGCCGTCCTGTTCTACCGTACCGGTGAACCGCTTGGGCGAGAGCAACTCGTCGAGCAATGCCTGACCATGTTCTCGAATTTTCACAAGCGGCTGATGGTCATCGAGCGAGACACGGTCTGCCAGTGCGGCGCGTGCCAGACCGCCAGCAATCTGACGCTCAAGTTCATCGCGCACTTCGGGTACCTGAAGGAAATCAAGGTCGCTCAGTTCGTGAAGGCGACCGGAGTGGACATGATCGTCGCTCACCGGCTGCTAAAAAACGACGTCGACTCGAACGAATACATCCTCATCACCGAGGCGTGCTGCAATGCGGTCGGTCACACCAGCCACCATCCGGCCCTCCAGTGGTCGAAATCGAGTCAGGCCTACAACGCGATCGGCACCGTCAATTACGAGTTCGCGACACTCAGCGACTACCGGGGACAGATTTCGCCGCCAGCGGCGCACCCACGTTTCGTAGTAGAGAAGGGAGAAGACGATCTCGAGATCGTGATCAATGCGCCGCTCAAAGCGGTGTACCAAACGTTGATCAACGTCGACAAGCGGCCGGAATGGCTAGACGGCGTCGACACGATCAACCGCGAGATGACGAGCGAGCGCATCGGCATGCGGCACAACTGCGTGTTCCACGGATTGAAGCTGATCAACACAGCCGTGTACCGCGATTTCCACGAGGACCATGCGCGCTATTCGGAGAAAGTGGAAATACCGGAAATCAAGCTGACCCTCCAGGCTCACTACGAGATGGAGGCCCTGGACGACGGCAGCACGCGGCTCAGATTCAACGTGAACTGGATGGGCGCAGAACTGCCGGCGCAAAACAAGAAGGGCATGATGGCTGGGCAGGCCTCGAATTTCGAGCTCCTCAAGAGCGTTTGCGAAAACAATCCGGCGTAAGGGGGGGCGTCGGCTGTGGGCGTCGAATTGTACGTCATGCCGCCGCTGGGGGACCAGGGGAGGAGGCCCTCCTCCGATTCTGGTCAAGGACCCTTCTCACGCCGGGAAGCTGAACGCGTTTCGGACAGTTACGAACCCTGCCAAGCACGATGACGACATCCCGAGCCACGGGGATTTGGTCGTGGCTTCGGCAATCTGAAAGAGTTCGTGAAGGTCTACACTGGGAAGTTGATTAACCGGCAGATCCGTCGCTCGACAGCCCAAAGCACGTCACGCCTTTTTTAACAGCTGTAGCTTCGCGTAGACAACCGCCAGACGGCCTCGGCCGAGCTGGCCGTACTCACGTAACCGAGTCTCCGGAAAAGCCGGGGCGGTTCACCCACTCAAGGGACGGAACCTCGGGCGGTATCAGGGGTTGGTCTGCTCCCCAATTGACCTAGACACCGATGGAGCTATAGTGCCCGCACCGCACGGAATCTCTGGACATCTCAGAAGTTCATCTGAGTGATGAGCAATCTGATACCCGATCGCGGCCGAGACGGGGGCGAGAGTCAGCCAGAGCTGCGAACCACCAAAGAAGGAGATGTTTGCCTGCGAAAGATGCTGGTACACGAATTTGTTCGCGCTTGTTGACTCTGTCCCAGAGACGAGATGCTACAAAGCGAAGTTTAATGGGAAGGTGTAGTGAGGTCTGGATATAAGTTCAACGGCTCCAACGGTTGCCGGAGACGAGAAGCTCTCAAGCCGGTTTTGCGGTAGCGTGGCGGCTACGAGTCTCTTGAGAGATAAGTCCGACCAAGCTCACCCTCGCATCGTACCTCGCGACAGCGTCGGAGATTGACGCGGTCTTCACGGGGTCAACGATCACGTCACTCAGTTCTCGTCTCCATTCGAGAACTTCTGTCGCAATCACCGTGCCCTCGCCGGATTTTGCAGGCAACCCTTTCACGGAAATGATACCGGCTAGATTCTCCGCCAGCTGCGAACGGACCAACAGTTGATTTGCCTCGCACGCCGGCATGGAAGTAGATCCAGTTCGCGCCGGCGCGTATTCACGCCGATGCGCGGAGGGGCGTCAGCAACAGTGTCTGCGCAGAGCTTAACGCGGCCACGGGTACAGGCGCGGCAGCGTGATGGTCAGGACTGCCGCCGCCAGCAACGCGAGTACCGTTCCCACTAGCAGGAGCGTCCATGTCGTTGGCCGCGCCGCGCCCAGGGCCACGATCACGAGCAGGATCGGGATGTCCAGGAAGTGCGTGAAGGTCGGGACCTGCTCGCGTCGTGCCGCCGTCAGGGCCGGCGTCATCGCTCCGAGCGCCAGCGCCTCCCGGCTGAGCCGGCGCAGGCGCATGAAGTACAGCCGGGTCACGGTGTTGCCTTCGACGACCTCGAAGGCGAAGAGGGCGACCATCCCGGCGAGCCACGGCATGCCGAGGAACGCCCAGCCCCCGTAGGTGGTAACGATCAGCCAGGTGCCGGAGCCGAGCAGCAGCAGAGCTCCCGGCACGACCAGCCCGTCATAGAACACCGCGATCATGCGGATGGCCTCTGCCACAAGCGGCAACTCAGGCACCTGACGGGAGCGGAGGTCGGCGTACCAGACCCCGATCAATCCAGCACCCATGAGGGTGAGTCCGAGCAGGTGGACGAACTTGAGAAGCGGATAGGTCATGGCGGCGCCTCCGCGAGGGTCTTGTGCTGCATTTTGCAGCGCCCAGATGGCGGAATGCAGTAGCAATCGAGAGGCGAAATGGCCGACGTCGGCTAGGGAAACGGCCAGACGCTACCGCACGCATGCGCAAAACGCCGCGATCTGACGCAGAGCGTTAGGCTGCTGGCGCGCGGGTATAGACTTTGCGATGAGACCCGGCGTCTGAACCGAATAATCAAAGGCCAACTGGTTATCAAGCAGGCTCGCGGCGGTCTGATCTACTGACCTTCCGCAACGCTAGGAGGATGCGATGGCAACGCACAAAGTGGTGAGGCACGACGCATGGGTGGCGGCCCGAAAGAAGCACTTGGTCAAGGAGAAGGAGTTCACGCGCCTCCGTGACCAGCTAAGCAGAGAGCGTCGCGATCTTCCCTGGGAGCTGGTCGAGAAGGAGTACGTCTTCGAAGGCGAACATGGGAGGCAAACCCTCGCCGACCTGTTCCAGGGACGCGGCCAGCTGGTCGTGTATCACGCGATGTTCAACCCTGATACGGCCAGTCCTTCTACGACCTGGACGCAGGACGCCCCATGCTGGGCCTGTTCGTTCTGGATGGACAACTTCAATGGCGTGACGGTCCACTTGAACCACCGCGACATCACTATGGTCGCGGTATCGCTGGCTCCGTGCGCAAAGCTGGCCGCGTACAAGAAGCGGATGGGTTGGACGTTTCCCTGGCTATCCTCGGCCGGCAGCGAGTTCAACTTCGACTACCGCGTGTCATTTACGGAGAACGAGCTGAAGGCGGACGCTGTCGACTACAACTACAGGCTCAACCCATGGTCAATGTCGGAAGCCCCCGGTATCAGCGTCTTCTCGAGGGACGAGGACGGCCGGATCTATCACACGTACTCCACCTACGCCCGCGGCCTTGATATGTTGAACGTCGCCTACCACTACATGGATCTGGTCCCAAAGGGCCGCGATGAGGGCGATTCGGGACTGACGTGGGTCCGGCGCCGCGATGAGTATCCCGACTGATGTCGGTCACGCACGTGCTTGCCGCGGCGCGCCTGATCCGTCAGGTCAGGCGTCGCGGATTCTGCCCGGCATGCAAAGGTTGGTCTGCAGGCACCGACGATCAAACAGGGAGCACCCGACGCGAATTCGATCCTGCCGCGTTGACCGCCCTGGCAGTGCTTGTCGTAGCTGTGCTCGCGTGGGTGCTGACGATCGGGCAGTCGCGGTCGATGGCCGCGATGGACATGGGCATGGGCATGGGCTTGGGATCACTCCAATCGTTTGCCACGACCTGGGTGGTGATGATGGCTGCGATGATGCTGCCCTCGGCTGTGCCGCTGGTATTCGAGTTCGCACAGAGCTCTGAGGGACGGAGGGGTTGGCAGGCCGCGACGGCAGCTTTGGGCGTCACGTATCTCTCGGTCTGGCTCTTGTTCGGCCTCGTCTGCTACGCGCTGTACCGCGCGGCGAACATGCCGTGGCCGGATCAGCCCATGACCGGCGGCCTGGCCCTCGTGCTTGCTGCGCTGTACGCCATCACTCCGATCAAGCGCGCAAGCGAAGCCCGCTGCCGGGAGTTGTGCGCACTCCATGGCCCGCTGCCTTTCAACCTGCTACGCAGCGCCTTGGTCGCCGGCGCAAGGTACGGCCTGAGCTGTATGGGCTGCAGCGCCGGACTCATGGTTGCCGCCGTCATTATTGGCATGACCAGTCTGGGTTGGATGGTCATCATCAGCGGGCTGGTTCTGGTGTACAAGCTCGCACCCCCGTTCGCGGGAAGATACCAATTGCTTGTCTCATTGGTGATCGCCGCGCTGGGTATCGCCTACAGTGTCCTCGCATAGCCCGGCTTGATTCAGATAGCTCGCAGCAGTCCGAAGCGAAAGGATGGCGAACCCGACAGGGCTTGGACCCATCGCCCGCGGCATCGGTCACGCTTGAGCGAGTGGAAAACTCCTGCACGCGTCCGCGCCACTACCTGCGCCAGAAGATCATCCTCAGAGCCGTAACCGTCCACTCGTCCCGCCTGCGGCGGGCACGCCGCGCACGGAATCGCCAACCTCGAAGTATCCTCGTCGTCGCCCGTGCTCGGCGCTCGACCGGGGCACCTGAGCCCCGCCGCCCAGACGATCGACTTGAAACCCGATGTCGCGCCGTTGGTCGCGCGCCGGCGACCCTGACTGGCTGCGGTCTCACCCGGCGGACTGAACCCGGCACCAGCTTGAGGCGTCGCAAGACATACGCCGGTCTCGGAGTTCGGCCGGGCCACAAGGCGAACCGAAGCGCCTGGCCTTCATGAACTGAGATCGCCCCGCGGAAGAAGCTCCGGAGCTTGTCACCGGGGATGTACACTCGCGCGGCGCGACAGAGTGCAATTGACCGCAACTTAGCGAGACGCCGGTAGCGGACCTGCCCCAGACAAAATAATGGGAAAACACGGGCGATGCCCGCCCTTGGTGGCGAGGACTGAAAATCCTGGTGTCGGCGGTTCAATCCCGCCCCTGCCCCCCACTTTTTTCAGTAGGCTGCCCACTCCGAAACTCGCGTCAGAGAGTTGTGCCGAGATTTGTGCCCGAGTCGGGCGCGTGACCTGCCCAGGTGACCACTCACACGATCTCGAGGATCAACGCCCACTTGCCTCCCATCCAAGGTCTCCCCTGACCACTTGCCGCCTACGCCGCGCCCGAGGCCGGACCACAGAGGTGGGTGAGCACGGCGTCGCGATAGTAGGGGCGGCTCATATCAGCGCGCCGCCTCAGCCATGATCGCTTCCAGCGTCTCCTCGACCTCCTTGGCCACGCCCTTGAGCCCTGGAGTCGCATAGAGCTCGATCATCGCGGTCGGTCTGATTGTGGCGAGCCTGACCGCCCCGCCATCCTCGTACACCGAGATCCGGCATGGCAGCGCCGTGGAGATCTCGAGGTTGGTCTCGAGCACCTTCTTCGCTTGGTGCGGATTGCAGACCTCGAAGATCCGGCACTCCCGGTTGAAGGCCACGCCCTTGTTGGCCATCGTGGCCTTGAGGTCGTGGACGCCCAGCACCCCGAACTTGTGTCGCGTCACGGCGGCTTCGAGATCCTTGGCGACCTGATCGAGCGATTTCCTGGACTCAACGATGTGCAGCATGGACATCCTCCTTGTGTCGTTCGGTCATGTAGTACAGCACTGGCACCGCCATCCTCGACAGGAGCGTGGAGGCCACCTCCCCGGCCATGAGCGAGAGCGCCAGCCCCTGGAAGATCGGGTCGAACAGGATCACCGAGGCGCCCACCACGACCGCCGCCGCCGTGAGCAGCATGGGGCGGAAGCGCACGGCCCCGGCGTCCACCACCGCTTCGGCAAGCGGCATTCCCTGGGCGCGCCTCAGCTCGATGAAGTCCACCAGAATAATCGAGTTGCGGACGATGATCCCGGCGCCCGCGATGAAGCCGATCATCGAGGTGGCAGTGAAGAAGGCCCCCAACAGGCCGTGGGCCGGCAGGATCCCGACCAGAGTCAGGGGGATGGGCGCCATGATCACCAGCGGGATCCTGAACGAGCGGAACCAGCCCACGACGAGGACGTAGATCAGGACCATGACGGCGCCGAAGGCGAGCCCGAGGTCGCGGAAGACCTCGTAGGTCACCTGCCACTCGCCGTCCCACTTGATCGAGACGCGATCCGTGAGGAAGGGCTGACTCGCCACGTAGCGGGGCACGGGCCCTCCGTCCGCCTGGGCGAGCCGGTCCAGTTCGCGGTTGAGCCTCATGATTGCGTAGACCGGGCTCTCTTCCTGGCCAGCCACGTCGCCCGTGACGTAGACAACGCGCTGGAGGTTCTTCCGGTAGATGAAGGGCGGCTGCGTCGTGGGCTCGACGCGGGCCAGCTCGCCGAGCGGCGCCATGGCGCCGCCGGTGCCGCGCAGCTTGAGGGCCGCGAGGGCGTCGACGCCGCTACGCTGCTCCCGCGGTAGCCGGACGACGATGGGCACATCCTCTCGCTCCCTGGGCAGATGGGCGATCCCCACGGCCGCCCCGCCCAGCGCCGCGCGCAGCCCCTCGACCATCTCGCCAGTGGAGATCCCGTAGAGCGCGGCTTTTTCCTTGTCCAGGACGAAGCGATAGCCGGGCTGCGGCGATTCCACATACCAGTCCACGTCCACGACCCCCGGAGTCGCCCCGAAGACGCCCAGCACGCTCCGGGCAGCTGCGAGCTGCGCGGAGCGGTCGTCCCCGTACACTTCCGCCACCAGGGTCTGGAGCACCGGCGGGCCTGGGGGAACCTCGGCCACCTTGATCCGAGCGCCCGCGGGCACCGCGATCCGCTGGAGGAGCGGCCGCAGCCGTCGTGCGATGGCGTGGCTCTGGGCGCGCCGCTCACCCTTGGGGCGCAGGTTCACCTGGATGTCGGCGGCGTTGGGCTTCTCCCGGAACGGCGGAAAGTAGTGCCGGATCAGCCCGTTGAAATTGTAGGGCGCGGCCGTTCCCACATAGAGCTGGCTGTCCCGTACCTCGACGTCGGCCGCCAGCGCCTCGGTCAGCTGGCGTGTCACGCGCGCGGTGTCTTCGAGCGTCGTCCCCTCGGGCATGTCCACGATGACCTGGAGCTCGCTCTTGTTGTCGAAGGGCAGCATCTTGACACGGACAAGCTTGAAGTAGACGAGCGAGCAAGATCCCAGCATAAGGACGGCCACGGCCCCGAGGAAGAGGGCGCGGCGCTTCCGGTCGGCGATGAGCGGCGTCATGATCTGCCGGTAGAGCCGGGTCGTCCGATCCTCGGCGGCTTCTTCCCGGGCCTCGCTGGCGCGCAGCAGCCGAGTGGCGGCCCACGGCGAGACGATGAAGGCGATGAACAGCGAAAAGAGCATGGCCACCGACGCCCCGACCGGGATCGGGCGCATGTACGGCCCCATGAGCCCGCCCACGAAGGCCATGGGCAGGATCGCGCCGATCACGGCGAACGTCGCGAGGATGGTCGGATTGCCGACCTCGTCCACCGCCTCCACCGCCACGGCCGTCGCCGCGCGGCCGCGATTCTGCGGCAGGTGGAAATGCCGGGCGATGTTCTCGACGACGACGATGGCGTCGTCAACGAGGATCCCGATGGAGAAGATCAGGGCGAAGAGCGTGACGCGATTGAGCGTGTAGCCGTAGAGGTAGTAGAGGAACAGGGTGAGGGACAGTGTCACCGGGATTGCGACCAGCACGACCAGCGAGGCGCGCAGGCCCAGGAACAGCGCGATGAGGACCGTCACCGACACGGTGGCGAGCAGGAGGTGCTTGAGCAGCTCGTTGGACTTTTCCCGCGCGGTCTCCCCGTAATTGCGCGTGACGGTGAGGTGCACGTCACCCGGGATGAGGCGTCCCCGCACCGCCTCCACCTTGGCCAGCACCCGCTCCGCGATCACCACGGCATTGGTGCCCTTGCGCTTGGCCACCGACAGCGTGACCGCGGGAAACGTGGGCGCGGCGGCCCGGTCCGCGACTCCCCCGGGACTCATCAGCACGTACTCCCGCGGCTCTTCGGGCCCGTCGTCCACCGAGGCCACGTCGCGCAAGTGGACCGGGCGTCCCCGCGAGACGCCGACCACGACCTCCCCCAGCGCGCCGGCCGCGTCGAGGAAGGTCCCGGCGTCCACCAGATACTCGCGGTTGTCGCGGGCGAAGCTCCCCACCCGCAGCTCCCGGTTCGACTCTCCCAGCGCCGCCAGCACGGCGGCGGGCGCCACGCCGAAGCCGGCAAGGCGGTCCCGGTCCAGCGTCACGCGGAGCTGGCGGCGGAGCCCGCCGATCAGCCGGGTCTCCGAGACCTCGGGCACCGCCTTCACCTGCCCGTCGAGCTCGGCGGCGATCCGCCTGAGCGTGTACGGGTCGGCGCGCTCGCTCCAGAGCGTGAGAGCCAGGATCGGCACGTCGTCGATGGAGCGGGGCTTGACGAGGGGCTGGGAGGCGCCGGGCGGGATCAGGTCGAAGTTGGCGCGCAGCTTGTCATTGAGCTTGACCATGCTCCGCTCCTCGTCCTCGCCGACGTAGAAGCGCACGATGGCCACGCTCGTCCCGGGCTGGCTGATGGAATACACGTACTCCACGCCCGGGATCTCGCGCAGCTTCTTCTCCATCGGGATGCTGATCCGACCTTCCACCTCTTCGGCGCTGGCCCCCGGCATCTCCACGAACACGTCGGCGAAGGGCACCACGATCTGGGGCTCCTCCTCCCGCGGCGTCGCCAGCACCGCGAAGAGGCCGACCAGGAGCGAGCCCACGATCACGAGCTGGGTGAGCTTGGAGTCGATAAAGGCGCGGGCGACGCGCCCGGCGGGCCCGAGGGCGCCAGTCACGGCGCGGCCTCGACGCGGTCGCCGTCGGCGATTCGCTCGGCGCCGGCCACGACCACCCGCTCGCCGGCGCTGAGCCCCGACAGGATCTCGACGCGATCGCCGCGGCGCGATCCGGCCGTTCCACCACTCTGCCGTCCACCGCCCGCCCGATCGAGTCGAGCGTCACGGGCACGCTCTGGCCGAGCCGGACCGAGGTCATGGCGGACTCCCCAACCTCAGCCTCGAGCCGGTACTGGCGTGGATCGTCCAGGATCAGCAGCGGCTGCCCGGGGACCGCCAGGTTGCCCGGCTCCACCCGCCGGCTGACCACGACCCCCGTGGAGGCCGCCGCGATTCGCGTGTCGCTCTGCGCCACCTCGGACACCCTCAGCTGGGCCCGAGCATGCTCGATGCGCTGGCGCATCTGCTCTTCGCGCGCGCGGAGCGAGAGAATCCGCGCCTGCGCCTGCTCCACCGCGGCCTCCGCGCTCTTGCGCCGGGCTTCGACCTGCTCATAGTCCTGCGCCGCGATCAGCTGCTGGGTCACAAGCTGCCGGTAGCGGGCGGCTGTGGCGGCGGCATAGTCGTGGTCGGCCCGGGCGGACCGGAGCGCCGCCTGGGCCTCCTCCAGGAGGCGCCCGACTTCATCGAGGCCCGCGACGGTCTCATGCACCGCAGCCCGATCCCGGTCCACTTGGGCCCGGAATTCGCGCTCCTCCACCACGATCAGCGGCGTGCCCGCCTGGACCAGATCGCCTTCGCGGACCCGAACCTCGAGCACGTAGGCCTGCACCTTGCTGGCCACCAGCGTCTGCGTCTTGGACCGGATGGTGCCTACCGCCTCGAACGTTTCCCGCACGGGCTCACGTCCGACGGCCTCGACACGGACACCGCGCGCTACGGGCGACTCTGACCCGGGCGCATGCGTCACTCCCTCGCCCTTGCAGGCGACCAGGAACACCACCAGGACGAGCAGGACGGCGCGCGGGCGGACAGCCATGGCGTTCAGGCGCGGCGCGCGGCCGCCTCGCTCCTGACGCCCAGCTGCGTGAGAAAGACCTCCATCAGGCACCAACGGGTCAGGGCGGACTGGAAAAGGTTGAGGCCGACGAAGAGAGTAAACAGCAGCCAGTAGCGGCTGTGGAAATACCCGAGCGTAAGGCTGAGGATGATGAAGCTCCCGGCGATCAGACGGATCCACCGTTCAAGCGACATGCTCTGGCTCCTCTCCGGCGCTCACCGCGCCGAGCTTGATGAACTGCCACCGCGTGATCCCTGCCAGGGTGGCGCCTCCGCGCCGGGCCTCCTGCTCAGTGGAGAGAGCACTGCTCCATGCACGTGACGAGCTGCCGCAGGCGCGGCTCCAGAAGGCGATAGGTGGCGTACCCGCCGCCGCGCACGGCAGTGACCAGCCGGTGCATGCGCAGGATCCGCAACTGCTGGGACACGATGGCCTGCGGCACGCCGAGGCGGTCCGCGATGGCGTTCACCTGGGTCTCGCCTTTGCAGAGGAGCGCCACGATGCGCAGCCGCAAAGGATGCGCCACTGCCTTCAGGACATCCGCGGTCTTCGCCGCCCTCTCCACATCGTCGAGGACCTTCGCTCCGGGAGCGGCTCGCTGTGCGGTTCTCATGAAGTAGATATATCGCTATATCACTACTATGTCAAGTCCGAAAAGATCGCCCCGACTGTCCCTCGGGCTGACCGATGCCGCGGGCTTCTGGGGTATAGTCAACGGCGGGCCGCTGGCCAGCCGCTCGTTCCCGCGAGCGGCCGGTAATCCCAAGAGCCCAAGGAGCGCCGACAATGAAAGTCATCGATGCCATCGCCCGCATGCTCAAGATCGAGGGCGCCCTTTTCCTGAGCGCTTATCCGACGACTCCGCTGATCGAGGCCGCGGCCAAGGCCGACATCCGGCCCGTGATCTGCCGCCAGGAACGGGTGGGCGTGGGCATCGCCGACGGGTATGCGCGGGTGACGAACGGCACGAAGCTCGCCGTCTTCTGCATGCAGTATGGTCCGGGTGCTGAGAACGCCTTCCCCGGCGTCGCCACCGCGTACTCAGACTCCACGCCGATGCTGCTCCTGCCGCTCGGGCATCAGCGCGACCGTGCCCAGGTCTTCCCCTTGTTCAGCTCGGCGCGCACCTACGCGTCCGTCACCAAGTCCGTCGAGACCATCACCGTGGGCAGCCAGGTCGCGGATGCCATGCGCCGGGCCATCAGCCTCATGCGCATGGGCCGCCCGGGCCCGGTGATGGTCGAGATCCCCGCCGACGTCGCGGGCGAGGAGGTGCCCGAGGCCCTGATCGACGCGTACCGGTCGGTCAAGGTGACAGCGGCCGGCGCCAATGCGCGCGACGTCGAGACTGCCGTCCGCGTGCTCCGCGAGGCGCGGCGGCCGGTGATCCACGCCGGCCAGGGCGTGCTGTACGCCGAGGCATCGGATGACCTGCTCGAGCTGGCCGAGCTGCTCCAGGCGCC
>WNGA01015444.1_pt1 | contig 12755 bp, 10 predicted proteins | sample 5400061 | NCBI WGS metagenome assembly WNGA01 (sample SAMN13153366, study PRJNA577476) | soil metagenome | isolation source: 100 cm soil or saprolite under grassland replicate 2 | place: USA:California | collected 2016-06-15
CGAGTTGGACGATGTTCTCGTCGTCGTCGACGACCAGCACGCGTCGCCTGGCCACGGCCCCTCCCCAACAGCATACTGTATTAGCCGAACTTTAAGAGATTGTGAAGACAGTGGCAAGAGCCGGCCTACGGGCGGCCGCTTGTCTCGTGCTACAATTCGTCGTTTCAGATCCGGTTAGCGGCGCACGGTAGGAGGCTTCGAGCCGTGTCTGGCCATTCCAAGTGGTCGCAGATCAAGCGCCAGAAAGGCGCGGCCGACGCCAAGCGCGGGCAACTGTTCACCAAGCTGGGCCGTGAGGTCACCGTCGCCGCGCGGGAGGGCGGCGGCGAGCCCGAGGCAAACCCCCGTCTTCGGCTGGCGGTCCAGCGCGCTCGCGAGGCGAACATGCCGATGGAGACCATCGAGCGTGCTATCAGGCGCGGCAGCGGCGGCGGGGAGGCCGCGGCCCTCGAAGAGATCGTGTACGAGGGGTACGGCCCTGGCGGGGCGGCGATCATGGTCGAGGCGCTCACCGACAACCGCAATCGCACCGTGGCGGAGATCCGCAACGCCTTCACACGGGGCGGTGGCAGTCTTGGCGAGAATGGCTGCGTGGCCTGGCTGTTCGACAGCCGTGGAGTGATCACGGTCGACCCGGACGGCGGCGACCCTGAGGACCTCGCACTCAAGGCGATCGACGCCGGGGCAGACGATTTCCGTGTGGAGGACGGGGCGATCGACGTCTACACCCAGCCGGGTGAGGTGGAACATGTGCGCAAGGCGCTCGAGAAGCAAGCGCTCAAGGTCGCTTCGGCCGAGACGGCAATGGTGCCCAAGACCACTATCCAATTGGACCCGAAGGAGGCGGTGGCGGTCCTCAGGTTGATGGAGCGACTCGAGGACCTGGACGACGTGCAGCGGGTATACACGAACCTGGAGTTTTCCGAAGAGGTGCTGAAGGAATTCGCTGGCCGCTAGCGGACGTGAGGGCTGCTGGCGCGAGCGAGGGCTTGCTCCCGAGGCGCGACGAAGCGGTCTGCAGATGCGGACCGCTTCGTCTGCTGTCCGGCTCAGCGCTAGCTCGAGGAGTGGGAGAATGGGGATGCAGGAGATCGAGCAGCAGGACACAACTGGGACGCCGTACTTCATCGATGCTAGCTGGTTCGAAGAGAACAACTTCTCCTTCACTGACTTCGTGCAGGCCCGGATGTGCGCTCCCTGCGTGAGGCGCCTCGATGAGGAGGTCGAGGAGCGCTACACCGTCATGGACCAGAAGACCCGCCGGTTCAAGTACGAGTTTCGGACGGTCAAGTACGGCGCCAATCCGGCCAAGGTGATCCGCGATCACTGCTCGAAAGAGAAGAACTATATTCAGCCGGACATGCCGACTCTCGAGGCGATCTTTCGGATCTATCTGGCCAACGGGAACGTCCCGATGCCGCTCGAGCACGTGCGCGAGCAGCTGGCCGAGTGGTGCCCGGGCGGCGGCTGTCAGTGGCTGCTGCTGCCGATGGAGGCACTCGAGCGGCTCGTCCAGCGCGACACCTACTATGGAATTCGCCCCCACGAGATCGCAATTCCGGCCTGATCGGCATGAAGGTTGTCATCCCTCTGGCCGGGCTTGGCAAGCGGATGCGCCCGCATACCCACTCCAAGGCCAAACCGATGGTCCGCCTGGCGGGCAAGCCGATCCTGGGCCATTTGCTCGACTGGGTGATTACTCAGCAGGTCGAGGAAGTCATCCTGATCATTAGCCCCAACCAGCTGGATGTCGAGGACTACGCTCGCTCGGCCACCTCGACCGCGGTCCGAATCGTCGTCCAGGATGAGCCGCGCGGACAGGCGGACGCGATCGCACGGGTGCGGCCCTACGTGGTCGGCCCGATGCTGGTGCTCTTCTCCGACACAATCGCTGACGAGACGTTCGAGCATCTGGCGGACGTCAGCTCAGACGGGCTGATCTACGTCAAGGAGATCCTCGACCCATCGCGGTTCGGAGTGATCATCGAGCGCGACGGCCGGATCACCGACATCGTCGAGAAGCCCCGCGACGCCGCAAGTCGACTGGCGACGATCGGGATGTACTACTTTCGGACCAGCGGCGCGCTCTTCGAGGCGATTGAGCGCGTCATGGCAGGGCCACCCACCCTCGGCGACGAGTACTTCATCGCCGACGCGATCAAGCTGATGATCGGCGAGGGCCGAGTGCTGGAGCCGCGCCTCGTGTCCGTCTGGGAGGATACGGGCACTCCCGAGTGCACCCTCCACGCCCATCGGTTCATGCTCGAGCGTCTGGGCAGCCGGCATCGAGAGCGGCCGAGCGTCGTCATCATCCCGCCCGTCTACATCGCCGACGACGCGGAGGTGGCGGAGTCGGTAATTGGCCCGTACGTCTCGATCGAGTCCGGCTGTCGCGTGGAGCGCTCCGTTCTGGCGGACTGCATCCTTGACGAGGACAGCGTCGTGCAGGACCGGGTTCTCGCGCGCAGCCTGCTGGGCCGCGGGACTCGCTGCGTCGGCTCGGCCGAGGCAGTCAACCTGGGCGACGACTCGACCGTCGAGGCCACACCAGCCGACCCGCTGCCGAGCCTTTGAACCTGGCGCCGCTACGGCCCCGGCAGAAGCCGCCCGACAGGGCGTGCGACCACGGCGCTGCCGCCTGGCACCGGGCTGCTCTCCGGCTGAGCCATGACAGGCGGTCCCGACTCTACGGGTGAGCTAGTCTCGATGGCCTCGGGCTCGGGACTGGGCACCGCCGCGTCGGTGCGACGCTGCTCCAACATCGCGTGATAGAACGAGACCATCGCGGTGATTACGGCCATAGCCGGCACGCCGAACAACGCCCCCCAGAACCCAGCCACGCGCGCGCCGACGAGCAGTCCCACGAAGACGAGGAGCGGGTGCAGGCCGACCGCGGTGCTCATAACGCGCGGGGCGACGACGTTCAGCACGACCTGCTGCAGCGCATTGATGGCGATGAACGAGAGCCAGAATGAGCCAGGCATCTCGAGGACAATGATCGCCAGCGGCATGACCAGCGCCAGTATCGGACCGACGAACGGGATCAGCATCAGGAGCGTCGTGACGACCGTCGTGAGCAGAATCAGGTCGGTGCCAGCGATCCACATGATCGCCGCCACGCCAAGCGAAAAGATCACCGATTGAATCAGTTGGCCGCGCATGAAGCCGGCGAAGGCCCGGTTGACACTGGCGAAGAAGTAGGCGACATCGTCGCGAAAGCCTGTTGGGACGGTCGCCAACAAGCCGCGGCTAATCCGATGGCCATCCAGCATCACGTAGAACGACAGGATCAGGACGATCGCGAGCTGGAGGAAGAAGGACGCGATGTTGGTAGCCAGGGCAACGGCGTTGGACAGGATCGGCGGAGCGACGGCCGCGATTCGGCGCACGGTCTCGTCATAGTTCAGGAGCGAGGCCAGGTTGACCGGCAGGCCCCGGTCGTCCAGAAAGTCCTGCAGCGCCGCCGCCTGCTCACTCGCCACACTCGCGTAGATAGGGATGTCTACCGCTAGCTGGACGACCTGACGCGAAAGCGGAGGAACAACCCAGACGACGCCGCCAAGGACCAGCAGTAGCAGCCCGACATACGCTGCCGTGACGGCGACTGGTCGCGGCAGCCGAGCGTGCAGCCGCAGGAAGACCACCAGCGGCTCGAGGATGAAGGCAACTACCCAGGCGAGGAAGAAAAGAAGGATGATGTCGGCGAACTGCGACACCATCTGCCAAATCAAGCCGGCCAGGTACAGGCCGGCTATCGACAGCATGACGATGACGAGCGCGCGAATCCAGGGGTCTCGAATGACCATAGATGCCCTTCCGGGTCGGGCGGACCCGGAGTGCCTCCAGGCCGACCCGCCGGGCCGGATTCTACCCATGCGCTCCGGAACTGGGCAACCGTGACCGCTGGCTCCGAGCGGCGTGCCGACCTGCTGCGGCGACTGGTGAGGAGTGGGCTGTACCTGGTCACAGATGACCGGCTGGCCGACGACGACCTGATCGCGCGGCTGCAGGTGGCTCTGGAGGCCGGGGCAGAAGTGGTCCAGTTTCGGGATAAGCGCCCCGAGCGCGGACGTACCTACGCGCTCGGCCTGAGGGTGGCCGAGCGGTGCCGAGCGAGGGCCGCGCTCCTGCTCGTCAACGATTTCGCCGACCTCGCCGTAGCGCTAGACGCCGACGGCGTTCACGTCGGCCAGGACGATTTGCCGCCGCGCGCGGCTCGTGCTGTAGTCGGCCCCGACCAGGTGATCGGGCTCTCGGCCTCCTCGGTGCGGGAAGCTGTCGAGGCGGAGGGCGGCGAGGCGGACTATCTCGGTTTTGGGGCCCTTTTCCCGACCGCCACGAAGCTGGACACCGAGCCGGCCGGACCCACCCTGCTGGCCGAGGCTAGCAGGCGCGTCCGGCTACCGATCGTCGGTATCGGCGGCGTGACGGTGGCCAACCTGGACCAGGCGCTCCACGCTGGGGCCGACTGCGTCGCCGTCGTCAGCGCGGTATTCAGCGCCCCCCATCCCGGCCAGGCAACCCGCGACCTATTAGCGGCTATCGTGAAGGCCCGCCAGTTAAGAATGAAGAATGAAGAATGAAAGAGCTGCTCATTTCTTCATTCTTCACTCTTCACTCTTCACTCTTTATTCGTCCTCAGGGCCCTCCACACCAGCGGCAGCCAGGCGACACAGTCGCTGGTGGCGAGGTCGGCCGGCTCGATCCAGCGATATTCGTCGTGCTCCCAATCCAGGCGAAGGTCGGGCGAGGCGGCGTCGAACAGGAAGGGATGTATAACCCAGGCCCAACCCTGAACCGGGCGCTCGATCCGGATCGGAGCGGCGCTCGCCGCGAGCTGGATCGCGTCGCCGACCAGCCCGGTCTCCTCGCCGATCTCGGCCAGGGCCTGCTCGAGTGGTCCCACGCCCGACTCGACGAATCCCGAGACACAGTGCCAGCGGCCCTGAGCGGAGGCGACCGCCCGGCTCCGCTTCAGCAGGCAGATCTTGTCGCCGTGGCGCAGGAAGCACGCCACGACGGCCCGCTCCACGAGCTCCACGTCACACTCCGCGCAACCGGGCTCCAAAGACGGCGAAGAGACGGCCCCATTTTACCTTCAACGATGTGTCGTGGCCGCGAGGCGTGTGTATCTAGAGCGAACGACGGTACCGATGCCAGACTGCGGCGATGCGGCGGTAGTCGGCCTCGCGTAGCCGCTCGCGGCTCTGGTCCACGCGAGTCACGTAGTAGAGGGCAGGGATGCCCAGCTCAGGCTGGGTCTCGACGTACTCCAGGAGCGCCGCGCGGGATGGCATCGACCAGCAGTCGGTGTCGATCAGATCGAAGCCAGCCGCTCTAGCGACGAGGGCGCGGTGGCGCATCTGCTCGACCACCGAGGCAAGATCGGTAAAGACGTCGTTCAGCCGCAGGGCGTCGCAGGTGTCGCGAAAGTACGGGTTGGCCGCGTGCGACTCGATCAACGCATCCGGGCGTGTCTCCTTGGCTGCTTCATAGGTCTGGCGCAGCATTGAGTGCAGCAGAGCGTTGCCCCACGCAGGGGGGCCCTCGTACCCAGGTCCGCTCGGCGTGCTGTGGGTGATGTCCAGCTTGAGCCCATCCGCGCCCAGGCCTTCGGGCGGCGGGCCCAGCAGCCGAGCCATGAGCCGGCGCATGCGATCGCCAAAGTGCGAAGCCGTCGGGTCCCGCATCGGATAGCCGAACGCGCCTAGAGCAGGTGCGCCATGGCGGAGAATAAGAGTTTCGTCTGCCTGCGGCTCCTCCACCTCCCAGACGTTGTGCCATAGCAGAACGCGGCGGCCGCGCGCGTGCTGATCGGCGATGAACTGACGCATCCGCGGCCAGCCACCCGATGGCTCGGCGCCGCCCAGGCGGGCCTGCCAGCGGTCGTCGATGACGATCGTGCCGGGCGAGAGGCCATGCCGCTCCAGCAGACCCAACCATGACTCGTAATTGCGCTGCGTGGAGAGCGCGTTCGCGCGCCGGCGACCTTCCCTGGCGACTTGTTCGCCCCAACCGCACCAGATGGGCTCCGGCCACCACGACTGCCCAGCACGGCTACTCACCGGAGTGACGCCGTCCTCCTCCAGCCACGCGTGATAGTCGGCCAGGGCGGCATATTCGTCGGTCCCCGCCAGCATCAGCACCCGCGGCGCTTCCCAGTCCCCGTCGACCCGCGTCATGCCCTGGTAGGTCAGCCCCAGGCCCCAGCCCTCCCCGCCTCGGTAGTCGAAGTGGACAAAGCCGAGGTCTTCGCGGCGCGGCGCGAGGCCGACGAGCAGCCAGCGCCCATCACCGCCTAGCGCGTAGGCGAACGGGGCAGGCGTGAAGAACCAATCCCCGCCCCAGAACGATCCGTCGTTAGCCGGATGGTTCGTGGCCCGCTCACCAAACCAGAACCTAGTGCGCGCGGCGCCGTTTGGGGCGGGCGAGAACACACCAGGGAAGTAGGGGCGCGACGGAGTCCAGCCCTCGCGAGCCCGAGGCGGCCGCCAGAAGCCAGACGGGGTGGGGCGGTTGAGATAGCGATCGTCGCGCTCCCCGTGCTCGAACAACTGGACCTCGTCTAGCGCCGCAGAGCCCCTGAAAATCGCCCGATACATCAGCCCCTTTGGCAGACAGGACAGCTCCGCACGCTTGGCTGCCCACACCGTACTCCTGGCTGACTGCCTAACTGTGACTCTTCCATCGTCAGCGCGCGCAATGGTCATCTCGCCGAGCTCGACGAGCTCGTCCACGCCTCCTGGCGGGTGAGCGCTCGAGAGCAGCGCGAGATCTGCCAGGGGCCGCCCGGGCGGGACCTCCAGCCGAACGTAATGCCGCTCGCCTGATGCGATCTCGAGCCGATAGGAGGCAGCCTCGACGATTGTCGTATCGCCAGACCGCTCGATCTGCAACATCGGTTCAGGGTTGCCTGGGCGAGTCTACGTTACACTGGCCAACGTGGCCACGGACAGTACGGAGGGCTTTCCGCGCGACGACTACACGCCCCACGGCTACCTGGCGAATCCGTACGCGTTCGCGACATCGTGGACGCAGGGCCACGGCGGCAACCTGCGCAGCACCAGAGAAGCGGTGGGCTTCGGTTGGCTGTATCCCTGGGCGCGTGACGCTCGGGCCGGCTCCCAGCTAGAGATCGCCGTCTCGTACGGCGCTGAGAGCCTGGTCACGCGGGCCGACTTTGAGCGTTTTGGGCTGTCCGCGCCACATCACTCGGCCCTGCTGTTCGAGTACCTCTGGCGGATAGCTGGATTCGAGTTCGCCGCGCGGTTCGTGTTGGTAGGGGAACATGAGCTCGGGCTCGAGATGGAGGTCGGACGAGTCCCTCCCCCCGCCCCTCCGCGACGCGGAGAGCGCGAGCGCGCGGTGACCGTTTACCTGGCCGCGGTCGGCTGGCGGCGAGACGGCGAGTGCGTGGCCGAAGCGGGTCGCGACCACTACGTCGACGTGGGTGAGCCGTTCGGGGTGCACCTGCTTTGCGTGGATGCTGGCAGCGAGGTGCGCTGGCTGGGCGCGTCGCGCTGCCTGCAAGAGCTGGCCATAGGGAGCGGCGCTGGCGAGGCTCGCGGTAAGCAGGTCGCGGTGGGCCTCGCGATCTCCCTAACCCCCGGTCCGAGCGCGCCTCGGCGGCTCTTCGCCGTCCTGCGCCGCGAGCAGCGTCTTGGGGGCGGGGATCAGGAACAAGTGCGGGCGGGGCCAGGGGTCAGGGGTCGGCCCTCCGCTGGCCCCGGGCCCCCGGCGCCTGGGGTGAGGGCCGCGATGGAGAATGCGCGCAGGCGGGATGTCCAGCTGTGGCGGGGCGGCCTGCGCCTGGAGGGAGATTGGCCGCCCCACTGGCGCCGCGGCTGGGTTTACGACGTTGAGACGACCCGAATGTGCCTGTTTCCGGCCGGCGGTGTCTTCGCCGACGTCTGGCCGGCCTGGACGATCCAGTGGCCAAGGGCCGTCCTCGCGGAGGGATCGCTGGACGCGTTAAGGCTGGCGTACGTCGATCCCGAACTGGCCAGGCGGGCCGCGCTGTCCCTCTTTCGCGACGCGCCCGCGCCAAATCTGCCCTGCATCTTTCAGCACGGCCAGCCCAACATGATCGCCGCCGACGGCAGCATGTGCGGGACCTCGCCGGCCTGGTGCGTGCCATTCTTCAATCTCGAGCTGCTTTACCTTCGCACCCTCGACCACGACTGGCTCGGCCGACTGTATCCGTTTCTAGCCGACTATCTGGACTGGTGGTTGGCTGAGCGGACGGACGCCCAGGGCTGGTCCGTCTACAAATGCACCTGGGAGGCCGGTGAGGACGATACCCCTCGCCTGGATCCAGAGCGGCGGGGGGACAACATTGTGTCCGAGTACGTGCGGCCGGTTGAGCTGCAGGCCGCGATGGCGCTTTCGGCGGCCGTCCTCGCGCGCTTCGCCGCGGCCCTGGGTCGCGACGGTGACGAGCGCCGCTGGAGGGCCATCGCCCGGCAGTTCTTCGATCGGACCCAGGCCCTCTGGGATGCGCCCAGCGGCCGTTTTCGCGACTGGGACCGACGGGCGGACCGATTCCTGGAGCCAACCGGCGAGCCAAGCTACTGGGAAATTGACCCGTGCCGCTACTCCGCCCTGGCCTTCACGCCACTCCTGGCCGACCTGGCAACCACCGAGCAGACAGTGGCCTTGAGCCATGAGTTGGAGCAGTGTGCTCGGCCGCCCTGGACGCTGTGGCCTTCCTGGAGCTATGTGGTCCTCGAGGCCGCGCTTGCCGCCGGCCAGCGAGCGTTCGCGGCACGGGTGGCGTCCGAGATCGTCGAGCGGGTCTACACGGAGCTCGACGCTCGCTCGCCGGCGGCCCCAAGCGCCCCGACGCCCGGCGTGGCGCGCGAATACTGGCCGCTGGACCTCGCGGCCTGGAACGCGTGCGAGGGGTACGGCTGGGGCGCGACGACGGCCTCGTTCGTGGTGCGCCAGATCTTTGGCTTCCTGGACAGCCAGATCGCCTCAGGCTTACGCTTTCGCCTGGCGCCCGGGCTGCCCGAGCGATTCCTCAGGCCGGGGGCCCGCTACGCGCTCCGCAACGTGCCATACCGCGACGAGTCGCTCGACCTGGAGTTCGCGGTCCCCAGCCCAGCCACCAGGGGGCAGGCACAGCAGCTGGAGGCGCGCGTCGGGCTGGTCAATCCCAGAGCGTGCCTCGTGGTCGACGAGCAAACGCGAGAAGTCTACCGGAGCGCGGTCGAATCACCAATCCACCGTTTCGTGGTCGAGCTCGGCGGGATGTACGAGATCGAGCTGGCGCCCCCAGCCCCCTCTCCCTCAAGGGGCCCTCAAGGGGAGAGGGGAGCGCTCGGAGGCGTCTAGATGGGGCTGGGGTACGGCCTAATCGCCGAGCTGGCGCAGCCACTCACGGGTCTCGCCGAGGACGATCGGCGGGCGGCGCCGGAGCTGGTCCAGGGTAGCCGATCCGGTCAGGAACAATGCCGTCTCCAGCTCGGTGATGAACTGGCGCAGCCAGGCGACCACGCTGTCATAGCCGTCGGCGTCCAAGCCGGTCCGGATGCCTCCCGTCGCGATCAGCGGCAGACCGGTCGAGCGAGCCTGGATCAGCGCGACGGCGGTGGGAATGCCCCAATCGCGGAAAACCTCGCCCAGAATCGCGCCACGCTGATCGCCACGGGCCGCCGCGCGGTAGCCTTCCACCGCCGCGAAGCTCGTCCCGCCTACACCGCCCACGTCGAGCGCCTTGACGCCCGCCGCGGAGAGCCGCTCGGCCGCCTCTCTCGAGAGCCCGGCACCGGTCTCCTTGCCGATCAACGGCACCGGGGACGAGCGCGCCAGTTCCGCGATTGCGTCCTGGCACCCGCGGGCACGTCGGTCACCCTCCGTCTGGACGAGCTCCTCGAGAAAGTTCAGGTGGACCGCCAGGGCATCGGCGGCAACCATCTCGACCACCTCGAGGACCTGTTCTGGGCTGATCGGGCGAGCCCCATTCTGCGAGATGAGCTGCGGGGCCCCGATATTGGCGACGATCAATGCGTCGCGGGCTTCTTCGCGTACGACCGAATAGGTCGGCCGCAGCCTCGCATCTCGCAGCGCGGCGCGCTGGCTGCCGACTCCCATTGCGATCCCGAACTCCTGGGTCGCTCGGGCCAGCAGCCGATTGACGTCCCGCGCCTCCTCATGTCCGCCGGTCATGGAGGCGATGAAGATAGGATAACGCAGGCGGTGGCCCAGGAACGTGACGCTCGGGTCGACCTCATCCAGGTCCAGCTCAGGCAGCGACTGGTGCACCAGACGCACGTCATCCCAGCCGGCGCGAGCTGTGGTATTCACGTCCCGGGTCCTGGCGACCTGCAGGTGCTCCCCCTTACGGGCCTCTACTTCGTCCATGACCGCCCACTGTCCGAGTCTGCGAACCGCGAGTACAACTGGCCGAGATAAAGGAGGTCGGCCTCCCCGCGCTCAGTGTAGCACCAACGCCACGTCACAGCCGGATGGGTGATCAGCGCGCGGGGGCAGAGAGAGCGGCTCGTTGGACGTAGGTGGTATCGGTCAGCGTGGCCGGATCGGGCAGCGGTGGGCGGAGTGCGTTGACCTCCGCCAGGAGCTCGACGACAGTCCTGACTCCGGGCTGTTCAACCTCTGCCCCTCTCGGTATGGCGGGCACCTTCTCGACGTACTGCTCGTAGACGCGAGCGGCGTCCAGCGTGGTCAGCCGCAGCGTGCCGGCCAGCACTTCGATCGCCTCCTGCCGGTGCTCTGGAGCATGAATCCAGCGGTCGGCCTCGACAATCGCGCGTAGAAAGCGGACGAGGCGGTCCTCATTCTGGCGCGCCCAGTCTTTCCGAACGGCCAGCGCCTCGGCTTGGAAGTCGCGGACCGTGTCGAACGCGTTGCCGAGCACCTTGAAGCCGCCGCCCTGCATTCGGGTCGTCTGCGCGGGATCCAGCAGCGAGCCCGCCACCGTCCCGTTTGCGATGGCGGCCGCCCGCAGGGCCGGGTCCGCGAAGCTGACCAGACGGACGTCCGCCGGCGATAGCCCGCGGGCCTTGAGCATCCGTCCGAGCAGTGCGGCCGTGGCGTCCTTCGGGTCACGTATGCCGACCGGCTGGCCCCTCAGGTTGGCTAACTCCTGGATGTCTCTGCCGACGACCAGGCTGAATGCGGCTCGGTTTACCGCGCCACCAACCATCACCAGGTTCTGGCCGGCCCGCGAGGCCCGCACGACCGACTCGACCGCCACAAGGGCCACGTCGCGCGTGCCGGCGTTGAGCGCGTCGGCGGCCTTCTCGCCCTCCTCGGTCGATCGCTCCAGGGCGAGTCCTTGCTGGCGGATGAAGCCGTTGCGCTCAGCCACGTCGATCTGCCAGGCGCCCAGCGCGGCCGGCGGCTGGGCGAGACGGAGCGTCGCGAGCGGGAGCGGCGATGGCGAAGGCGAGGGCGAGGGAGAGGGCAGTGGCTGGAGGGCCGGCGACGTGGCCTCAGGGCCGCGTGTGAGGCTCGGCTGAAGGGGCGGGGCAGCAGGCGGCGGCCCAGCACACCCGAGCGCGAAACCGATCCAGACCACAAATACGCGAAGCGACAGTCTGGTAACCAGCGAGTCAGCCATCAGCCATCAGCCATCAGCCATCAGCCATCAGCCATCAGCCATCAGCCATCAGCCATCAGCCATCAGCCGTCAGCCGTCAGCCGTCAGCCGTCAGCCGTCAGCCGTCAGCCGTCAGCCATTATCGCTCCCGCTTGACTGGCTTCGCCGCAAAACTGGCCATTACCCGTTTGGAGCTGACAGCTGATTGCCGATTGCTGTTTGCCTTGGGCACGCCTGAAAGCTGTGCGCGCGGCGGGATAAACTCGACTGGATCCGTCTCGTGCGCGGGAGTGTGGCGTGGCAAAGGTGGCCTTTCTCTTTCCGGGCCAGGGCTCGGCGGCGGTTGGGATGGGGGACGCGATCGCATCGGCGTCGGCAGCCGCCAGACAGGTCATGCATCGGTTTCGGGCGCTCTTGCCCAAGGTGTACGCGGTTTGCGCGCGCGGGCCAACGGATCAATTGATCCGAACCGCCAACGCCCAGCCCGCCATCTTCGCCGTCGACTGCGCATGCCTGGCCGCCCTGGACGAGCGCAACGTCAGACCCGACGTGGTGGCTGGACACAGCTTGGGTGAATACGCCGCGCTGGTGGCCGCGAGCGTCGTAGACTTCGAGACTGGGCTGCGCCTGGTGATCGAGCGCGCCAGCCTCATGGAAAAGGCCACGGCGGCGCGGCCCGGCAAGATGCTCGCCGTGCTCGGACTGGGCGTCGGCCAGGTTGCGACCATCGTGGGTGCCTGGGCCGACCGCGGCATCATCGCGAACGCCAACGACAACGCGCCCGGGCAGATCATCGTCTCGGGCGACGCCGCCACGCTCGACGCCGCGGCGGCCGACTTCCGAGCGAGCGGGGCGCGGGTGATGGAGCTACCCGTGGGCGGCGCCTTTCATTCCGCGCTCATGCGCGAGGCCGAGGACGTGTTTGTCGCGACTTTAGAAGCGGCGCCTTTCGCCGATGCCCGTATCCCTCTCATCTCGAATCTGACAGCCGCCGCCTCCCAGGACGCCGCGACCCTCAAGTCAGCCCTACGCGCCCAGATCACCGGCAGCGTGCGCTGGCGCCAATCGATCGACACGATGCTCGCCGACGGCGCCAACACGTTCGTCGAGGTAGGACCCGGCAGAATCCTATCTGGCCTGGTCCAGCGCTGCACGCGCGACCGAAGCGTTCGGATCCTCAACGTTGAAGATC
>WNGA01037666.1_pt1 | contig 12752 bp, 12 predicted proteins | sample 5400061 | NCBI WGS metagenome assembly WNGA01 (sample SAMN13153366, study PRJNA577476) | soil metagenome | isolation source: 100 cm soil or saprolite under grassland replicate 2 | place: USA:California | collected 2016-06-15
CTCAGAAGTAGACGTGGGGGATTACCTGCTTGACTGGCGCAGTGGCGGAAAAGGCCTACGTTATGTTCATCATTTCGATGAAGGTGAATTGTATGAACTTGCCAAAGACAGCGGCTTCCGTATAATGGATACATTCTATTCAGACGGCGAAGGTGGCAAGCTTGGGTTGTATCAGGTTTGGAAACCTGTTTCGTAGTAAAAAATCTGTAAGATTTTGGTTCCTGAACGAGTCTAAACAAATGTTCTAATTAGAGAGTACCGCATACATGTCTGATAAGCGGTAATGGTCTATTCGTTGGAGGTTTGATGGTCACTGAACTGTACGAACGTATCCAAGAGGGATTACAAGAAAAGCAGAAGGAAATCACAGAATTCCTGGAAACCGCGCCAGAAGTGGAGAAAGAGATCTGCCTGTCCGAAGATGAAGAGTGCATTGAAAACCATTTGCACGTCATCGAGACAAGTCTGGAAAAGATTGAGGATAATACTCTTGGCGTTTGTGTGATCTGTCACGGCTATGTAGATACACAGCTTCTCGAAATGGATTATACGGCTGCGGTTTGTTTGGATCACTATTCGGATGAGGAACGCCGACGGCTTGAATCTGAACTGGAACTCTCCCAGGTTGTCCAGCGCGCTCTGTTGCCGCAGCGGGTGCCGGATATCAGGGGCGTGGAGCTGGCCGCGTTCAGTCGTCCGTCTGAGATCATCGGTGGCGACTATTTTGTAACTTCACCACCTTTGTGACCGTTTTTCTGGCACGCTTCGACCCGGTCAGCTTAACCTTGACGTATATTAATGCCGGGCACAATCCGCCAGCCATCCGCCGGAAAAAGGATTCGACAGTGGACTGGCTGAGACCAACGGCTCCCGCGATTGGTCTGGCGGAGGATTTCCATCCCAGGATGGAAGCGGTCGAATTCTCGGAAGGCGATTCCCTGTTACTCTATACAGATGGCATCACCGAAGTACTGAATATCAGTAATGAACAGTTTGGACAGGAACGCCTAGCTGAATTGGTACAGCAAAATGCTGATCGGCCTGCTCCCGATTTGCTTCAAGCTGTCAGACAAGCAATCAGCGCGTTTGGTGGGAATCGACCTCTCGTAGACGATGTAACGATGGTGGCGCTCAAAATATCCGGTTGATCAAATTCTGGAAATACTTCTTGGACAACAGATGCTTGACCTAGTCAGGCGTCTGTTTTTTTTATTTACTCATTGCCACTCGGTTCCGCCCCTTGTGTTTCGCAATGTACATTGCCTGGTCCGCACGTGCGATCAGAGTTTCCAGTTCTGTGGTGTTTTCATCCTTGGCTGCTACCCCGATGCTGACGGTTAATTCAACTTCAGCACTTGAAACCTTGATAGGCGATGCCTCCATTGAAGAACGCAACCGTTCAGCTACATGGAGCGCTGTTTCTCGGTCTGTTTCCGGCAGAAGAATAATTATTTCTTCGCCGCCGTATCTGCCGATCAGGTCTACGGCACGAGTTGAATCCTTGCAGCGAATTGCAAATTCCTGCAAAACTTGATCCCCTGTAGGATGACCGTAGGTGTCATTAATCTGCTTGAAGTGATCAAGATCGAGCATCATACAGCAGAAGGCGCGGTTCATGCGCTGAGCACGGGCAAATTCCACCCTTCCCAATTCAAAAAGGCTGCGGCGGTTTTGCAGGCCCGTGAGAGGATCCGTCAAGGCAAGGCTTTGCACTTCTTGGAAGAGGCGGGCGCGCTCCAGGGAAACCCCGATTTGCTTTGCAAATATCGACATGATGGGCAGGTCTGTTCTTGTGACTCCTTTCCCCCATATCCACAAAATCCCCAGCAAATTATCTTCAAATATTAGCGGCAGGCGTAATGGCTCTGTTTCAGGTCCAACCCCTAGCTTTTGTAAAATCTCCAGAATTCCCTCCCAGCGTGTGTTGGCAAATAACATCTGAATCTCGATCGCAGGGTTGGATAGTACAGTAGGGTACAGAAGATTAGCCAGGTTCAATTTATCCCGAGAAAACGTATATTTTATTAGTGGGTGTCCAAGTCCATTTTCCACGATTTCCAGAAATTTTGGTTCCATGGACGTGTAATTAACGGTGAAAAAACCTCTCTCTTTGTCGTAGGTCGCCATGATACAGGTCAGATCAATCTTGCTTAACTCTATTCCAAGATTTCGAATAATATCATCGGTATCAAATGCTTTTTCGATATGAGTCGTAATTTGAGCAAGAGCATAGACCAAGTCGTTGGAGTGGGCAAGCTGATCCAGCCACTTCCGTTCTGCCTGTGCTCTGCGGATCTGCTCCATAGCGGTAGCGATTTGTCCAGCAAGTGTGATCAACAGGCGCTCATCATCCTCCGTGAATGCGTCTCGCTTGGTGCTTTCTGCGTTGATCACGCCCAGGATCTGTTCCTTGAATTTGATCGGTACACAAAGTTCGGAAATCGTTCGTTCATCTACATCGAAGTAATCCTTCACGCGACGGACATTCCCAGTTCGTAGTGCTTTTCCCGTTCTTGCAACCTGACCGGTGACTCCCTTATCAAGAGGCACATCCATCATGTGACGGTCTTCAGCGGTAAAAAAACGATAGGAAGGATGCGCCTTTAAAATCCCAGATGCTTCATCGAGCAGCAAGATGCCGAAGTTATCGGGGAACAAATTTTGTCCGATCACATCGGTCACGCGGTTGATCAATTCGTCTTCGTTATCCACCTCGATTGAAATCAGGGAAATATCATGAAGGGCAGTCAGTTGTTTTACTCGTTTCCGTTCTTCTTCCAGTAAAAGTGATTTTGATAATACCAGCGCAATTTGTTCGGCTGCCACTTGTGCACGGTTGATTTCATTCTCATGGAACGATCGGCTCTTGTTATATCCCAGGAGCAGAGCGCCTAATTTGCGATTGTGTACGATCAGTGGAAGTGCAAGCATGGAACGACTAGGAAAAAACGCCGCAATTTTTGGGTCTATATAAGGGGAGGTATCCAGATCCACGATTGCGATAGGATGTCCAATTTCGAGGGCAGAGGTCGTCGGGGCACGATCCTCTGGTCCAAACTGTATATAAGAATAGATGTCGCTCATCGAGCCATAGGCTACGACTGGAATAGGTATTTTGTTTGTTTCATCCCAGAATGTTATAAAGGAATCGTCGGCTTCAAAAAGTTTTCCCATCTTTTCGGCCAGGATTTTGAGAGTGGAATCCAGACTGTCTGCCTCAAGCGCCATTCCCGTATTTTCGCTTAGCAATTCGAGAAAATCCATGTGAGCCTGGCGATCCAGTTCATACTGTTCCAGTTTAAGGAGAGCACTACTAAGCTCCTGGATCACACTTTTCAGGCCGCCAACGACTAAAGAAACAAACGTTAGTACAAAAAAACCAATAAATTCGTTTGGAGTAAGATACAGCTCATGAAGCGAACTCCCTCCAATTCCTTGCTGGATCATATTATTTAGAATGGACAATGCTGATAAGAATATGCCAGCTTTATAGCCAAAATACCAGCTTGCTCCAATCACAGGTATGAGGGCTAATGCGCCGACGACTACTCCAATAGAACTGCGGAGCATCGCGAACAGCACTGTATACAACACATATGCGATAGCGATAATAATATATTGGGAACTTTTGTTCTGTGGGTAGGCTAGCCTGTTCATTGCATTTTCTCACGGCAACGCTAGATCAATCTCATCCAGAAGCAAACCTAATTTTTATTTATGAAATTATTTTATTCTGTCAGGAATGGTAAAAGAATTGCAAATTTGAGATATTCCTCTCTACCGTATTGATAAAAGTGATGAATAGTTCCCCCCGTCGCGCTTATACCTAGTTTACATCAAAAGAACAAGAAACTTATGTCTTCACATGGTTGGGATCCATCACATATTTGTTCCCGAATATCGCCGTTTCCCCAGTCACGTGCTGTGACGGTACGGACTTCACCTTTAAAGTTTGGGAAGTTCTTCAACCAGTCATCACATTCGCTGGAGACAGAACTTGGATTGTTCCAATCATAATCGCGCTGGCTGTTTGGTGCGAAATGGATATTTCCCAAGGCGGCCTTGCCCGGTGCGGTTTTCTCATAGCGGATGAATCGCCTCCACAAATTTTGGATGGCTGGCAATCCCTCGAATGTTTTTTCCAGAATGGATTCGGCGCGGTGCCCCATATTTTCCAGCATTTCACCGACGCCGCGCTCATACGAGAATCCCATGATGACAAAGCGCCGCCTGGCTGCGTCCGTGTTTTTCAGTGGCGGAGCATTGCACCAGAAGGCGCCGGGTCCACCCATGATGGATTCGTAAAAGCCAGCATGCGGGAAGTTGAAGATCCAGACCTCGTCAATCTCGTTTCTGGCAATCAGGGGCAGGATATTGAAACGATTAATAATGGCGTGGTAATCCGCTTCTTGCGGCATATAGGGACGATTTACACCGCGCATCACATTCAGATAGGTTTGGGCATCGTACACGTACCCATCCACCTTTGCCGGGAAACCATCTACGTCAATGCGCTGGACGATTTGATAGCGCGCCAGCCCTCCGCTGGTCTGCAAGATGTCGGTCATGAAGCCTCTTGCGAGATCTTCTACTCGATTCCAATGCATGAACTCTGAGAGTTTTTTGCCTGCCTTCGCGTCAACCACAGGATCGTAAACAATAACGAGCGTCTTGAGCACGGTTACTTGTGGCGGTTCCTCCGAGCTGTCGAGAGCATTAATCGGCTGACTCGGTGGAGGCGATGAAGTTTTTCGTCTGCGAAAAAAGGAGTCAAATAGGGTCATAGCTCTGCTCAAAACGCCGTCCCCGACGTTTGTATTCGACGCCGAGGAAGGCGTCAGGAGCACATAACTCACGGCAGATTGGTTGCGAAGTACACTTGATCACCAATCGCGAGATAAAGCACATAGTTGGGACTCACGGCCATGGCGGTCATTGATCCACGCTTGAAGGGATTGGCTTTGCCTGCGTAGCCGGTCACTTGATTCTGTAGTTCGAACGAACGCGGCGAGAAGCGGAATACGCTCTGGTTTTCAGAATCCAGCACGAGGATGACTGAATTGGGAGGGCTGGTAATCGACATTTGTGTGAAGTGCGCCAGTTGGAAGATATCCACATCGCGATGCGCAGGATAGTTATCCACGCGGGGCGCTGGATCCTGGCAGCGTGTTGGGGCATCGGAGAGACGGCTGAATGTACACGTGGAAAGATGTCCGTCGGCATGCAGCATATAAATATCATCACCGTTGGCAGCCAAATCGATAGCACTTTCGATATTCGCAGGGATCTCATTACCAAAATAATAATAGGGTGTATCGACGAATGTGCTGTCCTTGCCAATAAAGACCCAGACGGAGCGCGATTGTGCATCGAGAACATACAGGTTACCGCTATCCAGCGCCATCGAAACAATACGTCCCCAGTTTGTGTTTGGAAGCGCAGGCAGTGGAATCGCTTGTGGGACTTGATTCGGCGCGCAATACAATAAATTACCGCTTGCATCCACGCCCATGACGGTGGCGTTCAAGGCATTGGCTTTCGGCAAGGCGATCAAATCTACCAATGTATCCACCTGGTAGCCGCTATACGATCCCGGTTGGCAGTTGAAGGCATTGTCTAGTTGCAGGCTTTTCCCGGTGAACGAAGCATGCAGGATTTTCCCACCTTCGGAATCCAGCATATAAAGGTCGCTTTCGCTGGCAGCCATACGGCTGATCTGAGTCGAGGTACCCAAGCCATTGGGAAAAGCCGGCACAAATTCGAGGCGGAGGACTCCCATCAAAGAATCGAGATTGGATTGCGCCTGGGCACGCAATGATTTTGATTCTTCTGTATCGCGATACGTATCTGCGTCATTCAGAAAAGTCAATACCCTTTGCCATTCGTCCCGTTGGCGCGACGGATCACTCTCACTCATGGCTTGTTGTTGGGCAGTCGTTGCCTGCGCAAACAACTCATCATATTGGATGCTCTGACCAAAACGGAAATAGACCAGACTCGCAACCGTCACAACCAGCGCCGGGATAAACACTGCGATCAGAACCAACACGTAAGTTGGAATCGTAAACGGTTGATTCGCATCTCCACTCGGCAGCAAACGCGGGGCGAACCTTTGCAAAAACGACCCAACCCGCTCGTTCACGCGCCGTCCAGTCTGGATTCCGCCTACCATTACCTTTGCCACCTGACGCGTCGCGGCAGTGGGTGCAGTGAATCGAAGCCTTCGCCTGCGTGCTCTGCCAGGCTGAGGAGGGGTTTCAACAGGGGGTTCTAAAGAAGGTTCTTCAACGGGGATTTCTTCCTGGACAACATTTTGTTCGGCTGATTTTGCCCGCGGAATCGAAGATGGAAAGCCGCGCACCTCAGACGTTGTCAGTTGGCTCTCTTCTTTTGGAAGAGGCGTGGTATTTTCAGGTTGTGGAGGAATGGCATAGGCAGAAGGTTGTATGATGTGTGCCGCGAAGTCTGCAAGTGCATCCAGTTTTTCTTCACTAATGGAGGCTTGAGAGTCTGGAACGAGCTCTTCCTCATGAGGTTCGGAAGAAGGCGAAGCTGGCTTTAAGTCTTCCTGCTCTTTGTGATCCTGAGCTTCCATATTTTGAGGCGTGGCGGCTGCCTCAATCGTCAAAGGGGAAGATAATACGGGAACAGACTTGCCCTGACTCGGAGCGTTGAGTGGCGAGGCCGCATCGGAGCGTTGATCGATATTTGCATTTTGTGAGAGGACAGATGAAGGAACTGGTTGGCTCGCCAAAGCGCGCGCAGGATTGATGTCCGGCCGTAGGATTGTGATCGTCCCATGCCCGCCTTGTGCCTGGATCAAGACCGCGTTCAAATCGCCTTTTGTGAATGTTAGCTTACGATAACTGGCATCCAGCGAGGCAGGCGGACGTTCGTTCAAAAGATCGGCTTCCCAATCCCTCGGGAACATTCCACACAACACCAGCAGATCCTGCGGATGTAGCTCGATTTGTGAAAGATAAGCACTGAGGTTCTGACTCGACCCCAATCCCTTCCCTGAAAGCGCTGGCTCATGGATGTGACGCGATTGCCCTTCGCTCACCCAAACCGCGTGGGTTGGACCACTGAGCTGCAAAGTGCACTGGTTCTCTCGAATGGCAGCCAGGACAAGCAAGCCCAACGCATATTGTCCGCGACCCGTTGTGGTTAAGTTACGCTCAAGCAATTTGGAATTGATCTGGTCGGCTGCCTTACGCATCGCAGAAGTCAGTGGGCCCGCTGATTGATAGAACAAGCCTGCTGCATCACTGGTCAATTGCTTGAATTCAGCATTTGAGAACGTTGTATTCCCTGAGAGCATGAGATAGGCGACAAAACTGTCGCGCTCGCGCCCGCGCGCGGTTTTGCGTGGCGGTGTGACAGCCAGCAAGCCGGGCATCTCAGCCAACTCCTGTCCGTTGTTTCTATGAATGGGGAGGATGTTCAGGTTAAATAGTGTCACAGCGTAAGAATGCTCAAAAGATTGCCATCATTATACGGTAAAATTTCGGTGCGGGACGATAGACAACAGATATTAAATCAAGGACAAAAATCATTCATGAATTTCAGTTTGCATAAGGACTTTTCGGAATTTTCCCCCGAGTCATGGAACGCGCTCGTAGAGCAGAGCCTCGCGGACACGCCTTTCTCGCGTTACGAGTATCTGAGCGAATGGTGGAAAACGCTGGGTGGAGGAGAATGGCTTCGCCAAAGCGCGGAGTTGATTTTGGTTTCGGCTAGCGAGAATGACCAACTCGTTGGTATCGCTCCATTGTTCATTGCGAACAGGATTTGCCTCTTTTCTTAGCCGGTCTTTTGGATTTTCTTGCTTCTTCTTCTGTCGCCGATCATTGGTCCGCCCTCGATTGGTATAACATCCCCGATTCCTCACCCACCCTCGCGGCCCTCAAAACCGAGGCTGAAAAGCGCGGCTGGACCCATCACGAAGAGATCTATCGTCCCACGCCGCGTATCCCGTTGAACGGATCGTTCGAAGAATATCTCTCAGGCATCGATAAAAAACAACGCCACGAAGTTCGCCGCAAAATGCGCCGCGCCGCCGAAAGCGAGAAGAATGTCCGTTTTACGATCGTAAATGGAACAGAAGATATTAACTCTGAAATCAACGCCTTTTTTGAGCTGATGGTACAGGAGCCTAGCAAACAGGAATTTCTTCACCCCACCATGCGTGAACAATTGACTGTCACCATCCAGAACGCGCATAAATATGGATATCTCTGGCTGGCATTTCTTGAAATCGATGGAGCGAAAACAGCTGCGTCACTGAATTTCGATTACAAAAACAAACTCTGGGGTTATAACTCAGGTGTCAGCCGGGAGCATATGGAACTCTCTCCGGGCTGGGTGTTATTGGCTCACACCATCCAATGGTGCTGCGACAATGGACGCTACGAATTCGACTTCATGCGCGGGGATGAGGAGTACAAGTATCGATTTGGGGGAGTAAATAAGTATGTGATGAGGGCGAGAGCGATTAAGTCATAAACAGGAGCGAGCCCCCAGACTCGCTCCTGTTCTTATTAGGTCTTAAACCCTGGTGTGTATCGATCTTCCCATTCTGAGATCGCGGCGCGGATGGCAGCTTTGATCTCCGGGTCCGGCACATCGTCCACTCCATTGTAGCGCGTCAAACCAACATAGACCACCACCCCGCCTTCGGGGGATTGAGTGAGAAAGATGCCGCGCTCTCCGAGCGCTGTTCCTTCCAGGCGGGCTTGCAGGATCGAGTCGATCTGCCCCACGATGCTATTGGCTGGCGTAGACGGCCGGTCCTCTTTTGCGATGGTTGAGAATCTAGGTGTGGCAGATGGCGGAACTGGCTGGGATGCAGGACGCACAGGTTGAACCGGAGTAGGCTTACTCTGAGTAGGAGTGCCACCCAAAGCGTCCAGGCGTTCAGAGATTGATGTTGGCTGGGATGATGTATTCATCGAAGGTGCAGATCGTCCTTCCAGCCACGGACGCATAATGTTCAACATGTCAATCAGTCGCTTGCGTTGGTCTGGCGATAAGGAGGATGGATTCACGCGCCTCCCGTCGAGATCAAGAGCGAACGATCCGTTCTCGTTCTTAATCCGGAGAAGTCCGGGATCATCTACTGTGACAGTCTCCGGCTTAATCTCACGAGCAGGTGCTGGTTGATCTTTCTTCTCCTGCTCTTCTTCGGCTTTTCTTTTTTTGTAGCCCTGACCGCGGCCTTCATACAGACCGAAAATATAAACAAAAATAAGTCCGGCGATCCAGGCAAGAATTGACCAATTAAATTCCATAGCTCACCTTACAAAGTACTGCAAAATTGACTCTACGGCACAAAGGAAACTGTTTGGCAATTTGGGCAAAAATGTGTGCTGCGTTGACCTACGATAATGCGTTCGATAGTTGTCCCGCAGGTGGGACAGGGTTTTCCGGCACGGTCATACACTCGAAAATAATTTTGGAATTCACCGCCGCGATAGACCCAATCAAAGGATGCACCATTGCGGCGAATACCTTCTTTCAGGACCGTCCGAATCGCCTCATGCAAAGCTTCTGCCTGTTGGGCTGTAATGGAATCAGATACAGAGAGTGGGTGCAACTTTGCAAGATTTAAAGATTCGTCTATGTAGATGTTACCGAGACCCGCGAGGAACGTCTGGTCGAGCAACAATGGCTTGAGCTGGCGATGTCTGCTGTGTAACGCCATGTAAAGCCATTGTGGTGTAAATCTCTTGCTCAATGGTTCAGGACCAAGTCTGCCAAGTACTTCCTCAGGATCTGCAGTTAACCAGACGCGCCCGAATTTCCGCGTATCGTTGAATACCAGATTGCTCGGAGCCTCCTGTGCAGAGGATTGTCCAGGCAGTAATTTTAATATCAAGCGATCATGTTTTTCGGGTCTAATTTTACTATCTTTAATAATGAGATCACCACTCATCCGCAAGTGGATCAGGAGACTGAAATCCGAAAGGCGCAGGATGAAAAACTTGGCACGGCGTGTGACCTCTTTGATTTCCTGTCCTTTGATCTGCGCCTTGAATTTTTTAGGAGAAGGTAACGCCAGCGTGCGAGCCCAGCGTAAATCAGCATCCTTGATCGTTTTGCCAAGTAGATGTGGTCTTAGTTTGCGTGTGATTGTTTCAACTTCTGGCAGTTCGGGCATATTAAAAACCAGTAATTAGTTTTCAGTGCTGGGTTACTGAACACTGAAAACTGATTACCTTTATTCGTTGAACATCTCTCCGACACTGCGTCCCTGATGGGCACGACGGATCACTTCTCCGAGCAAAGGGGCAATGGATAACACCGTAATGCGTCCTTCCAGCGGTTTCATTTTTGCGCTTGGAATGGGTACAGTATCCGTTGTGAGAATGCATTTAATAGGCAGCTCCGCCAATCGTTGCGCGGCGCTTTTGGAGAAGAGGGGATGGACAAACGCCAGATAAATATCGCGGGCGCCGTTCTTTTTTACCACTTCCACTGCCTGCGCCACAGACCCACCAGTATCCACTTCATCATCGACGATGATGACATCATGACCTTTCACCTCTCCAATCAGCGTTAGTGCTTCGGCTTTGGCATCATTCCCTGTGCGGCGCTTTTCAATAAAGGCAATCGGCACATCCAGATCGAGCGCGTAATTTCGTCCCTTTTTGGCAAAGCCTAGATCGGTTGCCACCACAACCGGATCTTGCATTTCAGAACGCAGGTTATCCTTGATATGATCACTGATCATGTGGGAAGCTGTCAACACATCGCCAGGGACAGAGAAGAAACCTTGGATTTGTCCGGCGTGCGGATCGAAGGTCATGTACCGGTCTGCACCTGCGCTCTCGATCATATCCGCCACCAACCGGGCAGTGATCGGTACGCGTGGCTGGTCCTTCTTATCTGAACGTCCATAACAAAGATAAGGCACAACGGCTGTGATGCGTGCAGCTGAATCCAGGCGAATGGTCTGGACCATGATAAGTAATTCCATCAGGTTGTAGTGGACAGGGGAAGAAGTGCTCTGGATTACATATACATCGTGTCCGCGAGCGCTATCATTCAGCTTGACAAAGATGTTTTCGTTGGGGAATTGAATGATCTCGCGTGGGCTTAATTTTTGCTCGAGATAATCTGCGATCTTCTGTGCCAGGTTGGGTGAAGCCGATCCGGCATATAGTTTTATATCCCCGTACATTTTTATTCCATGAGTGTGATGTGACATCTTTGCTCCTTACCTTTCAAAAAGCTTTTCCAAAAGCCGCCTCTATTTTCGATTTCCATTTAACAGCGCTGTAACGGCTTCATACGGGGAGATGTCTCTGTTGACGACTTTCTCGATCATCTCTTCATACTTTTGTCGCTGGATATTTTCCAGGAAGCGATCCATTAGCGCTTCCCGCAGCAACGTTTCCATTTCGGATCCTAAGCGGGCGCGGTCACGAGCTATCCAGTCTCCGGTTTGTTGCAAGTGCTCAACATGCTTCGCAATGGCAGCAGCTAGCTCGTCAACCCCTTTGCCCTCGGTAGCAACCGTTTTGACGATGGGAGGAATCCATAAGGTTGAATCAGTTATCGGTGCAGAAATGGACATGTCCTTTCCATGATGGCGAAATATGCGCTTCGTTGGATGAGCCAGCTCGAGCGTGGAGCGGAGCGCACGTTCCGTATTTTCGACTCCGGGACGATCCGCTTTGTTGATGACGAGCACGTCCGCGATTTCCAAGATCCCGGCTTTGATCGCCTGGATATCATCGCCGAGTCCGGGCGCTTCAACCACAATCGTCGTATGGGCGAGCCGCGCCACATCCACTTCGCTTTGTCCCGCACCGACTGTTTCAATGAGGATGATCTCATATCCCGCAGCATCAAAGATTTGCACGAGGGAAGCTGTCTTTTGAGCAATCCCACCCAATGAACCGCGCGAAGCCATCGAACGGATGAAGACGCCGGGATCACCCGAAAGGTCGCGCATCCGGACGCGGTCACCAAGGACTGCACCGCCCGTGAACGGACTCGAAGGATCGACAGCAACAATAGCAACTTTCTTATCGACGTTCTTTCGATAATAGAGAGCAAGTTGATTGACGAGCGAAGATTTCCCCGTGCCCGGCGCGCCAGTCACACCAATGAGATGCGCTTTGCCTGTATGTTGAAAGAGTTCTGCGAGTATCGCGCGGCCTTCCTGCGCATCGTTTTCTGCCTGAGTTAGCAAGCGTGCCAACGCCAGGCGGTTTCCTTCCAGGATGGATTGTGCTAAAGACATCTTTCTCTTATATACGAAATTCCGTGGCGCTATAGCCCCACGTAACCTCACACCTTCACTGCCTCACGAACATCCTTGATAATATCGCCCGTAGATGCACCGGGGCCATAAATGCCCGTAATGCCCATTTCCTTTAATCGTGGCATGTCTTCATCGGGAATGATGCCTCCTATGAAAACCTTGACTTGATCCTGTCCGTTCTTTTGGAGCAGGTCCAAAATGCGGGGTGCCAATGCCATATGCGCGCCCGAAAGAATGGATAAGCCAACCACATCCACATCCTCTTGCAACGCGGCTTCGGCGATCATCTCAGGGGTTTGACGCAAGCCGGTATAAATCACTTCCATACCGGCATCCCGCAGAGCACGGGCAACGACTTTCGCGCCGCGATCGTGCCCGTCGAGACCGGGTTTCGCAACAAGGACACGGATTTTTTTCTCCGTCATGGTTCCTCCGTGAAAAAATTCTCATATCATTATACTATGATGGTGAGGTGACAAAA
>WNGA01012839.1_pt1 | contig 12751 bp, 7 predicted proteins | sample 5400061 | NCBI WGS metagenome assembly WNGA01 (sample SAMN13153366, study PRJNA577476) | soil metagenome | isolation source: 100 cm soil or saprolite under grassland replicate 2 | place: USA:California | collected 2016-06-15
CCAGGGAGGACCTCGAGGTAGTCGATCCCGTTGATCGTCGCAGGCCTCGCGTCCTTCACGAGGTCCGTCTAGATGGCCGCCGCTCAGTACCGCTGCGGGGACGCGCGCCGGCGCCGGTTCGTGCGGGACGCGAGCCCTGCGACGATCAACGGGATCGACTACCTCGAGGTCCTCCCTGGCCAGACCACGCTCGAGGTCACGTTCCTCCACAACCTGCCGGGCGAGACCGACGGCGTGCCTGCCTCCCCGCCGCTGAAGGCCGAGAACGTGGTGATCGACGGCGGCGTCCGGATCACGAACATCCACGTCACCCAGGTCTCGAGCTCCGGGAACGTCCTGACCGTCACCGTCAATGCGTCCGGCGATTTCTCCACCTACGTCCTGCGCCTGCGCACCTCCGTCACCGACGATTCGCCGCCCGCGCACTTCGACCGCCAGCTCTCGGCGGTGCCGTTCTCGTTCAAGGTCGACTGCCCGAACGACTTCGACTGCGCCGCTCCGGACGTCTGCCCGCCCGAGGTGCTCCCGGAGCCGGAGATCGACTACCTGGCCAAGGACTACGACAGCTTCCGCCGGCTGATGCTCGACCGGATGGCGGCGATCGCGCCGGACTGGACCGAGCGGAACCCGGCCGACGACCACGTCGCGCTCGTCGAGCTGCTCGCCTACGTCGGCGACCACCTCAGCTACTACCAGGACGCGGTCGCGACCGAGAGCTACCTCGGCACCGCCCGCCTGCGCGTCTCCGCCCGCCGCCACGCGCGGCTGCTCGACTACCGCGTCCACTCGGGCTGCAATGCCCGCGCCTGGGTCGTACTCGAGGTCGACCAGGGCGGCGGGGCGGACGGCCAGCCGCTCACCGAGGGGACGGTGCTGCTGTCGCGCGGCGACGAGGAGGAGACGACGGTCGCCGACCTCGCCGAGCGGCTGCTGGCTGAGCGGCCGACGGCGTTCGAGACGATGCACGCGGTCACGCTTCGGTCCGCGCACAACCGGATCAGCTTCTACACCTGGAGCGACGAGCAGTGCTGCCTCCCGAAGGGCGCCACGCGTGCGACGCTGCAGGACGACCCGGCGCTGAACCTGGCGGTCGGCGACGTCGTCCTCTTCGAGGAGATCCGCAGCCCCACGACCGGCGTGGAGGCAGACGCAGACCCCAAGCATCGGCACGCGGTCCGTCTCACCGCCGCCGACCACGTCGTGGACGAGCTCGACGGGACGCCCGTGCTCGAGATCGCCTGGGCGGAGCCCGACGCTTTGCCGTTCCCGCTCTGCGTCTCCGCCGTGGTGACGCCGCCCTCCGGGCCGGCCGAGCGCGCAGAGATCGCGGTCGCTCGCGGCAACGTGGTCCTCGCCGACCACGGGCTCTCGCTTGCGTCCGAGGCGCTCGTGCCGAGGGAAGCCCCGGCAGGGCGCCCTTACCGGCCGCACCTGAAGCAAGGCCCGCTCACGTTCCGGGCGGCATTCGACCCCAAGGCGCCTGCCGTGGCGGCGACGCGGACCGATCCGCGCAAGGCGCTGCCCGTCGTCACGGTGACGGGGGAGGGCGAGACGTGGACGCCGCAGTTCGACCTGCTCGGGAGCGACCGCTTCGCGACCGAGTTCGTGGTCGAGCTGGAGTCGGACGGAATCGCGCACCTGCGCTTCGGCGACGACGAGCGCGGGCGGCAACCGGAGGAGGGCTCGCAGTTCGACGGGTCCTACCGGGTCGGCACCGGCCGCGCCGGCAACGTCGGCGCCGAGACGATCACGCGCATCGTCGCCGGTTTCTCCGGCGTCCACAGCGTCCGGAACCCGCTCGCCGCGACGGGAGGAGTCGATCCGGAGTCGCTGGAGCACGTCCGGCTCGACGCGCCCGAGGCATTCCGGACGCAGGAGCGCGCGGTGACGGAGGCCGACTACGCCGAGGTGACGGGGCGCTACGAGGGGGTGCAGCGGGCAGCGGCCGCCTTCCGCTGGACGGGCAGCTGGTACACGACCTTCATCACGGTCGACCGGATCGGCGGGCTCGCGCTCGACCCCGCCTACGAGCGTGACCTGCGGACGTTCCTCGACCGCTACCGCATGGCCGGCCACGATCTCGAGCTCGAGCGGCCGGTGACCGTTCCGCTCGACCTGCTGCTCGAGGTCTGCGTGAAGCCGGGCTACTTCCGGACCGACGTCCAGCAGGCGCTGCTCGACCGGCTCTCCAACCACGTCCTGCCTGACGGCACGCGCGGCTTCTTCCACCCCGACAACTTCACCTTCGGCCAGCCCGTCTACCTGAGCCAGCTCTTCGAGGCGGCGATGGCGGTCGCCGGCGTGGAATGGGTGCAGGCGCAACGGTTCCAGCGCTTCGGTAAGGCGCCGGCCCAGGAGCTCGAGCACGAGGTGCTGACCCCGGCGCCGCGCGAGGTGCCCGTGCTCGACAACGACCCGAACTTCCCGGAGAACGGCCGCCTGGAGCTGGCGATGAAGGGAGGCATGTGAGCGCGCAGCTCGACACGTGCGGCTGCTGCGAAGGCGTGCAGGTGCTGACGCCGCTCGCGATCGCCAATCCGCCCGGGCTGCCGCGGATCGTCTACCGGGCCGGGACGCACGGGAGCTTCAGGGAGTCACTCGAGGCGCGCCTCTCCGGCCAGGCCGCGCTGCGCCGGCTGACCACGCGCGACGACGACGACCCGACGATCGCGCTGCTCGACGCCTGGGCGACCGTCCTCGACGTTCTGACCTTCTACCAGGAGCGGATCGCGAACGAGGCCTACCTGCGGACGGCGACGGAGCTCCGCTCGATCCTCGAGCTGGCGCGCGAGATCGGGTACGAGCTGGGGCCGGGGGCGGCGGCGGGCACCGACCTGGTGTTCACGCTCGAGACGGCGCCCGGCGCGCCCGACTCGGTGCGGCTGGGAACGGGCGTGAAGGTCCAGAGCCTGCCCGGTCAGGACGAGCTGCCTCAGGTCTTCGAGACGGTCGAGAAGATCGAGGCCCGCCCTGAGTGGAACGCGCTCCGTGCGCGGCTGACGAAGGCGGTGACGCCCGTCCTCGGCGTGAGAGAGGTCTTCCTGCAGGGGACCGAGACGAACCTGCGGCCGGGCGACCTGATCCTGTTCGTGGGCAACGAGCGCCTCCACGACAAGACGAGCGAGCGCTGGGACATCCGCCGGCTGACGGTCGTCCAGCCGGACCCGGCGCGCGGCGTGACCAGGGTCGCGTGGGCGGAAGGGCTCGGCTACCCGCTCACCGGGCACGTGATCGAGCCGGCCCAGGAGAACCTCAAGCTCTACACGCTCCGGCAAAGGGCGGGCCTGTTCGGCAACAACGCGCCCGACTGGCTCGCGATGCCGGACAACGTCCACACGAACTACGGCGGCGGGAACGAGTGGCCCCATCTGAGCCTGCAGAAGGTGGGCGCGGGCGGCGGGGACAATCCCGCCGACGACGTCTTCCTCGACGCGCTCTACCCGCACATCGTGGGCGGGAGCTGGGTGCTGCTCGTGCACCCTGACTCGAAGCACCCCAAGCGCGGCTACTGGGAGCTCTACCGAGTCACCGCCGCCGTCGAGGACTCGCGCACGGACTTCACCATCTCCGCCAAGACGACGCGCCTCACGCTCGAGGGCGAGAACCTGCGCGATCAGTTCAACACCGAGCTCCGGGAGACGGTCGTCTACGGCCAGAGCGAGCAGCTCCAGCTCGTCGAGTCGCCGCTGACCGACCCGGTCCAGGGCGACGAGATCGAGCTCCGGGAGCCGGCGCCGCGGCTGCCCGAGGGCCGCTCGCTGGTCCTCAGCGGCAAGCGCGCGCGGATTGCCGTCAAGGACGGCGTGACCGGGCTCGTGCTGGTCGATGGGTCGACGCAGGTCGCCCTGAACCCCGGCGACGTGCTCGAGGTCCTGGCCCCGTTCGCGACCCAGCTCGACGGCACGCGCACGTGGCAGCTCGACGACCTCAAGGGTCACCACGGGACCGTCCACGCCGCCGCCGACGCCTTCGTGCTGGCGCCCGCCCCGGACGACGCGGAGCTCGTCTCCGAGGAAGCGAACACGGGCCCGCCGTTCTCGGAGGATCCTGAGCAGTCGAAGCTTAAGCTCGCGGGCTCGCTCGCCAACGCGTACGACCGCGAGTCGTTCACCATTGCGGCCAACGTCGCCCCCGCCACGCACGGCGAGTCGACGGCAGAGGTGCTCGGCAGCGGCGACGGCTCGACCGCGTTCCAGCAGTTCGTGCTCAAGAACGCTCCGGTCACGTACGTCCCCACGTCCGATCCGAGCGGCAGTGCGACGACGCTGAGCGTGCGCGTGAACGACCTGCTCTGGAAGGAGGTGCGGGCGCTCTACGGCCACGGCCCGCGCGACCGCGTCTACGTGGCCCGCACCGGCCCTGACGGCAAGGAGGTCGTCGAGTTCGGCGACGGGCAGACCGGCGCGCGCCTGCCGACGGGCTCGGAGAACTTGCGGGCCTCGTACCGCGTCGGCCTCGGCCTCCAGGGCGAGGTCAAGGCAGGAAAGCTGAGCCTGCTCCTCTCGCCGCCCCTCGGCGTCAAGTCCGTCACGAACCCGTTCCCCGCGACCGGCGCAGCCGACCCGGAGACGCTCGACCGCGCTCGCGACAACGCACCGCTGACCGTCCTCACCTTCGACCGGATCGTCTCGCTGCAGGACTTCGAGGACTTCGCCGCCGCGTTCGCCGGAGTGGGGAAGGCGCAGGCGACCTGGCTCTGGGACGGGGAGTCGCGGCTCGTGCAGCTGACGGTCGCGGCGGACAACGGCGATCCACTCGTGCCGAGCTCGCTGACCTACCAGAACCTCACCAACGCGATCCGCGCCTCCGGCGACCCGCGGGCCAGGGTGCGCATCGACCCGTATGAGCAGCTCACGTTCCAGGTCGAGGCGAACGTCTTCGTCAAGCCCGAGTACGAGGCGGCGAAGGTCCTCGCGGCGGTGACCGCGGAGCTGCAGGCGCGGTTCTCGTTCGAGCGGCGCGCCTTCGGGCAGTCGGTCGCGCAGAGCGACGTCATGGCGACGATCCAGCTCGTCGAGGGCGTCGAGGCGGTCGAGCTGGCGAGCCTCTACCTGACCGGCGAGACGGCGATCGTGAACCCACTCCTGCCCGCCCTGCGCGCGCGCATCGACAACGGCGCGATCCGCGCGGCCCAGCTGCTGACCGTCGCCTCCGACGGCGTGAAGGTGAACCAGTCGTGACGGCGACGAGCGACCTCTACGACCTGCTCCCGGCCGTCTACCGGATCCGCGACGGAGATGACGGCCCGCTCGAGGCGCTGGCGGCGGTGCTCGCGGCAGAGGCCGACGTCGTCGACCGCGACATCCAGCGCCTCTACGACGACCTGTTCATCGAGACCTGCCAGCCGTGGGTCGTCCCGTACATCGCCGACCTGCTCGACGTGCGCGGCCTCTACGCGGTCGCGCCAGGCACGGCGAGCCAGCGCGCGTACGTCGCGAACACGATCGGCTACCGGCGCCGGAAGGGCACGCTGGCGGTGCTCGAGCAGCTCGCGTTCGACGTCACCGGCTGGCGCGCCAAGGCGGTCGAGTTCTTCCAGCTGCTGGCGACGACGCAGTACGCGAAGCACATCCGGCTCGGCAACGTCCGCCCGGACCTCCGGCAGGCGAACGCGCTGGAGTTGCTCGGGGGCCCGTTCGAGCGCGACGCCCACACGGCCGAGGTGCGGCGCATTCCGCCCGCCCGCGGGCGCTACAACATTCCGAACATCGGGCTCTTCCTCTGGCGCCTCCAGAGCTACCCGATCACCCGCGGGAGCGCGCGCCAGATAGGGCCGGCGGCCGACGAGCGGTACACGTTCAACCCCCTCGGCCTCGACGAGCCGCTGTTCAACCGGCCCAGGACCGAGGCGGAGATCACCGACCTCGCGCAGGAGATCGACGTCCCCGCAGAGCTGCGGCGCCGGGCGCTCTTCGACGAGCTCGAGGCGCTTCGCCAGGCGGAAGTCGAGAACCGGACGCCCGTGACGGCCTACTTCGACGCCGCCCATCCGGTGCTCGAAGTCTTCGTCCGCGCCACTCCGGGCGCCGGCTTCGTCGCCGTCCCGCCGGACGAGATCCTGATCGCGGACCTGAGCCTGTGGCAGCTCCCGCCGGCGTCGAAGGACTACACGCCCGCGGGCAGCGCGACGTCGCAGCCGAAAGCGATCTCGGCCGCCGTCGACCCGAAGCTCGGGCGGATCACCTTCCCCACTGGGTCGAGCCGCGACGCGGTCGAGGTCGACTACGCGTACGGGTTCAGCGGCGACATGGGCGGCGGCCCGTACGACCGCAGCCGCTTCCTCGATGCGTCGTTCGCGGCGCGGGTGACCTGGCAGGCCGGCGTCGGCAAGGACGTGACCCTCGTCCCGCAGGAGATCTTCGACAACCTGACCGACGCGATCAACGCATGGAGCTCGCAGCCGGACGGCACCGTCGGCGTGATCGCGGTCCTCGACAGCCGGACCTACGAGGAAAACCTCGCGATCGAGGTTCCCGAGGGGAGCGAGCTCCTGATCGTCGCGGCGGACTGGCCCGTGCGCGACGTGCTCGGCACGCCCACGCGGACGGTCGGCGAATGGGTGCCGCAGGGGCGGCGCCCGCACCTGAAGGGCGACCTCGCCGTCAGCGGAACCGCCCCGGAGGCGAGCGAGGTGCCCGGGCGCTTCGCGCTCGACGGCCTGCTCGTCGAGGGAGAGCTGACGGTCCCCGCCGGGAACCTCGGCGGGCTGCGGGTCGCCGACTGCACGCTCGTCCCCTCGGGCGGCGGGCTCGCCGTCAGCAGCACGAACGTGTCGGGTAAGCGGAACGCCGGGCTCGAGGTCGTGCTCGAGCGGACCATCTGCGGCCCGGTCGACCTGCCGGCCGCCGTCCCGGAGCTGAGCCTGTCCGACTCGATCGTGGACGGGGCGCAGGCGGTCTCCGCTCCCGGGGCGACGACGCGGATCCAGTCGAGCACGCTGCTCGGGACGTGCGCGGTGCATACGCTCCGCGCCGACAACTCGATCTTCGTGGACGTCGTCACCGCCGAGCGAAGGCAGGTCGGCTGCGTCCGCTTCTGCTTCGTGCCGGCGAATCCGGCGGTCCGCGTTCCGCGGCGCTACCGGTGCCAGCCGGATCTCGCGCTGCGCGACGTGGTCGACCCGGACGCCCGGGCCGCGATCCTCGCGCGGCTCGTCCCGAGCTTCACCTCGACGGCGTACGGGGACCCCGGCTACGGCCAGCTCGCGCGCGCGTGCCCGTGCGAGATCGCGACCGGCGCCGAGGACGGGTCCGAGATGGGCGCGTTCTCGTCGCTGAAGCAGCCGCAGCGCGTCGTCAACCTGCGAACCGTCGTCGACGAGTACCTGCGATTCGGCCTGGAAGCAGGCGTGTTCAACGTCACGTGAGGGAGAGCCGCCATGAAAGCTGACTTCACTCGTTCCACCTTCCGCCGGGAGAAGCACTACAGCGGCGTGCTCATGCAGCAGGGACGCGTCCAGTTGGACGCCGACTGGAACGAGCAGGTCGACATCGGCACGCACCTCGACGAGACGACGCGCATCGACGTCATCGGGCGCTGCGGCATGCCCGAGGACGACGCCGGCTTCGAGGTCACGCCCTCCAGCAACGGCAGCGACCTGCTCTTCAGCCCCGGCCGCGCCTACGTGGACGGGATCCTCTGCGAGAACGACGCCTCGCCGATTGCGGCGGACGTCAAAGCGTCCGAGGCGGAGCTCGCCTCGCTGGTGGCCGACGGCCGGGCGCTGGAGGCGGGTGAATGGATCGCGATCTCCGCGACCGGCGTCGGCCCGTTTGTCGTGCAGATCACCTCCGTCGACGCCTCGAACCTCTCGATCGGCTTCGCGCCCTCGCTCGCGGCAGCCGACGTGACGGCGCTCGACAACACGGGAGACGCGGTCGTACGGCGGCTCGCGAGCTTCCTCCGCCAGCCCGACTTCCCGGGTGTGCCGCCGTCCGGGCTCCCGAGCGACGACGGCCTTTACCTCGCCTACCTCGACGTGTGGGAGCGCCATATCACCGCGCTCGAGGACGGAGCGACCCGCGAGATCGCGCTCGGCGGCCCGGACACCGCCACGAGGACGCAGACCGTCTGGCAGGTGAAGCTCGAGCGGCTCGGCGACCCGAACGACGACCTCACGTGCGCGACGGTGCCCGACTGGAGCACGTTCATCGACGAGAGCACGGCCCTGCTTCGCGCCCGCGCGCAGCCCGAGACCACGAGCGCCGATCCATGCACGATCCCGCCCGGCGCCGGCTACCGGCGGCTCGAGAACCAGCTCTACCGCGTCGAGATCTTCAAGGCCGGGAACGTCAACAGCGCGACGTTCGTCTGGTCGCGCGAGAACGGATCGGTCCTCGTCGGCGCGCAGGTGACGGACACCGACGAGATCACCGTCACCAGCCTGGGCCGCGACGAGGTGCTCGGTCTAGCCCCGGGCTCATGGGTCGAGCTGACCGACAGCACGCACGAGCTCGCCGGCACGCCCGGGACGCTGCTTCAGATCACGAGCATCTCCGGCAACGTGCTCACGGTCGACACCAGCACCTCCGGGGCGCTCGATCCCGCGGATTTCCCGTCCGGCCCGAAGGTGCGCCGCTGGGACGATCCGAACGGCGACCGGAAGGTCACGGTGCCCGGCGGCAACCAGGGATTCCTGGCGCTGGAGGACGGCGTCGAGGTCCGCTTCGAGCCCGGCCGCCACTACGTCACCGGCGACTACTGGCTGATCCCGGCCCGCACGGCCACCGGCGACGTCGAGTGGCCGGAGAACGGCGCGGCGCCGGTCGCCCCGCTCGGGCGCCCTCCCGAGGGAATCGCGCACCACTACTGCAAGCTGGCGCTGCTGGGGCTGTCCGGCGAGCAGTGGGACGTCGTCGAGGACTGCCGCAACCTCTTCCCGCCGCTGACCGACCTCCACGGGCTGCAGAGCGACCCCGGCGTGCACGTCGTCCGCGTCCGCAGCGGCCAGCAGAACCCGCTCCGGAACGACACCGACCTGCTCGTGACCGACTTCGCGCGCGGGATCGAGATCGACTGCGACGAGAAGCTCGAGCCGAACACGCTGGTGAACAAGCCCACGCTCTTCTTCACCATCGACTTGCCGTACCCACTCGTCCCGGCCGACCAGCAGTTCTGGGGCGACAACGTGGTCGGCACGATCCCGCTGACCCTCGACGGCATCGTCCGGGTGAACGGCGACCGCATCCTCTGGCAGCCGACGCGGGTCGTCCAGCGCTGGCTGCTCGGCCAGTTCCGCAAGATGCTCGTCGGCGCGGAGATCGACCGCGCGCTCCTGCACCTCACGTTGAAGGGCAACTTCGTCTACGCGGAGGGCGATCCGAAGCTCGACGTCGACGGCGAGGCGTTCGGCCTTCTCGACGGCGGGACGCTCGACGCCGTCTTGCCGAGCGGCGACGGGCGCCGCGGTGGAACGCTCGATCTCTGGTTCTGGCTGCGTCCGCGGGCGGGGACCCGGACCGGCAGGGGGGTCGTCGTCTCGCTGGCCAAGAGTCGCGTGCTGACGACGCAGGCGAGGCGCACCGGCGTACCGGCCGCGATCGGCCTCACCGTCGACCGCGGGCGGCTCCAGGAGGCTCTGCCGGCCTCGTTCTCCGTCGACCCGGGCGCAACGGTCGACCCCGCGAAGGCTCGCCAGACGATCGTCCGGCTCAAGCTGACGGCGGGGGTTCGGATGGCTGCCGAGGAGCAGCTGGCGGGGGCCGCCGACCTGATCGTCGCGGAGCTGACGGAGAACGAGATCCCGCTGGAGCTCGAGGTCGTCGCGGTCGGCGATCTGGTGGAGGCCTTCCCGTCGCTGGTCGGGGAGATCGACGTGCTCTTCGCCTCGCAGGAGACGGTGGACGCGATCGCCGAGCTCCACGGCGCCGACCTGGCGCTACAGACGGCGGTAGTTCTTTAGGTCAGGGCTTGCCCGATTCGTTGCAACTGTTCGACGCGAGTGGGAAGATCGATGGCGAGCTATCCGTCTTGAGTTTGTAAGCGCGTCGTTTCTCTCGCGACGTGCAACTAGAAGGAGGCAACATGGACGAGAGGAGCGGAACGATCCGCCTCGTCGATTCCCGGGACAGCGAGGCGCGAGGCCTCGTGACGACGATCTCGCGGAGCGAGGTGGAAAAAGCGCTGCACGCGGACGAGGGGGTCGACCTCTTGCTCGACGTGGAGCGGGCCGCCGCCGAGGGCGACGGCCGTGAGACCGAGCGCATCGCGCTCGCGTGGGAGCCTGCCGACCTGGAGCGTCTATTGGCTGCGTCGAGCGCGGACGAGATCACGCTCACGTTCGATGACGCGGAGATTCGACGGCTACTGGACGAGGACGTCGATGCGCATGGGATGCGCGAGACGCTCGCCGCGATCACCGTCGTCGCCGGCCTTGCCGCCGCAAGTGCGGGCGGGGCGGCCGCGATGTATCCAGCGAGCGAGGGTGGTGGGTCGGCGGTCGGCACGCCGTCCGCAGTGGTCGCCCCGGCATCCGAGATCAGCACCGGGCTCGGCGCACAGCAGTCCGCCGCCGCACCGGCGTCCGAGATCAGCACGGGCCTGGGTGACCAGTCCGCGCCGGCCGAGGCGACCCTCGCCGTGAGCGATCACGGAGTCCTTACCGCCAAGGACGCCGGCCTGGGCGACACACCAGCGCCTGCCGAGGCCAGCCTGGCGTCGGCCTCGGAGATCAGCACGGGCCTGGGTGACCAGTCCGCGCCGGCCGAGGCGACCCTCGCCGTGAGCGATCACGGAGTCCTTACCGCCAAGGACGCCGGCCTGGGCGACACACCAGCGCCTGCCGTCGGCGTCGGAGATCAGCACGGGCGTCGTCGGCGAGACGCCGGCCGCCCCTGCAGAGATCTCCTCCGGTGTCGTGCAGGAGCCGCCTGCGGCCCCAGCCGAGGTGACGGCCGGGATCGTGCAGCATCCGACCGCCGCACCAGTCTCCGCAAGCCCGGGCGACTCGACGTGGTCGCCGAGCCCAACGGAAGCGGGTGCGATCGCCGGGACGATTCTCGCGTTGACCGCCGCCGGCTTCGCGCTGCGCACGCAGCGCCGCCGGCCCGGTATGGCGTAAGACGTGCCCAAGGGAGCCCGGGACACCCCCGGGCTCCCTTCTTTGATGGCTAGCGCGCCGCGTCGCGGGGTGCTGGGTCATGGGCGAGCCAGATGCGGCGTGGCGCGAGACGATCGAGCATCCTGGCGGCGGCGTTGGCGGGATCGTCGAACTCGCTCCAGGAATACGCCACGTCCCCGCCGACGACGATGAGGCCGGCGTCCGTTTCGACCAGCACCGACTGATGCCCGGGCGTGTGCCCCGGAGTTGGCACGACCCGGACACCCGGGAGCAACTCCTCTTCGCCCTCGACCTCCACATAGCGCGCCCCGTCGAAGTCCACCCACTCCGGGATCGTGTAATCCTCAGCTCGAGCTGCCTCGCGCTCGAGCCGCTGCACGTAAATGGGGACTCCCGCAAACAGTCGGTTGCCACCGCACTGGTCGAAATGCAGGTGCGTGTTGATCACGAACACGACATCCCGCGGGATGAGTTCCGGATCGAAGCGCGGTGACCACTGCTCGTCGAGCTCCGGCGTGGAGTCGATCAGCCCGGTATCTACGAGAACGCGTCCGCGAGGGTGCTCGATCACGTGCAGGAAACCAGGCCAGCGCTCACCCTCGACGAGCACGTCGCCGTAACGGATGGGCTGAACGTCGTCGAGCCGCATCGGTCGGATGGGCGTCGCTGCGGCCATGGCCGAGCTAGCTCACAAGCGGCCGGCGAGGTCGCGGTCGCGCTGCGTCTCGATCGTTCCCCAGAGGTAGAGACCGAGACTGAACGCGACGAATGCGGCTGCGAGCACGGCGACGAAGAGGGTGCCGCCGATCGAGACGAAAAACTCGACCAGCATCAAGGGGACCCACACGTAGAGGATCGTGATGAGCAAGCCCATCCCCGTGCACGACACGAGCATGCGGAGGTTGCCGAGCCCGCTCGGCAGCAGTAGGTCCTCCGGCCGGATCTGCGGGACAGCGTTGCGGCGGGTGATCGAGAGGCGGTTCCAGCCCTTGTTGTGATCGCTCGACCAGAGGTCGTCCGCCTCCGAGGGACTGAGTTGCTCGCGCTCGAGCTCGCGCCGCGTGTCCACAGGCAAAGTCTAGGTCGTAGGTCAGGTCTTGCAATCAAGCTCTGGCGGAATGCAAGACCTGACCCCGGGAACCCAGGCTAAGCGCTGACCCGACGCGAGAGCCACCCTACGAGCGCACCGAGTGCCAGCCCGAGCTCGGGGGCGAGAGGAACGTCAGTGGTGACGCTCATAAGGATGCCCAGCACCAGCCCGATCGCTCCGCCTATCACCAGGAAGAACCACGTTCCCCTAGCGTCTTTCGGAGCCTTCACTGCGGAACGACCGTAGCCCACGGCGTACCAGTTGCGTACCGAGCGCGGCATTCTCGGGCGGTCTTTAGCGGTTTCAGGCGGAACAACCAGGGTCAGGTCTTGCATCCCTGCAGTTCGCCGCCGCGACCGAACCGGTGTCCGCGGCAGGCGCCTTAGAGGAGTAGACTCGGTGGGCTGGCCCTGTGGCCAGAACCCCGGCCGGAAGCCCGAAGGCCGCCGACGTGTCTCTACGCACGAGGCGATGAGCCGAGGCGAACAGAGTTCGAGCTGCAGGGTCAGCTCCTCGCAGGAAGCCTCGATCACGTCATGCCCTCGAGCGTCCGCGCAGCGCTTCGTTCGAGCCAGCGCTGGCACAGCATGAGCTGCAGCACG
>WNGA01009901.1_pt1 | contig 12750 bp, 10 predicted proteins | sample 5400061 | NCBI WGS metagenome assembly WNGA01 (sample SAMN13153366, study PRJNA577476) | soil metagenome | isolation source: 100 cm soil or saprolite under grassland replicate 2 | place: USA:California | collected 2016-06-15
GAAGGGTTGCAACCCCTCATCGACGTCATCGAGCGTGCGTCGCCGGGAATCGTGGAGCTAGGGAGCGTCGAGTCCAGTCCCGGGTTCGGGATTCGGCTCGCCGAGCGGCCGTTCCCGCGTCAGTACGAATCCGAGCTGCTGCGCGCGGCGGAAGCCTGTCTCGCCAGTGAGCGGACGACCGGCGTGATCAAGGTGCCCCCGCCGGCGGTGCCGGCGTCGAGGCCCGGAGTGATCGCGCGGATCGTCGGGGCGATTCGACGGCTGTTCAGCGCATCAGCCTGACCGCTGGCTCAAAATAGCGCAGCGCTGCGTCGAAATGACGCGGGGAGGGAGTGTGCGCCGGCTCACGCGGGCCGGCGCATTTGCTTTTGGCTCCTCGAGTTGGCGGGGCACCGGGGCGAGGCGCGCCGCTTGCCCGGAGAGGGCGGCACAACCCAACCCCACCAGGAGCGATCATGAAGGCGCTCACGCAGGTACTGACGGTTTCGCTCGGGCTGGCCGCTTTCATCGGGCCGCTCGGCTGCGGCAGTAGCACGGGCCCGGCCGCGAGTCGCAACAACCCGGGCACCGGGACGAATACGCTGCTGGTGAGTGCCGATATCGACGCCAGCGACGATGCCGCCGCCGTCGGTGGCTTCACGACCGATTACGCCGTGTCGCTGCGCGACGGCGCGGGCGGCAACGTGAGCGGCGCGACGGTCACTGTCAGCAACCCAAGCCTCGGCCCGCTCACCCTGCCCGAGACCGGGCCGGGGTCGGGGGATTACTTGATTTCCGGCAACGGGTTCCCCGGCGGGGACTTCACGCTCAAGGTCGTGCACGTCGCCGATACCGTCCGCAACGTGGTCCTGGGCGGGCCCGGCGTCCACACCATCACGTCCCCCGCCAAGAACGCCACCGTGGCGGCGGACCAGCCGCTCACCGTCCGGTGGACCGTGCCCTCGCGGGCCACGCAGGCCGAGGTGGAGACGAGGGATTTCGGCCCCCACGTGTTGCCGGACACCGGGGCCTACGTGATCGCCGGTGCCAACAACCCGGTCAACACGAGTCAGCGGATCCGGGTATTCCGGTTCAACGAGGTCACCATCGCGGGCGGGCTGATCGGTTCCCGAATGCGCGTCCAGGTGCGCAACACCGTCGAGCCGGTGATCGTCCAGTAGGGGCACGCCGGACGTTGATCCCCGGAGTGCGCGCCGGGCGGCCGGTTTCGCCCGGCGCTGCGCTCCCAGGGTCGCATCAAACGTTCGATCGAGGAGACCAGAAATGCCCACGTCAGTCCGAAGCGCGTACCGATTGGCCGTCGCCACGGCGGCGCTGAGCGCCGCGTTCGTCGGTTCCGCGGCGGCCCAGGAGCGAGAACGGTCGTGGGAGGTGTCGGCACGCCTACGTGGTGTGCTGCAATACGACGACAATCCCTTCCTGCTCAACCCGGCCCATATCCAGGAGCTCGGCCAGCCGTCCACCGACGATTCGCTCAGTGGACGCTTCCTGGACATGGACGACCCACGCGACGTCGTCCCGATCTCGTCGCTCGAGCTGGGAGTGTCCGGCCCCGGTCTCTTGGGTCGGCCGCTCGTGCTGGAGACGAATGTGCAATACGAGGCGAATATCCTGAACTCGCGGCGCCGGCATGCGGAGTTGGGTTTTTCGATCGAACAGGGGCTGTCCGCGGCGGATCGGGTGCAGCTTGGCCTCGACTGGCAGCCGAGCTACTTTTTCAAGAATTATCTCGCCGGTGTGAGCGAAACGGACGGCGACCGCCTCATCACACCCGATGAGCGCCGCTACGCGGCGGGCGTGTACGACGAGAGGGGCATCACGCTCGAATACCGCCACCGTTTCGTCAAATCTAAGAAGCACCGTCCGTTCGGCCTGACGGCCGCGCTCCGGGGAGGCTACGTCGATCGCACCTACGACGCCCCCTTCGGCGGACGCGACCGGAAGGGCCCGGAGGCCGGGGCGTCGCTTGCGCTGGATCTCGGGCGCCGCTGGGCATTGGGGCTCGACTACACCTACGCCAATCTCGACGCGGACACGTCGCGTGCGGTGCAGATCCTCGACGAGACCCTCTACGGCCGTGACTTCAACGCCAACGGCAGCACCACAGATCCCGATGCGCTGGCGCTGGAGCTCGTCGACCAATCGCGCCGGGACCACGAGTTCGGGGCGTCGCTCGAAGGGGACCTGACCAGCGTCGCTTCCGTCCGGATAAAGTACGAGCGGCGCAACCGGGATTTCACCTCGGCACAGCCCTTCGACGCTGCCCACCTGGGGCGTCGCGACCGCCGCAATCTGCTCGCGGCGAGAGTGGCCGTGCGCCTCGCGCACGCTCTGGACTTGATGATCGGCGGCGCGATCGAGAAGCAGACCACGAACCGGATCGGCGATCCGGCCTCCACGGGCGAGGAGGCGGCCTACACCCGGCGCACCGCGACGGCGGGGCTGCGGTACCGGTTCTGATTCACCGCCACCTATTGATGGAGGTACGGTCATGTTGACACGGTTGGTCGTTGCCGCCCTGTGGATGTCGCAACCGGGGCCGGTGCGCGCGGCGCCCCAGACGCCGCCGACGCTCCACTGCCGGATCGAGATCGCGGCTGCTGCTAAGGGCAAGGACTGCAAGGTGAAGCTCCCGGCGGGACGCCACGTGCGGGCCTGCACCGATACCGACCGCCAGGCCGGGCACTGCGACGCCGCGGGTGAGGGGAGGTATGCTGCGTGGGTGGTCGGCACCGGTCCGGGCCGCTGCCGGATCGGCAAGAAGCACACGAAGTGGGATCGGGTCGTCGTCGCCAAGCTGAGCAAGAGCGAAGGCGCGGCAAGCACGTGCGACCTGTACGTCGAGGTGAAATGAAGCGCATCCTCTTCACCGGCTACGCGCCGGTGCACTTCGTCTGCTTCCGACCGATCTACGAGCGGCTGCGGCGCGTGGACGGCGTGCAGGTGTTCGTGTCGGGCGGGCGGGAACCGGGGGACGACGGCGAGGGTGTCGCGGTGACCGCCGGACAGCTGTACCGCCCCTTCCGGATCCCGCCCGACCGCGTGCTCTCGCTGGAGGAGATGCGACGGCAGCGGTTCGACATGGTCTTCTGCGCGCACGTGTCCGGATACTTCCCGCGGGAGGACCGGGAGCGGGTGCAGATCTTCCACGGTCTCTCCTTTCGGAACATGGCGGTGCGGCGCGACGTCCTGGTGTACGACCATCTGTTCATCACGGGCCCGTACATGATGCGGGCCTTCCACGAGAACCAGCTGCTCCGGCCGGACGATCAACGCTGTGTCCCCATCGGCTTTGCGAAAGTGGACCGCCTGGTCGACGGCAGTCTCGACCGTCGCGCCATCCTCCGTCGGTTGGGGCTGTCGGGCCGGCGGCCGGTCGTGCTGTACGCCCCGACCGGTCAAAAGTCGAACTCGCTCGAAACCGGGCTTGGCGAGGAGGTGCTGCGGCGCCTGCGCGCCACCCGCAGCTACGATGTGCTCATCAAGCTGCACGACCACCCCCGTGACGCGTCCGTGGACTGGTCGAGGCAACTCCGGCCGCTGCTCGATCGACACACGCGGCTGGTGACGGACTACGACGTGGTGCCGTACCTCTATGTCGCCGACTTGCTGATCACGGATGCCTCCTCGGTCTCGAGCGAGTACGCGCTGCTCGATCGCCCGATGGTGTTCCTCGACGTGCCGCAGCTCCTCGACGCGATGCGCGCGAAGGGCGTGTCGCTCGACCTGGAGACCTGGGGCCGCAAGGGCGGCGTCACTGTGCGCTGGCCGGACGAAGCGGTCGAGGCCGTGGGCTGGTCGCTCGCGCACCCACGGGACAAGAGCGCGGTCCGCCGAGCGATGGCGGCCGATCTGTTCTACAACCCGGGGAAGGCGACCGAGGCCGCCGCGACCTGGGTCCGCGGCCGGCTGCAATGAGGGGGATCCGCGACCTCCGCAAGATGCAGGGCGTCGCGGCGCTCCTCTGGCCGCACGCCCGTGGCGACCGGAAGCTGCTCGCGCTGGGCGCCTGCTTGAGCGTGTTGCTGATCGCGCTGCGAGTCGCGCAACCGTGGCCCCTCAAGTGGATCCTGGATTTCCTGACCGGCAAGCACGCCCACCAAGCGCTGAGCGGCCTGATCCGGCCGCCGGCGGAAGGCGTGGCAGGCCTGAGCCTGTTGTACGTGGCGATCACACTCGTCGCGGCCGTCACCGCTTACGCGCAGCGCCTCGTCCTGGTCGGGCTGGGCAACCGGGTGCTGTATCGGTTCCGCACCGCCTTGTTCGCGCACATGCTCCGCCAGCCCCTCGCGTTCCACGAGAGCCGGCCGACCGGGGAGCTGCTCACGCGCGTCGTCTACGACACGGCGCGGTTGCGCCAGGGCGTCAACGCCATCCTGCTGCGGATCTTCCAGACGGCCGCGCTGTTCCTCGCGATGAGCGCCGTGCTGGTGTGGCTGAATCCTCCCCTCGCCGCTGTGGTCGGCGCGAGCAGCCTGCTGGCGCTCGCGGCCATGGGCTGGAGCGGCCGGCGAATCACACAGGCGGCGCGCAAGCAGCGGACGAAGGAGGGCCGGCTCGCGGCCACGGTGGCGGAAGACCTCCTCGGCGTGCGCGAGCTGCAGACCTACCGCGCGGGGGCCTGGCCGGACGAGCGGTTCGGTCGCAAGAACGTCAAGAGCCTCGTGCACGAGCAGCGGGTGCGGCAGCTCGGGGCGTGGCTCATGCTGCGCATCGAGATCCTGGTCGCGCTGAGCATCACCGCCATCCTGTGGATCGGCGGTCACCAAGTGCAATCGGGGCGGCTCACTCCGGGCGACCTGGTCCTGTTCGTGTCGTACGCTGCGGCGCTATACCGCCCTTTCGAGCAGTTCGCGCGGCAGAGCTACAAGCTCGGAAAGACCTTTGCGTGCGGGGATCGGCTCCGGAAGATCATGACGGAGGCGCCCGCCATCGCCGACCGCCCGGATGCCGTTACAGCCTCGCCGTTGCGCGGCACGCTGGCGTTTGAGAACGTGTCCGTGACCACCCCCAAGGAGCGGCGCGGCGGACGCAAATGGGCGCTCTCCGACGTGGAGTTCTCCGTGGCGGCAGGGGAGCGGGTGGCGATCCTCGGCGGCAACGGGGCCGGCAAGTCCACGCTGCTGCGGCTCGCGCTCCGCTTTCTCGATCCCGACGAGGGCCGCATCGTGCTCGACGGGCGCGACCTGCGAGACTACACGCTCGAGTCCCTGCGCCGCCAGGCCAGCGTCGTGTTCCAGGAGAACGTCTTCTTCGGGCTATCGGTGCGCGAGAACATCGCGCTCGGCGACGAGCGCGCCTCCCTCGAGGACGTGCGGCGCGCCGCCGAGCGCGCCCGCATTAACAAATTCATCGAGCGGCTGCCGCAAGGCTACGACACCCCGATCCGGCAGGGCGGCGCGCTCTTCTCCAGCGGGGAGCGCCAGCGTATCGCCCTCGCGCGCGCCCTGCTCCGGGACGGCGACCTCTGGCTGCTCGACGAGCCGACCACGAGGATCGACGCTGCCACAGAGACCGACCTTGTAAGCATCCTGCTCGAGGCGACCCGCGGGCGCACGGTCCTCTGGGCGACGCACGACCCGGCCGTCGTCCCGCGCCTCGACCGGGTGCTCGTCCTGAAGAACGGGCGGGTGGAGTTCACCGGGACGCCCGACGCGTACGGGGAGTGGCTGGCGCGGCGCGCCGCGCGGCCCTCGGCCGCGACCGCGGAGGAGGGCTGAGCATGCAGGCCGTCATCCTGGCGGGTGGCGTGGGCAGCCGGTTGGAGACGCTCACGAATGGCCTGCCCAAGTGCCTGGCCGAGATCGGCGGTCGCCCGCTGATCGAACACCAACTCGAGGCGCTCGCGGATCACGGTGTGGGTCCGGTGCTGATGGTCGTCGGCTACAAGGACGCGGCCATTCGGGAGGTCGTGGGCCGGCGCGCCGAGTACATCCTCAACGAACGGTTCCGTGAAACCAACAGCTTGTACTCGCTGTGGCTGGCGCGCGAGTGGTTGAAGGGCCCGTTCGTGCTCCTCAACTCCGATCTCTTCTTCCATCCCGAGATCCTGAGCCGACTGCTCGAAGAGCCCGGCAACGTGCTGGCGTATGACTCCACGTCCTCCCGCGGCCGGGAGCAGACGAAGGTGGCGATCCGCGAGCGCCGGGTGGTCGATCTCGGCAAGGACCTCCCGCCGAGCTCGGCGCGCGGCGAGAGTCTCGGCCTCCTCAAGTTCGACGCCGACGGCGCGAAGGGCATGTTCGAGGTGGCCGATGAACTGGTGCGGCAGGGGCACGAGAAGGCGTGGGTCATCGAAGCGACGCGCGCGGTGTGCAGGATCGCGCCCATCTACGGGGTCAACGTCGCGGGGCTGGAGTGGACGGAAGTGGACTATCCATACGACCTGGAGGAGGCCCGGCGCGTGGTATGGCCCGCGATCTGGAAGACGCGCTGGCGGCGGTTGGTATACTGGCAACGCACCCGGTGGGCCGCGGCTGCGCTCGTGGCCCTTGTGCTCGCCGTGGGCGGGTGGTTGGCGAGCACGCGCGTGGGGCCGGCGAGCGTGGACTGGGAGAGCGTCCGCCCGCTCAAGGCGCCCGAGGCGATGCTCGCGCGCTCCGGCGGGGAGCAGCGCTGGTGGGTCGTGGCGCGCAACGACTCCGTTGCGACACCCGTAGATGCCGGCGGCCCGATCCGGCTCGAGTTCCGCCTGGTCATGCCCGCCGGTCAGGTCGACACGGCGCGCTACGTGGTGTCGGTCTCGGTGGACGGGAAGCCCCAGGGCTGGGAAACGTTCACGGCCACGCCTGACTTCCGGGCGACCATGCCGGGCGCCGTGGTCGGGGATCGCGACCGGCTGGAGTTCGCGCTCCCGTCCGGCCCGCATTTGGTCGGGGTGGGCTTCACGGCGGGAAACGGCGAGCGGCTCCTGTTCCGCGTACGGCGGCCCGAGTAGCTGGGCGCGTCAGCCTTCCCACCACCGCCGCCAGCGGTCCAGCAGTCTCCGCGGCGGGGGTCCATCCAACTCCCCGAGATCCTTGAGCATCTCGGCCGCATCCCCGTAGCGGTCGTCGGCGTGTTTGGCGAGGCACTTCATCACCACCCGCTCGAAGCGCTTGGAGATCTCGGGGTGGCGTTTCCGGATGGACGCCGGCGGGTCCTCCACGTGCATCCGCGCCAGCTCGAACCAGTCGGTTGAGCTGAACGGCACTTCGCCGGTCGCCGCCTTGTAGAGCGTCACGCCGAGGGCGTAGAAGTCGGCGCGCTGGTCGAGGGGCCGGCCCTGCGCCTGCTCGGGAGACAGGTATAGCGGCGTGCCGATCGTCATGTTGACGCCAGTGGACGCCACGTAGCCGGAGACGGCGCGCGCGATCCCGAAGTCCGAGATGACGGGGCTGCCGTCCGAGTGGATCAGGATGTTGTCGGGCTTCAAGTCCCGGTGGATGACGCCCTGCGCGTGGGCGAACTGGAGCCCGCGGGCGACGCCCGCCGCGATGCGCACGATGTCGCGCTCGGGGAGCGGCCCCTCGCGCTGGATGCGGGCGCCGAGGCTGTCGGGGCACACGTCCATCGCGAAGTACACGTAGTGCCCTGAGCGCGCCACGAATCGGATACGGATGATGTTCGGGTGCTGGAGCTGCGCGGCCGTCTCGGCCTCGTTGCGGAACCGGGCTTCGAACTGCGGGTCGCCGGCGTAGCGGGGCTTCAGGATTTTGACCGCGACCGGCGTCCCGTCCAGTTCTCGACCGACGAACACCCAGGCGAACCCCCCTTCGCCGAGCAGACGCTCGAGGTCGTAGGGGCCGACGGTGCGGCCGACGAGGTCGGTGGGCGCAGTGGGCGCGTGGGTCACAAGGGCTTTACAAACCGGTTTCGGGCGTCTAAGTTACTGCGCTCTCAACGATTAGGGAACTGGGACAGATGTACGACAAGACGACGCCGGTCAGGAAGTACGGGCGGAGCGAGAAGGACACGGGGTCGGCCCCGGTCCAGGTCGCGCTGCTCACCGAGCGGATCAACAGCCTCACCGATCACTTCCGGGTCCATCCGAAGGACTTCCACGGGCAGCGCGGTCTCTTGAAGATGGTCAGCCAACGCCGCCGCCTGCTCGAGTACCTGAAGCGCAGCGACCTGGAACGCTATCGGCAGCTCATCGACGAGCTGGGTCTCCGCCATTAGCAGCGCTGGCGTCGCGCAGGGCGCCCCGGGAAGAGCACCGGGGCGCCCGGCGTATTTCTTGGTGCTCTAGACAGGCATTATGGTGAAGCACGTCGAACGCAACTTCGCGGGCCGCCCCCTGAAGCTGGAGGCGGGCCGCCTGGCCAAACAGGCCGCAGGCTCCTGCCTCCTGCAGTTCGGGGAGACGGTCGTCCTCGCGACGGCGACGGTGTCGGACAACGTCTCGACCCTCCCGTTCTTTCCGCTGACCGTCGAATACCGCGAGAAGGCATACGCCGCCGGCAAGATTCCCGGCGGCTTTTTGAAGCGCGAAGGGCGGCCACAGGACGAGGAGATCCTGGCAGCCCGGGTGATCGACCGCTCGGTCCGGCCGCTCTTCCCCGAAGGGTTCAAGAACGAGGTCCAGGTGTTCGTGTACGTCCTCTCGGCGGATCAGGAGAACGACGCGGACGTCCTGGGTCTGACGGCGGCCTCGGCGGCGCTGACGATGTCCAAGGTGCCGTGGAACGGTCCGATCGCCGCGGTGCGGGTGGGCCGGGTGGAGGGCGCCTGGATCCTCAATCCCACCTTTCAGCAGCTCGAGTTCTCCGACGTGGACATGGTGGTGTCGGGCTCGCAGGACTCGATCGTGATGGTCGAGGGCGGAGCGCTCGAGCTCACCGAGGCGGAGATCGTGAAGGGCCTCGAGCTGGCGCAGAAGGGGATCCGCGAGCTGCTCGAGGCGACGCAGGAGCTGGTCGCCGAGATGCGCCAGCCCAAGATGGAGTGGACCAGGGTGGAGCCGCCGGCGGGGCTCGTGAGCCGCGTGAAGGAGCTCGCGGAAGCCAGGGTATCCGAGGCGCTGAACCTGCCGGAGAAGGCCGAGCGGGCGCAGGCGCTGGCCGCGCTCAAGGCGACCATTCAGGAGCAGCTCGCGGCCGAGTTCCCCGAGAACGTGAAGGACGTCGCGAGCACGATCGAAGAGATCGAGTACCGCACCATGCGCGAGCAGGTGCTGACGCACGGCGAGCGGGTGGACGGCCGGGACCTGGATACGGTGCGGCCGATCAGCTGCGAGGTCGGCGTGCTGCCGCGCACCCACGGCTCGGCGCTGTTCACGCGCGGCCAGACCCAGGCGCTCGTGTCGGCGACGCTCGGGACGGTGTCGGACGAGCAGCGCATCGACTCGATCGACGTGGCCCAGGAGACGTCCAAGTCGTTCATGCTGCACTACAATTTCCCGCCGTTCTCGACCGGTGAAGTGCGGCCGATCCGCGGGACCTCACGGCGCGAGGTGGGGCACGGGGCCCTCGCGGAGCGGGCGCTGCAGGCGCTGCTCCCGCCGTACGAGCAGTTCCCCTACACCATCCGCATCGTCTCCGACATCCTCGAGTCGAACGGCTCGTCGTCCATGGCCACGGTGTGCGGCGGCTCGCTGGCGCTGTTCGACGCCGGTGTGCCGATGACCGCCGCGTGCGCGGGCGTCGCGATGGGGCTCATCAAGGAAGGGGAGCGCGTGGCGGTGCTCACCGACATCCTGGGCACCGAAGACGCCCTGGGCGACATGGACTTCAAGGTCGCGGGCACGCGCCAGGGAGTCACCTCGATCCAGATGGACATCAAGATCCAGGGCCTGGACTTCCGGATCGTCAGCGAGGCGCTCGACAAGGCGAAGAAAGCCCGGCTGCACATCCTGGACATCATGGACCAGGCGATCCCGAAGCCGCGCTCGCAGCTCTCCAAGTATGCCCCGCGGATCATCACGATCCAGATCCGGCCCGACAAGATCGGCGACCTGATCGGCCCGAAGGGGAAGACCATCCGCGGCATCCAGGAGCAGACCGGCGCGGAGATCAACGTGGACGACAGCGGGCTCGTGACCATCTCCGCCGTGGGCGAAGGCGGCGAGCGGGCGCGCGACATGGTGTCGGCCCTGGTGCAGGAGCCCGAGGTGGGCAAGGTGTACGAGGGCGTGGTCAAGAGCACCACGGCGTTCGGCGCGTTCGTGGAGATCCTGCCGGGCGTCGAGGGGCTGCTGCACATCTCCGAGCTGCAGCACGGGCGCACCGAGCGCACGGAGGACGTGGTGAAGAAGGGCGACCACGTGCGGGTGAAGCTGCTCGAGGTGGACGAGCGCGGCCGCATGCGGCTCTCCCGCAAGGCCCTGCTCGAGAAGGCGGAGGCGGCGCCGGCGCGCTCGCACTGATGGAGACGGTCCGGCTCGACCGGGAGATCTCGCAGACCACCGCACCGAACGGCGTGATCGTCCTCTCCGAGCGGGTGCCGAGCGTGCGCTCGGTGGCCGCCGGGATCTGGGTGCGGACGGCGAGCGCGCACGAGCCGCGCCCCAAGATGGGCGTCTCCCACCTGCTCGAGCACATGGTCTTCAAGGGGACCGAGCGCCGCACCGCGCAGGAGATCGCGCTGGCGCTCGAGTCGCGCGGCGGCTCGCTCGACGCCTACACCTCCCGCGATACGACGGCGTTCCAGGCCCGTGTGCTGGACACCGACCTGCCGCAGGCGCTGGACGTGCTCACCGACCTGGTGCGGAACCCCGTGCTGCGCCCGAGCGACCTGGAGCTGGAGCGCAACGTCGTGCTCGAAGAGATCAACACCGTCGAGGACACGCCGGACGATCAGGTGTTCGATCTCTCCTACCAAACGCTGTGGCCGGAGCATCCCTACGGCTACTCCATCCTGGGCACCCGAGACACGGTCGGCGCCATGTCCACGAGTGACCTGAAGCAGCTGCACCAGCGAGCCTACTTTCCGGCGAACTGTGTCATCGCCGCGGCCGGGAATCTCACGCACGATCGGCTGCTCGAGGAGCTCGGGAAGCACGCCTGGTTCGATCGTGCAGCGGGCAACGTGGAACGGGCAACGCCTCCCGTCGTGCCGATCCGCCCGGCTGTTCGGGGAACGGAGGCCCGGCACGAAAAGGACACCGCCCAGACCCACATCGTATTCGCCACGGACTCGGTTCCCTACGCCGACCGGCGCAAGTACGCGCTCCTGGTGCTGGCGAACGTGTTCGGCGGCGGGATGTCGAGCCGCCTGTTCCAGCGGATCCGCGAGGAGCTGGGGCTGGCCTACGCGATCTACGCGTTCACGAGCTTTTATCGGCAGGTCGGCGTGACAGGCGTGTACGTCGGCACGCAACCCAAGACCGCAGCGCAGGCCGCGGCGGCGATCCGCGAGGAGTACGCCAAGCTCGCCCGCGCAGGGCTCACACGGGAGGCGCTCGCCGAGGCGAAGCAGCAGACCCAGGGCCAGTTGATGCTGTCCCTGGAGAGTCCGTCCGCCCGGATGTATCGTTTGGCCGGTTTTCCCATCCACGGCGAGTCGTACCAGAGCCTGGATCAAATGCTGGCGGCCGTGGCCGGCCTCACGGAAGAGGAGATCGCGAGCGTGGCGGCGGAGTTTTTCGATCCCGAGCGGCAGACGGTGGTCTGGCTGGGGCCGGAGAAAGACTGAAGGGCGTCACGCAGAGACGTCACGCAGAGACGTCACGCAAAGGCGTCACGAAACGGCGTACAGCGGAGCGCGCATGATTGTCGGGGTGCCGAAAGAGATCAAGACGGCCGAGAACCGCGTGGCGCTGGTGCCGGCGGGGGTGGAGTCGCTGGTGGGCGACGGGCACACGGTGCTGGTCGAGCAGGGGGCGGGGGTGGGGTCGGGGTTCGCCGACGAGGCGTATCGGGCGGCGGGCGGGACGCTCGTGCCGAAGGCCGCGGACGTGTGGGCCAGGGCCGAGATGGTCGTCAAGGTGAAGGAGCCGATCGAGCCCGAGTGGCCGTGCATGCGCCGCGGCCAGGTCGTGTTCACCTACTTCCACTTCGCCGCGTCGGAGCCGCTGACGCAGGCGGTGATCAAGTCGGGGATCGTCGCGATCGCGTACGAGACGGTGCAGCTGCCCTCGGGAGATCTACCCTTGCTCACGCCGATGAGCGAGGTGGCGGGGCGGATGGCGGTGCAGGAGGGGGCGAAGTATCTCGAGAAGGTGTACGGCGGGAGCGGGATCCTGCTCGGCGGAGTTCCCGGAGTGTTGCCCGCCGAGGTGCTGATCATCGGTGGCGGCGTGGTCGGCGCCAACGCGGCGAGGATGGCGGCCGGCCTGGGCGCCCGGGTGACGCTGCTCGACCTGTCGCTCGATCGCCTGCGCTATCTCGCGGATGTGCTCCCCTCGAATGTCGATCTGCTCTACTCCAATCGCTACAACCTGCTCGAGCAACTCCGCCGGGCGGATCTCGTCATCGGCGCGGTGCTCTTGCCAGGGGCCAAGGCCCCGAAACTCGTGCGGCGCGACGATCTCAAGCTCATGAAGCCGGGCTCGGTGGTGGTGGACGTGGCGGTGGACCAGGGCGGCTGCATCGAGACGATCAAGCCGACGACGCATGAGAACCCGGTGTACCTCGTGGATGGGATCATTCATTACGCCGTCGCCAACATGCCGGGGGGCGTGCCGCGCACCTCGACGCTCGCGCTCACCAACGCGACCTTCCCCTACGCCAAGCGGCTGGCACGCAGCGGCTGGAAGCAGGCGTGCAGGAACGACCCGGCGCTGTTCCTCGGCCTGAACGTGGTCGAGGGGAAGGTCGTCTATCCCGCCGT
>WNGA01009904.1_pt1 | contig 12750 bp, 18 predicted proteins | sample 5400061 | NCBI WGS metagenome assembly WNGA01 (sample SAMN13153366, study PRJNA577476) | soil metagenome | isolation source: 100 cm soil or saprolite under grassland replicate 2 | place: USA:California | collected 2016-06-15
TTCGTCACCCACGACGTCGAGGAGGCAATCTATCTCTCCGACGAGGTCCACGTGATGGGGACGCGGCCGGGCCGCATCATCGCGACCATCCCCGTCCCGCTTGCTCGTCCGCGCATTCGCGGGAGCGTACTTAGCGGCGAATTCCTCGCCATCAAGGAGCGCTGCCTCGAACTGCTCCATCTCGAGCCGACCGCATCCGAACCCGTCAACGAAGCAGCCTAAGGCAGCGGCAAGATGGCCGTTCAAGAGACCACCCCCACCGTCGGCGCGATGGCGAGGCTCGATCGGGCGCAGGCGAAACCCGAAGCCGCCGAGCCAGCGGCAAAGCCGGTGCGGCGCTTGCCCGTGCAGAAGGATTGGCCGACCTGGGCGCTCATCGCCGCGCAGATCGGCATTCTCGTCGGCTCCCTTAGCGAGCCCGAGCAAAGGCCAGCATTTTTCCGTCCGTCCCCACCGCAAAAACCCGCGTCATTATTAAGCTTGTTACGCTTTGCTACGGTGTGTTAAGAGCACGATCGGGCAAGGCAGTACAGACCTGCTTTTGCTACCTTGTCCACCCTGCTACCCCAAGGAGGAGCGACGACAATGGCAGTGCTGACCACCCGCTTCATCGCGGCGGCCAAGCCCGGGCGCAACAGCGCCGGCGACGCGGTGCGAGCGGAATTTCCGGACGCGGCATGTCCTGGTCTGCACTTGGTCGTGCAGCCGACCGGTACGCGCTCATGGGCGTTTCGCTTTCGCCGCCGCACGGACCGCAAGAGCGTCAAGCTCACGTTCGGTCGCGCCGGCGAAGGCGGGCTCTCGCTAGCCGCTGCGCGCGCAGCTGCTGCGACCCATCGCCACCGGCTCGAGCGGGGGGACGTTGTAACGGCAGTAACGGCTGTAACGGGGGAATCGGGAGGGGGTGAGGACAAGATCGAGACCGCGGTCGCGGCGTTCCTCGAGCTCCATGTCCACCGCAAGACCCGCGCCTCCACCGCCCGGGTCACCGAGGGCATCTTCAACAGTATCGTCCTGCCAGGCTGGCGCGGGCGCACGATCGGCAGCATCCGCCGGCGCGACGTCATTGAGCTCGTGGAGAGCGTCGCCGTCGATGGCCGGCGCGGTTATCGCGCCAACCGAACACTCGCCGCCCTCTCCAAGTTGTTCAACTGGTTGGTCGCGCGTGACGCACTCGCGTTCTCCCCTGTCATCGGGGTCGAACCTCCGCACAAGGAAGAAGTTCGGACTCGGATCCTCAGCGATGCCGAGCTGCGCGCGCTGTGGCTCGCCTGCGCGGATGATGGCGCGCTCGGCCAGGCCATCCGATTGCTGATCTTGACCGGTCAGCGTCGCAGCGAAGTCGGTCACATGTGCTGGCCGGAAATCGACGAGCAGCGCCGGCTGTGGACGCTGCCAGCGGCGCGAACCAAGAACGCGCGTGAGCATGTGGTCCCGCTGAGCTCACAGGCCTGGGCGGTGATCGAGGCGCGTCCGCAATTCGCTGACTGTTCCTTTGTGTTCAGTGTCGACGGCCAGAGACCCGTAAACAACTGGGACAAGGTTAAACGCAGGGTCAGCGCCAAGGCGGGGGTCCTCCCGGACAGTTGGCGCTTGCACGACCTGCGTCGGACTTGCGCTAGCGGCATGCAGAAGCTCGGCGTCTCGGTGCCGGTGATCGAGAAGGCGCTCAACCATGTGAGCGGTACGTTCCACGGCATCGTCGGCACCTACCAAACCCATGATTACGCCGACGAGGTTCGCATCGCCTTGCAGAAGTGGGCCGACCACGTCGAGGAGATTGTCGGCGGTAAGCCGGCCAAGGTCCTCACCCTGCGCGTGCGGTGAGCCGTGCGGAAGTCCGCCAAGTCCGCCAAGTCCGCCGGCAAGGCCGTGAAGGCCCCGCGTAAGGCGTCCGATACGCCCGACGCGCCCGATGCTCTGACGCTCGACGAGGTACTGGAGCAGATGCTCCCGCATCGTGATGACGATCCGTTCGAAGTGGCCAAGTGGGTGGACGACCGCATTAAGAAGAAAAAAGGCATCCGCCTGCTCGCCGACGGGATCTTTGTGGCACCTCATCTATACTCGACGCATCTAGCGGTGGTGGCAAAAATCGCTCCCGACGGAAGGGCTACATTAGCGGTGGCACTGCAGCGCGCTTTCGGAATTGACAATAAGCCGATCAAGCAGTGGACCGTGGAACGCGAGAGTTTTGAAACCAATCGCCCCGACGCACCGCGTAATCGCGGCGGTCGTCCGGATAAGTACCCCCACATGCGCATAGTGATCGAGGCCCTGGTCTATATCGCTGTCAATGGCGCGCCAGCCACGCTTGACGGAGAGGGTGGTCTGTTCGAGAAGCTTGAGCTTGTGCTCAAGCCAGCTGACACCCCAGAGCGGAGCACGCTGTACAAAATTTTTAATCCAATCTGGAAGCGCATCGAGGACGAGCGAGAGCGCAAGCGTATCGAGGACGAGCGCAAAAAGTCTAAGAAGAAGCCGAGCTTAATCAGGCCCCCCGAGTCCAGTAACTAGTTATTGGACCGTTAGCGGACTGAAATTCACGACAGTTATGGTTTGCTGGCCTTGGCAATCAACAAGCCGAGGCACTGCAAACATGGTCGAGACCCGCAAACCGGTTTTGATTCCGGACAGTGTCGTCGCGAAAGAGCGGTATCGCGTCCATCCGCACACCCTTCGGCGCTGGGACGACAAGCCCGCACTCGGTTTTCCTCCACCCGTCTATGTGAACGGCCGCCGCTATCGCGAGGCCGACAAGCTCGACGCATGGGATCGCAAGAACTCACGCGAGGCCGCGATGCGGCGTGCGGGGCTGACGCCGCCTTCGCCGGAGGCCGCATAACCGGAAGCCTATAGGAGACAGCCGACCCCCTACGAAGGTGCCGCCGGTAGATGAGGGAAGGGAACTGACAGAGCGGCTCGTGAGTGGTGGGCGCCGCGATCAACGGCGCTCCACCGAGACAAACGGTTCTGCCTGAGAACCACGGCCGTGAAAGGGGCCGAAGTCGATGAACGCTTTACTCAATGCTACCTCCCACGTCAACGGTGATCGACCCGTCAATGGTCGCGGGCTCGGTCACTTGAAGCTAACCGAGAACGAGCTGGTGCGTCTGGCTGCCGATATGGCGACCGGAACGCGTCCGTTCCAACCCTCGATGGTACAGGTCAACCTTCTAACCGGCGTCCCCGTGGCCAAGATCCGTGCGGAAATCAAATCCCGTGCGGCACAGCACGAGAATGGATGGTTGAAGGAGACGGATGCGATCGTACACGCTTGGGATACCGCTTCTTCCGACGACGCGCGCAGGGAAGCGTTTCGCATGATCGGTCCCGCTCGCGTCTGGGACGTGCTCGCAAGCGTGATTGTCTAGTCGACTCGGCGGCGCTCGCACGAATGCGGGCGTCGTCGTTCTTCGTCCCGCATCAACTGCGATTTTCTCGAGACAGTCATGACACTCGGTTCACACCAGAAGACCGTCGGCAAATCGCAGGTCCATATAACTCCGAAGCGGTTCCTCGATCGGCTGGGCCCGTTCGATTTCGATCCATGCGCCGCCGTTGTAAGACCGTGGGATTGCGCAACGGTCAACTTCACCGAGCGCGAAGACGGCCTGTCGCAGGACTGGCGTGGCCTTGGCCGTGGCTTTCTCAATCCGCCCTATGACCGTTACGTAGTCCCGCGGTGGATGAGTCGCTTTGCCGACCATAACCGCGGCATTGCGCTACTGCATGCGCGCACAGAGACAGATTGGTTTGAGGTTTGCTGGGAGCGCGCGTCCGGCCTCCTGTTTCTCGACGATCGGATCACATTTTGCAAACCGGACGGGACCGAACACCCGGCAAATTCCGGCGCACCTGCCGTTTTGGTTTCCTTCGGGCCCTCGGATCTCGTGTGCCTGCGTGAGTGTGGGATTGCTGGGCGGCTCATCACCCAATGGGATCATGTCGGCGTGAAGCCGGTGCCGCAGCTTAGGCTCGCGTTGGCGGGGGGCGCGTGGTGAGAATCATCGGCATCGATCCAGGCATTCATGGCGGATGCGCCATCATCGAGCTCGAGAACGGCACAGCGCCACGGCTCATCGATGCGATCGATATTCCGACCGTTGGCACCGGCGCGAAGGAACGTGTCGACGTGCTCGCATTGCAGGCTTGGATTCGGACGCACCGTCCCGATTGTGCCGGGATCGAGCGTGGCCAAGCGCTGCCCCGTCAAGGTTCATCGAGTGGATTTAAATACGGTAGGGCGTGCGGCGCGCTCGAGGCCGTCCTTGCCTGCTGCAGCGTTCCATTTGAGCTCATCGAACCATCAGTATGGAAACGAACTCACCACCTCCGCGGTGGCCCCGAGAATAAGGAAGCTGCACGCGCGCTCGCACTGCAGTTCTTTCCTACCGCTCACGCTCTACTCGCCCGTAAGAAGGACCACGGCCGCGCTGAGGCCGCTTTAATTGCCCTAACCGCAAGCAGGAGGGGCTAATGCGCGCGCCGCTGAGACTCGCCATTACTAGCCTGCGCGCGGCCGGCCTTGAGGTGGACCGAGTTCACCAAGCCGGCAGGCACACCGAGGTTCACTTCAACGACTCCAACGGCGGCGGTCTCGTCCGTGTCCATCGCGGCAATCGCGTGAGCGTGGCGTTCGAGAGAAACCTTCGATCGATCATCCGAAAACATCTCCGAGCGGGAACGCCATGAAGATCATCAGCGCCGATGAGAGGCTCGCGGAAAAGTCCGGCGCGAAAATCTTAATCGTCGGTCCCTCCGGCGTCGGCAAGACCTCGCTCTTGCGCACCATGAGCACGGCAATTCTCGCCTCAACCTTGTTCGTCGATATTGAAGCCGGCGACATCGCGGTCGCCGATCTGCCGGTTGCGAGCGTGCGTCCGCGGACGTGGGTGGAGTGTCGAGACCTCGCGTGCGTGCTTGGTGGATTCAACCCGGCGCTGCCGGCGAACGTCGCCTACAGCGAGGCCCATTTCAACGAGGTGATGAAGAACTCTGAACTCGCACAGCTCACGGGTTACCAAATCCTTTTCGTCGACAGTCTAACCGCGGCCGGTCGGCTTTGCTTCACCTGGGCGGAACAGCAACCGGAGGCGTTTACCGACCGGGGCCGCAAGGACTTGCGCGCGATTTATGGGTTGCATGCTCGCAGCATGTTGGGGTGGCTCAATCAACTTCAGCACGCGCGTGTGCGCACGGTCGTTCTTGTGGCGGTACTCGAGAAGAGCATCGATGAGCTCAATGTTGCGAGCTGGCAGCCGCAAATCGAGGGCAACAAGACCGGTCGCGAGCTACCGGCAATCGTCGACGAAATCATCACCATGACCTGGGTCGACTTCGGCGATCATAAGCCTGTGCGCGCCTTCGTCTGCACCAATCCCAATCCGTGGGGCTATCCCGCAAAAGATCGTTCCGGCCGGCTTGAACAATTCGAACCGCCGAAGCTAGGCGCATTGATCGAGAAGCTCACCGGTCCCGGTCAGCGCAAACCCTTCGACATTGTTTCACCCGAGCAATCCGCTCGCAGCTAGAGGAGGCATCAATGCCTTTTGACTACACCGATGCACCGCCGCCGTCGTTTGATTTGATTCCCGACGGCACAGTCGCGGGCGTCTCCATCCACATTCGCGCTGGCAATGTTGGCGAGGAGGGAATGCTCAAGCGCAACAAGAGCGGTGACTGCGAGATGCTCGATCTCGAGTTTACCGTCATCGACGGATCCTACAAGGGGCGCAAGTTCTGGCAGTACCTGATCCTTGTCGGCACCACGGACGGGCAGAAGAAGATGGCCGCTGGCAGTCTCGGCGTGCTCAAGGCCATCCTCGATAGCGCGCTCGGCCTCAAACCTAACGACGTGAGCGCGGAGGCGCGTGCGGCTCGCACGGTCGGCGTCAAGTGGTTCGACGGCAAGGGCTTCATCGCCAAGATCGGGGTCGAGGCGGGCGGTCCCAAGAATGACGGCAGCGGCGGAAACTGGGCGGACAAGAACATCCTCGCCGGCGTTATCACCCCCGATAAGACCGATTGGCATCCGATCGAGCAGCCGCCTCCATTCAACGGCGGCGGAGGTAGTGCCGCGCCGGCGCCCTCTGCTCCTGCAGCGCCGGTCGAGCGGCCGGAGTGGGCGCGGTGAGGAAGATCCGCAATCCAATCGGACAGGTCTCCCTGTCCGCCCTCGAAGATCAGCGGCAGCGGGACGCCACCGCTGCCGCGATCGCAGCTGCGCGACGGGTTATCCAGCTGGACGGCCCCATTCCGCCTGGCACACCGGTCGGCCGCCTCAGCGACACCGAATGGGGCTGGGTCGTCGCCGGCGTCCTGTTCGCCTGGATCGGCAAGCGCGCCGAGCAAGCGGCCGCCGAACAACTCGACACCGAGCAAACGATCCGCATGACCGCCCTCGACCCGCAGCCATGGGACGCCGGCGCGGTGGCGGCGATTCTTCCGGATCTCGCGGATGCTTGCTCTGAGCTCGACCGGTCGAAGCCGCTCACCGCTTGGCCGAAGGACGACATCACCGAGTTTCTGCTCAAGGCGATGCCGCTTATTCGCAAGGCGATGATCGCGCGTGACTTCAGCGCCAAGGGGATCAGCCGCAAGTCGAGCGCCGCCACGATCGCGCGTCAAGCAAATGCCGCCGCCGGTGGTCCGCTCATGACTCCGGACGAGCTGGACGATGAGATTGGAATCTAACGGAGCGTGCCGTGCTTAACCTCAATCGAGCCAACCTCTCGCTCGAGCCGATCAACACCGCGATCAATTCCGCGCTCGAGCGTATCGTCGCGCCGGCGACGGAGCGACTGCGCGAGCAATACCTGGGCGCGTCGATCCTCGGGCACGAATGCTTGCGCCGTATTCAATACGAGTGGTGGTGCAAGGCGGAGCACTCGGCCCAGGAGCGCGAGAGATTTCGTCGCGGGGATTATTTCGAGGAGCGGATGCGCCAGTACCTTGTCGCCGCCGGCTTCAGGTTTGCACCGCGTGAGGCGTGGGCCTTCACCGCGGTCGGAGGCGTACTGCGCGGACACTGTGATGGCATCATCATTCACGGCCCCGATCTGCTGGGCGCTTATGTGATCTATCCGCTGATCTGGGAACACAAATGTTTGAAGGCCACGAGCTACCGTGAGATTGAGCGTGACGGGCTCGAAAAGAAACACTCCAACTACCTCGCGCAGGTCGCGCTCTACCAAGCGTACCTAAACATCACCAATCCCGCGCTATTCACCATCACGAACGCGGATACCTGTGAGTGGTTACACTTCTTCATCCCGTTCGATGCCGAGCGGGCGCAGATGTGGAGCGACCGCGCCGCCAACATTATCGCAGCAACGCGCGCGAGCGAACTGCTTCCGCGCGGATTTGACGATCCCGAGAAATGGCCTTGCAAGCAGTGTCCCCATAGAGAGCGGTGCTGGAGGTGACGCACCATGGCGCTCCCGTCCGAGGTCACCGACAGGCTTGGTAACGTCATTCGTCGGCTGTCCTCTGATCAGGATGGCGAGATCGTCGCTTCCTTGTACGCCATCCTGCGCCTGCTGGAATCCTGTGGCGGCGATGTTCACGCGCTCGCTGCGCAGGTCGAGAACGGCGGGATGAGCGAGAAATATCGGGAAGAGGTTCGGGCTCAGATCAAGAAGGCCCATGAGGTTGGCTACGAGAAGGGCGTTAGAGCGGCGGAGGCGAGGTTCCGTCCCGACGGCAAGCTCGAGTTCAGCGAAGTGGCGCTGTTCGCGGAGCGGCAGATAAATCGCCTACCTCCTGACAAGCACGAGTTCATTCACAAGATGGCGTTCTACGCCCGTCAAGAACTCGAGCCGTCGCCGAAGCAGGGCAAGTTTTTGTTCGATCTCTTTGTTCAGTACCTCGGAGGGAGGATTACGTAATGCCCCAAACGCAAACCACTCCGCCCACCGTGTTCGAGGCCGCACTCGACTATGTGCGCTGCGGCGTTCCGGTTTTTCCGTGCAATCCAATCGACAAGAAGCCACTCACTGCCAACGGCTTCAAGGATGCGACCAAGGACGAGACACAAATTCTCGCTTGGTGGCAGCAATATCCCAATGCCATGATCGGCGTGCCGATGGGTCCCGCGAGCGGGGTGTGGGCAATCGACCTTGATGTCGATCCTGCCAGGAAGATCGACGGCAAGGCCGCGCTCGACCAACTGGTCGCACAACGAGGTGCGCTCCCGCTCACCTGGACGACCATCACTCCGCGCGGCGGCCGGCACTTGATTTGGGTCTGGGATCCCAACGTCGAAATCCGCAACAGTGCTAGCAAGGTTGGTCCCGGCATCGATGTGCGCGGCAATGGCGGTTACATCATTCTACCGCCGAGCCGCAGCGCCACTGGTGGAATGTATCAATGGGAACCGGGCGGTCCACAGACTGCCGCTTTGGCACCGCCTTGGCTGATCGCACTCGCCAAAGCAAAGAAGGCTAGCGCCTACGCGAAGGCGGCACTCGACCGTGAATGCAAGAACGTCGCTTCCGCACAACCGGGCACGCGCAACGCGACGCTCAACACTGCCGCCTTTAATCTGTTCCAACTGGTCGCCGGCGGCGTCCTCGACGAGCAAGAGGTGCGCGATCGGCTGTTCGAAGCAGCGGAGATCTGCCGCCTAGTCGCCGACGATGGTGCGCAACAGACATGGGACACCATCGACAGCGGCGCCGCGGCCGGTCGTCAACAACCGCGTACCCGACCGCAGCCGTCACCCCAAGGTGTCGCTCGTCCCACTATCCAGATCATGGACGGGCAGCTGCTTCGCATCTTGGGCGAGACTGAGGACGCGTTACTGGCGTCGGGCCTGCCGATTTTCTCGCGTGCCGGCATGCTGGTCGAGCCCGTCGCCGAGAACATGTCGGCGTCGGACGGGCAAAAGACCGTAGTCGCGCGTTTGCGCGAACTCTCGCCCGAGAGTTTCCTGGGACCGGCCGCCGAGAGCGCCGCGTTTCAGAAGTACGATCGCAAGCGCAACCAATGGGTCGATACCGATCCGCCGTTGCGGCATGTGCGCGTGATCCTTGCGAGCGAGCGGCGCTGGCGGTTCCCGCATGTTAGCGGCGTCATCACCACGCCTACGTTACGCCCTGATGGTTCGCTACTCGCCGATCCCGGCTACGATCCCGAGACCGAACTTTATTTGCTGCCAGGACTTCAACTGCCGCCAATTCCTGAGCACCCGACCAAAGATCAGGCACTCGCAGCGCTCAAGCTACTGATCGACTTACTCTCCGAATTTTCCTTCAAGCGCATTGGGGGCGACCACGAGAAGCGGCTTAATCGCTCCGTCGCCGTGTCCGGATTGCTAACGGCATTAGTTCGCGGCTCACTCCCCACCGCCCCGATGCACCTGATCGCCGCGCATATGGCAGGAACGGGCAAGAGCTATCTGGTCGACACTGCCGCGATGATTGCTACCGGCCGGCTTTGCCCGGTCATTACCGCACTCAAGAGTGTGGAGGAAACCGAGAAGCGTCTTGGCTCCATTATCCTGAGCGGCATTCCGATGATCTCACTTGACAACTGCACGCATGACCTCGGAGGCGAGTTCCTATGCCAGATTGCCGAACGGCCGGTGGTCAAGGTCAGGATACTCGGTCGTAGCGAGACGCCGGACTGCGAGATCCATACTGCGATGTTCGCAACCGGCAATAACATCACGTTCAAGGCCGACATGGTCCGCCGTGGTCTCGTCTGTAATCTCGAATCGCTGGACGAGCGGCCGGAGTTGCGGAGATTCAATCGCAACACGCTGCGGCAAGCCGTCGCCAATCGCGCCACGTACGTCGCAGCCGGTCTAACGATCATGCGAGCCTATCTCACGGCCGGGGCGCCTGAGGTTTGCGGACCATTTGGCAGTTACGCCGAGTGGTCGACCATGGTGCGCAGCCCGTTAGTCTGGCTAGGCGAGCCCGATCCGGTTGCGAGCGTCGATAAGACCCAGGCCGAGGATCCCGAGCTCGCCGAGCTTCGCGAGTGGTTCATCTTATGGTTGGCCGAGTTCAGGCTCGATGAGCCCTATGCGAGCGCCAGCTTCGCCGAGGCCGCGCGTGCAGCCCCCATCGGGTTCAATCGGAATCCATTCAAGGAATTCCTTCTGCGTGTGGCCGGTGACAAGAACGGTGACATCTCGACCAAGCGATTAGGTGAGTGGCTGCATCGGAATTGCGGGCGTGTAGTGCGGGTCGCCGATGGTCGCAGGTTCTGGATGATCAAAGGACGCGATCGTCACACGAACGCTGCGACCTTTCAGCTCTCGGAAGTGACGTGAAAAAGTTGCGGGACCCGCGGGAGTTTCGGTAGGCCTGTCTGCACTTCCAGCTTTTTTGCTGCAATCCTCACGCGTGCGATAGTGGAGGTTCCGAGGGTCCCTGAGGTCCCGCCAATACAGAGGAGTGGTCATATGGCTAACGATCAGGTTACGAATCGCGGCGCAAGCGCTCCGGTCAAGTCTGAGCTCGATAGCTTCCTCGAGGAGGTCAAACAGCTCGCCTCGACTGGCTCCGGGACTCGTGGACGTCTCATCTTTGCCCTCGATGCCACCATGAGCCGGCAAAAGACCTGGGACACCGCCTGTGCGCTGCAGGCCGATATGTTCCGTGAGGCCGCTGCCGTCGGCGGTCTCGATCTACAACTCGTGTATTACCGTGGTCTAGGCGAATGCAAAGCCTCGGCATGGATTTCAGACTCCGGACGACTCGGCAAGATCATGTCAGGAATTGCCTGTCGATCCGGCGAAACTCAGATCGAGAAGGTTCTCGCCCACGCGGCAAAGGAAACTACGCTCCTGCCGGTGAGTGCGCTCGTATTCGTCGGTGATGCCTTTGAGGAGGAGGAGGACACCATCATTCCCAAGGCTGCCGAGCTCGGGCGCCTGGGAGTGCGGGCATTCATGTTCCAAGAAGGTAACGACCGAGAGGTCGAGCACGTGTTCCGTGAGGTCGCCCGGCTGACCAAGGGTGCCTACTGTCGGTTCGATCCAGGAGCAGCCCGTCAGCTTGCCGACTTACTCAAGGCAGTGGCTGTCTATGCTACGGGTGGGCTGACTGCTTTAGCTGGGCGGAAGGATGCTGGTACGATCAGGCTGCTCAGTCAGCTGCGGTCCTAGGCCCCACGGCTCGAGCCCAGTTTCTGGCCGGCTCGATCTCGAGATTGGGGCAGATCCTCCAAAGAGAAGATCCTTCTCTTGCGCGAAAGAAAATTACGCGGCTTGCAAACCCTTGAATTTATTGAGCTTTTGAGCTGAGTTATGGCATTGATTTCATTGCGGTTTCTAAAACCCAGAAAGCGAGCTCGTAGGAAGCCCCAGGGCGGCCCCGGACAGGCGCCCCGGTCAATTTGTGTTGGTCCAAGCCACTGGAAAACGCCATTCCTAGCGTTCCGTAGCCCCGGCAAACCCCAGGGCCGGGGGGTACCTGGGTTTTTATGCGACCCCTCGAAAATTCCAGCGCGGCGGCGCCTCCACCTTGCTACCTCCGGTAACGTGGTATGGACGAGGGAGAAGATTTTCCCCTTGCTGTATAATCAAAAGCCAGCCACAAACGGGCACTTTTCGGGATAAATCGTATGCCACGACGCTCGGCGGCGTCATTTGCGGTGCTTCCCGTACCCGGAAGCCAACCCCGGTTAGTTCCTTCTGCCGACCTCAATCCGCCGGAGCGGGCGACCTTCGTCGAAATTGTCGCGGCCAAAAAGCCGCAGCACTTCGAGGCTTCTGACCTACCCCTTTTGGCCGCCTATTGCCGGGCCGTCGAGCTCGAGCGGCATGCCGCCCTGCAACTGGCGACTGATGGGTACCTCACCGCTGACAACCGTCCTTCACCGTGGCTCGCGATCATGGCGCAAGCCACCAAAAGCATGCTCGCCTTATCGACGCGACTGAAGTTGACCCCGCAAAGCAGATCACACAGTGCTCCAGCACGGCCGGAGCGCCCGTTATCCGCTTACGAGAAGCTTGCCCTCATGGAGAGCGGCAGCGATGAAACGGTGTGATCGAGAAGCGGGGAGGCGTGCAATCGCGCAATGTCGCGCAGAGAGCCCGCGACGCGCCGAGCAAATCGATAACATGCTGCGCGAGCGCCCGTTTGAGGCCGTTGCCCGCTTCGCCGCCAGCTGTTGTCAGGACATCACGCTGAAGCTTCCGCCATGGGGCTGCCCTCCGATCAATGCCGGAGATGAAGTCACTAACCACTACGGCGGACGGCTGGAGGAGGTTGCACTGCGCAAACGCATGCGTCGCGCCGGCGTTAGCTTTTTCGAGCCGGATCCGCTTGGTGCGCTCGAGCAGGCGATGAAACCCGGCGCGACCTAAAGAAGCTCCGCTCCGGGAACAGGTTAACGCGGCGGTCGATCGGCCGTTGCCGCGGCAACTAAGAAAATCCCCACGGAAGCCGTGGGGGAAGTTCCTCTAAGGGTCAGGACGCAAGAGTCGTCGAAGCGATTCCCGCAGCATAGCTTGGGAGTTTGCTTCGATGAAGCCCATTCGTCTCACCGACAGTCAGCTTGCACAAATTCTCCAATGCGCCACGCCGTTGCCGCGGCAGGATGTCCAAGGATATCTCGAGCTGGTCGCCGAGCAGTTACGCGCGCGCTCCATTATTGGCGACGGCGACGTGCACCGCGCGGTCGCGCTGGCACAGAGGGCGTTCTTCGTGCCGCCGGCGCTCGATACTCGGCTTGGCGTATCCAAATACAACCGCCGCAGTCATCGGTAGCGGACGGCCATGGCCTACTGGGCGG
>WNGA01011378.1_pt1 | contig 12750 bp, 8 predicted proteins | sample 5400061 | NCBI WGS metagenome assembly WNGA01 (sample SAMN13153366, study PRJNA577476) | soil metagenome | isolation source: 100 cm soil or saprolite under grassland replicate 2 | place: USA:California | collected 2016-06-15
CCAGCGCGCTCGCGGTTTCGTCGACCGGGATGTTGAGAGGGCCCACCTTGAGCCATTCGAGCCTGTTATAGCCCTGGAAATAAACGGGCTCGATGTCGGGGAATTTTCCCGTTTGCAGCGCGAGCAGGGTGCGTACCACCGCGAGCGAAAGCGGCTCGTAATAAGCGCCGTCGAACTCGATCAGCATGCCCACGCGGCGCAGCACGCCGTCATCGTCGACGTTGGGAGTGAAATGACCGGCGGCGGCGGCATGCTTGTGGTAGATCGGCAGGTTGCCGGTGTAGCCGCGCCAGCGATAGAAGCTGACGTCGCGCCCGGCGAAGCTGCCCTTGGGCAGTACGGGCTCGGGAATGACGTTCGCCCGCACCGCATTTTCCTCGGAGTTGAAGTAGTAGCCAAGCACGACTTGCCGGCCCTTCATCGACGCGGCGAAGCGGGCATCGTTGTCGAGCTTTGCGCGCAATCCGCGGTAGGCGCTCTGGAAAGCCGGAATTTCCTTCAGGTCGCTGCGCGCCAGCGCGTCGAGCGCATCGATGCCCGAGCTGGTATCGCGTTCCGCCCAGACCACGTCGAAGCCGAGCACCGCCACGCCGTGCTGGTCAAACAGCTTGTCCACCACCTCGGCCATCAGAGCGCGGCTCCAGGGCCAGCGGCCGATCTCGCCGAGGCTCTGCTCGTCGATGTCGAGGATGACGATGCGCCGGTCGACGCCGCCCGGCATGGTCATGCGCAGGCGCGCGTCGTACATGATGTTGTCGACCTGGTTGATGAAGCCGATCTGGTGGTGCCGGGCCGCGTGCCCGATGAAGAACAGCGTGATCGCAAGGCCGATTGCGATCCTTACGATGTGCTGTTTCAGAAGGTTCCTGACCGTTCCGGTCAGGCCTTCACGAAGAATTCCAGCTTGATGCCGGCCAGCTCGATCACGTCGTGGTCTTTCAGCGCGTGCGGCGCGGCGCCGATCTGCTGGCCGTTGACTTCGGGCCGGGTGGCCCCTTCGACGTGCGTGATGAAGTAGCCCTGCGGCCGGCGCGTGAGCACCGCCACCTGCACCCCGGGTTTGCCGAGCGTGGTAAGCGGCTTGGTCAACTCGAGCTCCTTGCCCGCGTTGGCGCCCGAGAGAAGCTGGATCGCTCCGAGGGGCTGGCCTGGTTTCGCCGCCGGCGCGGCTGCTGCCGGTGCCGGCGCTGTCTTGGCGTCCTTGTTAGCGATGCCCGTGGCCGCCGCAGACACCGCCGCCTGCTGCACTGCGGCGTGGCGCGCCGCCACCGCCGCCTGGGCGCCGCCGCCACCCGCCGCCCGCGCCTGCTCGGCGGCCGCTTTCATGGTCGAGGGGCGCAGCACCATCGTCTTCTCGAAGTCGGCCTTCTCCCCGGCCGCGGCCGGCGCCGCTTCGCCAATGAACTTGAGCTTGTACTTGCCGAGCTCGACGACATCGTTGTTCTGCAGGAAATGCTTCTTGACCGGGTTGCCGTTGACCACCGTGCCGTTGGTGCTGCCGAGATCTTCGAGGAACGAGTCGTTCAGGATGGTGACGATCACCGCGTGCTCGCCGCTCACCGCGAGGTTGTCGATCTGGATGTCGTTGTGCGGCTTGCGGCCGATGGTGGTGCGCTCCTTGGTCAAGGGAATCTCCTTGAGCACCAGCCCATCCATGCTGAGTATCAGTTTCGCCATAGCTCGCCCCTGGGGGAGGTCATTTTAGCCAGCCGAACACCTTGCCCATGACGCCACGGGTGCCGGGGTACTCCCGCAGGACCCGCACGAGTATAACCGAAACGTTGTCGCGCCCCCCGTTGTCGTTGGCCATCTGCACCAGCTGCTGCGCGGCGAGTTTCAGGTTGCCGCCGAGCGCCTGCAGCGTCATTCCGATGTCCTCGTCCTCCACCATGTCGCACAGGCCATCCGAGCAAAGCAGATAGATATCGCCCGGCTTGGTCGGGTATTCGTGGATCTCGGGCTCGACCGTCGGGTCGATGCCCAGCGCCTTGGTCACCAGGTTCTTGTGCGCCGCCTTCTTCGCCTGCTCGGCAGTGATGATCCCGGAATCGATCTGCTCCTGCAGCAGGGAATGGTCGCGCGTCACCTGCTTGAATTTGCCGTCTCTCAGCATGTAGAGCCGCGAGTCGCCGAGATGCGCCGTCAGCATGCGGTTGTCGTAGAACAGGCATACCACGAGCGTGGTGCCCATGCCGGCGTATTGCGGCTGCGTCTGCGCGGCCTGGTAGATCGAGGTATTCGCCTTGAGCACCTGCTCGCGCACGATGCGCGTCGCGATCTCCTCCTTGGTGCGGCTGTCGACCTCGTAGGGACGCGCGCCGGTCAGGATTTGCCGCATCTCCGTGACGATCACAGTGGTCGCCATGCCGCTCGCGACTTCGCCGGCGTTGTAGCCGCCCATGCCGTCGGCCAGGACCATCAGGCCGTTTGCCGCGTCCGCCGCGATCGAGTCCTCGTTGTGCGAGCGCACCATGCCCGGATCGGTACAGGTGGCGATTTCGAGGCTCTGCGTGAGGTCCATGGCGCGCTCTAGAACTCGATGTCGACGCCGCCGCCGGCGGTCGCGGCGCGCTCGCGCGCGCCGCCGGCTAGCGCGGCGCGCAACGCGCCGGCAAATTCCTCCCCGGTCTGGAAGCGCTGCTCGGCGTTCTTGGCGAGCGCGCGCTCGAGGAACGCGGCGAGGCCGGGCGCAATGCCGGGATTGAGCGTGCGGATGTCGGTCGGCGGCTCGTTGGCGATGCGGAACATGAGCTGGGCCATCGACTCGCCGTCGAACGGCAGCCTGCCGCACAGCAGCTGGTAGAGCATCACGGCGAGAGAAAAAAGGTCGGAGCGCCCGTCGATGCGGCTGCCGGCAAGCTGCTCGGGCGACATGTACGACGGCGTGCCGAGCACCATGCCCGTCTTGGTCTTCGAGCTCGCCGTAAGCCGCGCGATGCCGAAATCGGTGAGCTTCAGCCTGTCCGCTGCAGGGTCGTACATCATGTTCGCCGGCTTGACGTCGCGGTGGACCACGCCCTCGCGGTGGGCGTAGCCGAGCGCGTCGGCGGCGCGCGCCACGAGCGAAACGACCTTGTCGGCCGGCAGCAGCTTGTCCGGCTTGGTGAACGGCGCGAGGTCGCCGCCTTTCAGCAACTCCATGGCGATGTAGCAGAAGTCGTGCTCCTCGCCCGCGTCGTAGATGGTCACGATGTTGGGATGCGCAAGCCGTCCGGCAGTCTGCGCCTCGCGGAAGAAGCGCTCCTTGACGCCGGCAATTTCATCGGCCTCGAACTCCTGCGCAAGCGCGAGCGTCTTGATCGCCACTTCGCGGCCGATCTTGGGATCCTTGCCGAGGTAGACGACGCCCATCGCCCCTTTGCCGAGCTCTTTCTCGACCTCGAAGCGGCCGAACTTGGGCTTCTCGACCGCCGCGAGCTGCAGCGTGCCGCCGGGGTGGCCTGCCGCGCCGCCGAGAATCACCGTCTCCGAGAGCTGCTTCGCGCGCGAGATCTTTTCCGCGACGTCGCGGAACTTGGGGTCGAAGGCGTGCACGCGGCGCAGCACCGCCTCGGCCTTGTTGAATTGACGCTTGCGCTCGAAATCGAGCGCCAGGCTGTACAGATTGTCGAGCAGCGCCTCGGATATCGGCACCTGGCGGAACTTGTCCCAGGCGGCGTCGAGCTGTCCCTGGCCCTGATACGCGAGGCCGAGCATGCGGCTCGATTCCGCCGAGCTCTCATCCGAGCGCCGCTTGGCGCTTTCGGCGGCGATGAAGCGCTTCGAGGCGAGCGCAGCGTGGCCGACGAGCAGCAAGCTCGCGGGCAGCATGAGCTGCAGCCACATGCCTGCGCTCGCCATGAGGGCGAAGTGCGATACGACGAGCGCCGCGAGGACGGCAGCCGAGAGCACCAGCGCGCGCCCGGCGTTGAGGCGCGGCAGAAGCCCGACCAGGTAAGCGGCGACGACGAGGATCAGGGCGAGCTCGGCCCACGGCGCCCACGCCGGCACGACGAAGAAATGCTCCTGAAGGATCGATGAGATGGCGTGCGCCAGAGTCAGAACCGGCGGCATGGCGGCCGCGACGGGCGTGGCCGGCGCATCGCCCAGACCCGCGGCCGTGGCGCCGATCAGCACGATCTTGTCGCGGTACTTTTCCGCCGCGATCTTGCCGCTGATGACGTCGTAGAACGAGTCGAGCGCGAAGGCGGGCCTGGCGTCGCGGTCCTTGTAGAAATACGTCGCCATCAGGAGGTTCGGGTCGGTGGCGACGCGCAGCTTTTGCAGCGCCACGCCCTGTCCAAGGCTCACCTTGATGTCGGCAACGCCCAGGTTCAGGTATTTCGCCACGATCATCACGGCGAGCGACGGATACAGCTGGTCGAAATAGCGCAGCACCAGCGGCTCGCTGCGCACCGCGCCGTCGACGTCGCGCACCTGGTTCAGATGACCGAGCGCGGCGGCGCTGCGGCCGATCGCTTCTATCGGTACCTGCGGCGAGGAGGCTTCCGGCGGCAGCTCTTCCGAGGCGCGCAGCGCGACCGCAAGGTTGTGCTTCACGACGTAATCGGGCAGCGGCCGGTCGGGCTTGCCGCGCGGCGCGCGCAACTCGAACAGCATCGCCTGCACCACGTTGCCGGCTCGCGCGAAGCTCTCGGCGAGGCGGCGGTCGGTATTGAGCTGCAGCTCCGCTTCCTTGAGCGTGGCGACCAGGCCGGCGAGCTCGGCAGGCGGCTGGGCGCCATCAGCCGGAGCGGCCCGCGAGGCGAGCTCGAGCATCCTCTGGATATATGCGTAGCCGGGATCGATCTGCGGTTCGCTCAACAGCACCGTGTTGCCGATGACTTTCGCCTTGGCGGCCGCGAGCAGGTCGATCATGCGGGCGAGCTTGTCGCGCGACCACGGCCAGCGCCCGAGGTTGGCGATGCTCGCGTCGTCGATCGCGATTACGGCGATGCGGTCCGAGGGCACGCGCGAGGACGCCTGCACGCCCATGTCGTATGCCTTGCGCTCGAGGCTCGGAATGAGGTCGCTGTAACGGTTGAAAATGACGAGCGCGATGATGACGGCGAGGCCGAGGAACCAATCGGTCTTCCAGAAGCCGGATTTCATGCTGCGCTCCCAGTGTCCCGCGCCGAAAACGGCGCGGACGACAATCTCCCCCAAAACAGCAGCCTGAGGCACATTGTTGCAGTCGAGCATAAGCTGCGTCAAATATTTACCGCGGCCTGCGCGCAGCGTGCGCCGCGCGGTAAAAATTGCCAGCCGGCGCTCTAGTTGCCGAGGAGCATGCTGGCCCGGATTGAGCCGGCGGAGAGCAGCTCCGCGGACGCGACTTTCTTTCCGTCGCCGAGCTTGGCGCGCAATACCTCAACGCGCCCGCCCTGGGCGCTGACCTGGAAGCTGCGATCGCTGACTTCGACGATCTCGCCGATCTTGCCCTTCACCGCGCCGAAGGTCCGCACCAGGTGCTTGCGGGCATCGAAAATCTGCAGCTCCTTGCCTTCGAGCGTGGTCCAGGCTCCCGGCGCCGGATTGCAGCCGCGCACCAGGTTGTAGACGAAATCGACGTGGTTCGCCCAGTTGATGCGGGCCTCGGCCTTGCGGCACCAGCCCTCGTAGCTCGCTTGGGACTCGTCCTGCACGACTTCATGATGTTTCGAAGAAATCACCAAATCTGCTGCCTCTAGCATCGCCTTTACCCCCATCGGGAACAGGCGGTCGAAGTACACCGTGCCGAGCGTGTCGTCCGCGCCGATCGGCGTCTCCTTCTGCAGGATCACCGGGCCTTCGTCGAGCCCGTCGGTCGGCCGGAAGATGCTCAGGCCGGTCTGCGTGTCGCCGCGAATGATCGGCCAGTTGATCGACGACGGCCCGCGGTACCTGGGCAGCAGCGACGGGTGATACTGGATGGTCCCGTGCTTCGGGATGCCGACGAAGTCCTGCGGCGCGAACTGCAGCACGAAGGCCATGATGCCGAGATCAGGGTTCAGTCTTTTGAGAGTATTTTTTGCCTCATCCGACTTCAGCGACGGAAACTGGAACACTTGTATGCCCTTTTCCTGCGCCGCGGTTTTCAGCGCATCGGGCCGCGCGCCGGGCTTCTCCGGGGCGCAGAACACTCCCGCGATCTGGTCGCCGCGCGCGACCAAGGCCTCGAGCACGGCTTTGCCGAAATCCTGCTGGCCGACAATCGCGATGCGCATTGCTATGCGGCCTTCTTCGGCGGCACCGAGAACGCGCCCGCCTGCTTGAGATTTCTTATTTTCGCGTCGTCATACCCCAGCACTTCCTTCAGCACCGATTCGGTATGCTCGCCAAGCAGCGGCGAGCGCTCGATCCTAGCCGGCGATGCTGAGAGCTTGATCGGCATGCCGACGTTCCACCATTTGCCGCGCTGCGGATGGTCGAGCTCGACCCACATGTCGCGGCCGCGCACGTGCTCGTCGGTGGCGAGGTCCAGGGTCGACATGATCGGACCGCAGGGCACGTCGAGGGGGTTGAGGATCGCCATGAACTCGCGCTTGGTGTACTTCTCGGCGAACTTGGTGATCAGCGTCCACATCAGCGCCTGGTTCTTGCGCCGCTCGGCGATCGTCACGAGGCGCGCATCTTTCGCGAGCCCGGGCTGGCCGATCTCGGGGCCGATGCGGTTGGCGAGCGCCTCCCAGACCGCCTCCTGCACCACCACGTAGAGCCAGTCGTTCGCGCCGTGCGGCTTGCAATGGATCGCATTGCCGAGCTGCCCGCCGCCGGAATCGTTGCCGGCGCGCGGCACCTCGCCCATCCCCTGGTAGGTCGGCACCGAATATTCGGCGAGCGCCTGGCGCGTGAGGCGCTGGTGATCGCGAAACTTGACGCGGCAAAGGTTCATCACGCCGTCCATCATCGCCACTTCGACGTACTGGCCCTCGCCGGTGCGGTCGCGCTGATGCAGGGCGGCGAGCATGCCGATGGCGAGATGCAGCCCGGTGCCGGTATCGCCGATCTGCGCGCCGGTGACGAACGGCGGGCCGTCGGGCAGACCGGTGGTGCTCATCGCGCCGCCCATCGCCTGCGCCACGTTCTCGTAGGCCTTGAATTCGGCGTACGGGCCGCTCGAGCCGAAACCCTTGATCGAGCCCATCACGATGCGCGGGTTGAGGCTATGGATCTTCTCCCAGGTAAAGCCGAGCCGGTCGAGCACGCCCGGGCCGAAATTCTCCATCACGATGTCGGACTTCTTCAGCAGATCGACGAACACCTGCTTGCCCTCGGCGGTCTTCATGTTCACGGTGATCGAGCGCTTGTTGCAGTTGAGCATCGTGAAGTACAGGCTGTCGGCGTTGGGCACGTCGCGCAGCTGGCCGCGGGTCGCATCGCCCTGCGGGTTCTCGAACTTGATGACCTCGGCCCCCATCCAGGCGAGCAGTTGCGAGCAGGTCGGCCCCGCCTGGACGTGGGTCATGTCGAGGATGCGCACGCCTTTCAGAGCTTCCATATTTATTTCTTCTTCGCGCTTGGATTCAGGCTCGTGATGCGGCCGCTCTCGGTGCCGGCGGTCTCATCGATCACGGCATTGATGAGGGTGGGCTTGCGCGAGCGGATGGCTTGTTCCATTGCCTTGCGCAACTCGGCCGGGGTCGTCGCGTGCACGCCCACGCCACCGAAGGCCTCGATCAGCTTGTCATAGCGCGCACCCTTGACGAACACGGTGGGTGCCACATCGGGGCCGCCGGTCGGATTGACGTCGGTGCCGCGGTACACGCCGTTGTTGTTGAAGACCACCACGCAAACCGGCAAGTCATACCTGCAGAGGGTCTCGACTTCCATGCCGGAGAAGCCGAAGGCGCTGTCGCCCTCGATCGCGATCACCGGCAGGCGGCTGACCACGGCGGCCGCGACGGCAAAGCCCATGCCGATACCCATCACGCCCCAGGTGCCGACGTCCAACCTTTTCCTTGGCCGGTACATATCAACGATGCTGCGGGTGAAGTCGAGGGCGTTGGCGCCTTCGTTGACCAGGATCGCATCAGGGTTGGCCTTGATGATGTCGCGCACCACGTTCAGCGCGCTGTGAAAATTCATCGGCGTCGGATTCTTGGCCAGCGTCTCGGCCATCTTCGCGATGTTCTTGTTCCTGCGCTCGGCGATGGCGGTGAGCCACTCAGCCGGCGGCTTGGCCCAGTTCGAGCCCGCATTGGAGTCAATCGCGGCGAGGAGCGCCGACACGCAGGAACCGATGTCGCCGACCAGCGGGGCGTCGATACGGACGTTGCTGTCCATCTCCTGCGGCGAAATGTCGATCTGGATGAACTTCTGGCCGCCCCAGTCCTTGTGGCTCTTGCCGCCCCAGGTCTTGCCCTTGCCATGCGAGAGCAGCCAGTTCAGGCGGGCGCCGATCAACATCACCACGTCGGCCTCGGGCAGCACGTAGGAGCGGGCGGCGGAAGCGGATTGCTCGTGCGTGTCGGGCAGCAGGCCCTTGGCCATGGACATCGGCAGGTAAGGAATTCCCGTTTTTTCTATTAAAGAACGAATCTCTGCATCGGTCCGGGCGTAGGCAGCGCCTTTGCCGAGGATGATGAGCGGGCGCTTCGCGCTCTTGAGCAGCTCGAGGGCGCGCTGCACGGCGTCCTGGGCCGGGATCTGGCGCGGCGCCGGATCGACCACCTTGATCAGCGATTTCCTGCCGGCTTCGGCGTCCATGGTCTGGGCGAACAGCTTTGCCGGCAGATCGAGGTAGACGCCGCCCGGGCGGCCGGAGACGGCGGCGCGGATGGCGCGCGCGATGCCGACACCGATGTCCTCGGCGTGCAGGACACGCCAGGCGGACTTGCACAAGGGCTTCGCGATGGCCAACTGGTCCATCTCCTCGTAGTCACCCTGCTGGAGGTCGACGATCTCGCGCTCGCTGGAGCCGCTGATGAGGATCATCGGGAAGCAATTGGTGGTGGCGTTGGCCAGTGCGGTCAAGCCGTTGAGGAAGCCGGGGGCGGACACCGTCAGGCAAATCCCCGGCTTTTGCGTGAGAAAGCCGGCGATGGCGGCGGCGTTGCCGGCGTTCTGCTCATGGCGGAACGAAATCACGCGCAGGCCTGCGGCCTGTGCCATGCGGGTGAAGTCGGTGATCGGGATACCGGGCAGACCGAAGATCGTGTCGATGCCGTTGAGCTTGAGGGCATCGATGACCAGATGAAAGCCGTCGGTCACTTGTGATTGCGCATGCTGCTGCACGTCGCTGGCAGTGACGACTTGGGGTTCGGACGTGCCCATGAAAATGCCCTCCGTTGCGGGAACCGATATGGTACGAACCGATGGTCCGCCGCGGCCTTGATTGAGGTCAAGGGACTAGAATCCCGTAGCTAGGAGCGCGAGAACCCGCGCCTTACATCGATGACCTCGCTCGGCAGCCACCCCCAGCGCAACAGCATCCGCCTGCAGCTGCGGCGCAACCAGATGCTGGAGCGAATGAGCGCGGCGCAGTGGGCCGAGCTCGAGCCGCTGCTCTCGGTGGCCGATTACCGCAAGGGCGATCCGCTGGTGCGCCAGGGCGACGAGGAGATGGAGCAGTTCTTCATCCTCGACGGCATGCTGAAACGCGTCGTCTCCAACCCCCAGGGGCGCGAGATGATCCTGCGCTTCGCCGCCGAGACCGAGATGGACACCTCGTACGCCGCGTGGCGGCTGCGCACTCCGGTGCCCTACTCGATCGTCGCCGTCACCAAGGTGCGCACCGCCGAGCTCGCGCTGCCGGTGTGGGCCGAGTTTCTCGAGCGGCACGCCGAGATCAAGCTGCGCTTCGAGTACGAGGTGATGCGGCTCATGTCGGAGGTGATGGCGCACACCATCACGCTGCACCTGCTCGACGCGCCGGGGCGCGTGTCGCGCTTCCAGCGCAAGCACCCGGACCTGGTCGGGCGCATCCCGAAGAAGGAGCTGGCCGCTTACCTCAACCTGACCCCTGAAACGCTCTCGCGCCTCAAGCAAAAGCTGGCCAAGGCATCCTAGCGGCGTGCGGCTTGCGCCGACATCTGCCGCAGCGCCGAAAACCATTTATTGCAGTCGGGTTCCCGGGGAATGATCGAGTCTCGCGTTACCGCGCCCAAAGCCACCTCGACGTACGGCGGCCTGTTCTGCCGCAGCTGGAACTCGCCTTGGTCTTGAAACTCGAGCCTGATCTCGAACGACGCGAAGCTCATCACCTCCCAGGTGTCGTGTCCTCGTACGAAGGACAGCGGCTTGCCGAAAAACTGCGGGCAGGTTGCAGCCAGGGGCGAAAGCTTCCTCTGAAACTGCTGATATTCAAGCAGGGCCTTGGCACGGTCCGAAGACGAGCTGGGCTGCAACTCGCAAAGCATGAATGCCGGGGGCCGGCCCCGAAATTTGATAGCCGCAGCTCGGTTGAGCCGGTCCCAACCCCCCGACGCCGGCTTGAGCGCAATCAGCGTGCAAGGCTGGTCCTTGAAATCCAAGCCCCAAAGGTGGAGATGCTGCTTGAAGTAGAACTTGATCGACTCGGACGCCGGATCGGGCTGCTGCGTATAGTTGAAATCGAAGACGCCGTAAATTCGCTTGCCGGAAGCATCGATGATTTGCCGGATTCTGGAATTGCCGGGACCGTCCACGCCGGGCGAATACTGGCCGACTAGATTGACGTGACGGGATTCCGGGTGTGCTTGCGGCGCGAGAGACGATGCCGTCTTGTAGTGGAACCCGAGATACACCGCGGCCTCGCGCCTCATGCGATCCGGCATGTCCCAGTCGAAATAGCGCGCGCTCCAGGGACCCGGATCCGGCCGGTACAGATTGAAGAATATCTGCTGCAGGAGCGCTTGCCAGAGCACCACGGCCGCGATCACCAGCAAGGTGAAACGCATGGGCAGCACTCGCTGCAGCAGGACGCCGCAAACCGGCCCGCCGAGCAGGAAAAGCGCCACCCCGTATCGGCCGTGGGCTGATGTGGCGAGCCACAAGATCGCAGCGGCGAAGAAGAACGTGATAATGAGCCTTGCGGCCTGCGGCGAAGCTCCCTGCTGAACGGGTCCGCCGGCAATGCGGCGATATGCCCACACCAGCCCGCATGCCAGGATGGCCAGGACGAGCAGTCCCGGGCGCACGTCCGGCAGGGGGATCTCGATGTATACCCAGTCCGCAAGCGTGCCGATGCGAAAGGGCAGCGTCAGCAGGTCGGCAAGGCTTTCGGGCACGAAGCCGGTGAGCGGCAGATTCGCGGCCGGGAAATCGGGCGAATGAAACACCCCGTTCCAGAACGGAAACACCGGATTGCCGAACTGCCGGGCGATGCGCCATGCCCACGGCGCAAAGCAGACGAGCCATCCGCCTGCAGCGCCCAAAGAAAAAACACCTAAAGCAAGACCCTTCGTCCTTGGATTCGGGAAATGCAGAATCGCAAGCGAGCACGCGAGCGCGACGACGTATATCGCGTTATGAATTCGCATCCCGGCCGCCGCCCCCGCGAATGCCGCGCCGAGCGCCAAGGCCGGTAAGGCAAGAGAGCCCGCCCCGGCTCGCTCAGGCAAGCTGCGGGCGATCAGCCAGAGCCCCGCCAGCACCGGCGCGCTGGTCGCGAGATCCGCGAACGACGTACCCACCAGCCGCCAGTAGACCGGAGCGGCCGCGCCCAGCAGCCAGAACGCGAACCTGATAGCCCTGGTAACCCGCGGGCAGAAAATCGAGGGTCAGGCGGTCGACAAACGCGCTGTAGCCGAGATAGTAGTGATAGGCGACGAGATCGAAGTTGAAATCCTGCCCGCCGACCAGGGTGCGCGCGACCGATGCAACGATACTGAGGAGCGCAACCAGAAAAAGGGCACGTCTGCCCCCCGCTTGATCGGCCCCCCCGCCTGAGATCACGACGACGGTTTGCGGCGCTCGAGCCGTGTCACGCGGTCAGATCCGCGCACAGCCGGCGATCACGCGCCGCGCATCCTGCGCAGCAGCCAGGTGACCAGCGGCCAGACCAGCAGCACCAGCGCCAGCGTGGTCATCGTGCCGACCAGCTTGTTGTCGAAAAACACGCTCATGTCGCCCTGCGAGACCAGCATCGCCTGGCGGAACGACGCCTCGGCGCGGTCGCCGAGCACGATCGCCAGCACCAGCGGCGCCAGCGGATAGGAGAGCTTCTTGAAGGCGTAACCCGCGACGCCGAACACCACCATCATCCAGACATCGAATATCGAATTGTGCACGGTATAGGAGCCGATCGCGCAGATCACGATGATCACCGGCGCGATCACCGAGAACGGAATGCGCAGGATCGCCGCGAACAGCGGCACGCAGGTGAGCACCACGATGAGCCCTGCGATGTTGCCGAGGTACATGCTGGCAATGAGGCCCCAGACGAATTCCTTCTGCTCGACGAACAGCAGCGGCCCGGGCTGCAGCCCCCAGATCAGCAGGCCGCCGAGCAGCACCGCAGCGGTGGGCGAGCCCGGCACCCCGAGCGTGAGCATCGGCAGCAGAGCTGAGGTGCCCGCGGCGTGCGCCGCGGTCTCCGGCGCGACCACGCCCTCGACCATGCCGGTGCCGAACTTGTCGCCGTCCTTCGAGAAGCGCCGCGCCACGCCGTAGCTCATGAACGACGCCGGTGTCGCGCCGCCCGGAACGATTCCCATGAAGCAACCCACGGCCGAGGAGCGCAGCGACGTCAGCCAGTAGCGCGGCAGCTCCTTCCAGGTCTCGAGCACCACCTTGAGGTTGATCTTCGCGGCGGCGCCCTTGAACGCGAGGCCCTCCTCGAGCGTGATCAGGATCTCGCCGATGCCGAAC
>WNGA01012154.1_pt1 | contig 12749 bp, 11 predicted proteins | sample 5400061 | NCBI WGS metagenome assembly WNGA01 (sample SAMN13153366, study PRJNA577476) | soil metagenome | isolation source: 100 cm soil or saprolite under grassland replicate 2 | place: USA:California | collected 2016-06-15
ACCTTCAGGGCACAGAAGCGACGGATCGGGGCCTGGATCGGTTGCTACAATGCAGAGCGTCCTCACGAAGCGTTGGGCCAGGAAGTGCCGGCGCGTTTTTATCAGCGGAGTCCTCGTCAGATGCCACGACGGCTCAAAAAGGCGAAGTATCCGCTTGGGTGGAAAGTGCGGCGGGTGCGCAATCGCGGTTACATCAAATGGCAGGGGCGTCAGCGTTTTGTCGGACGCGCCTTTGTGGGCCAGCTGGTGGGACTCAAGGCAATCGCCAGCGCCAGCCACGAAGTTTACCTCGAACGACAATTGATAGGCTTGCTTTACTCGCAGGATCTGGCGGAGATGCGACCCGCCTCTATTGTCCGTCAGACTTGATGCTTTGCGCCTGCCCTCCCCCGGAGTCAAACCGGGCGGCTTGGGAGCGCGCGCCTGAACAAACGGCGGCTCCGCCGTCCAGCTGTTGGCTAGTTTGTTCAGGCGCGCTCCAAGCCGCCCAAGTGCAAAAGTGTTACCCATGTCATTAGAACAAAGTGTAACCCATGTCATTAGTTCGTCCCGCTAGCCTGTCCTTTTCGGCAGCCTGCCGAAAAGCTCTTTGAACGTTTGAGGGGACGGGGTTCCTTGAACGGTTGATGTCGTCGGCAAGCTGCCGACGACTACAGGCTGGCAGCCTGTGCTCCCCAGAAAAACATGCAAGCGCACAGACGCACAAAAATTTTTTGCGCGCGATTGTCGAACTTGGGTAAAATTCCCAAATGCTTGAAACAGCGACGCGACGCAAAAAATCCACAACGTCGAAGGCCGCGCCGCACGAGCGCTTTCTCGATGCTTTTCGCTGGATGCTGCTCACGCGCACGCTCGAAGAAAAGCTCGTCAGTCTCTATCGCGGCGGTCTGATCACCGGTGGCGTTTATATCGGCAAAGGCCAGGAAGCGGTCAGCGTGGCTTGCGGTTTGTTTTTGCAAAAGGGCGACATCTTCGCGCCATTGATTCGGGACCAGGCAGGACGATCCGCATTCGGCGAACCACTGCTCGACGTCACGCGCACTTATCTCGGCTCGCGCCAGGGCCCCATGCGTGGACGCGACGGTAATATTCACCGGGGCCGGCCGCGCGACGATCAGCTCGCCATGATCAGTCACCTCGGCGCGATGGTTTCGGTGACGGTGGGCGCGTTGATGGCGAAACGATTCCGCGGTGAGAAAAACTTTGTCGGCTTGTCGTGCATCGGCGAAGGCGGCATGCAAACGGGGGCGTTCCACGAAGGAATGAACATCGCCGCCGTCGAACAAGTGCCGCTCGTTGTCGTGGCGACGAACAATCACTATGCCTATTCCACACCGAATGATCGCGAGTTTGCTTGTCATGATCTGGTTGATCGCGCGATGGGTTACGGATTCGAAGGGTACACGGCCGATGGAACCGACCTTACAAGTTGTCTGGATGTAATCGGTGGCGCGGTGAAGCGCGCGCGCGCAGGTCGCCCGCCGCAGTTGGTCGTCGCTTCCATCCTGCGCTTGTCCGGTCATGGGGAACACGACGATGCGAGTTACGTGACCGACGAGATCAAACGTGAGCCGTTCGCGCGCGACTGCGTGAAAGTCGCCGAGCAGACGATCGTTGATCTTAATTTGGCGGACGCCGAGACGCTGGCCGAGTGGCGTCGAGATGCAGCCGCACAGGTGGATGAGGCAATTTCCACCGCGCAAAAAGAAGCTGCGCCTGAAGCCGCGGAAGAAGATTGGTGCGCGATTTCCACGCGCGACACCGTCGATTCCCTCGAATGAGCATCACCTATCTCGAAGCGATCCGCGAGGCGCAGGCAAAGTTGCTCCGCGATGACGAACGCGTTTTTATCTACGGACAAGATGTTGGCGAGCCGCCATCAATGGGATGCGACCTATTGTCGAAATGCAATTCGCCGATTTCTCCAGCACCGCGCTCAATCAAATTCTAAACAACGCCGGGACGCATTATTGGCGGACGAATGTTTCAGTTCCGATCACGGTGCGTTTGCCCTCTGGCGGCACAAAAGGCAGCGGGCCGTTTCACAGCCAGTCGATGGAATCGATCTACGCGCATTATCCGGGACTAATCGTAATGACGCCCGCGACGGTGGAAGACGCCTATACCATGCTCATCGAAGCAGTGGCGATCGATGATCCGGTTGTCTACTGCGAACACAAATATCTTTATTATCATCTAAAGGCCGACAACTTGCCTAACGAAGGCTTGCCCACTGGCAGAGCACGCATCGCGCGGGAAGGGCGCGACCTCACCATTGTCACTTACAGCGCGATGCTACACGAAGCGCTTGCGGTGGCGGAACAATTGGTGAATGAAGGTTTTGAAATTGAAGTGGTCGACCTTCGCTCCGTTAAGCCACTCGACACCAACACTGTTCTTGCCTCCGTCGCGCGCACCGGCCGCTTGCTTTGCGTGGGAGAATCATTCCCGTGGGGCGGCGCAACGGCTGAGATTATCGCTCGTGTGACCGCGGAAGGCTTTCATTTGCTCGACGCGGCGCCGCAGCGCCTGAACGCGAAAGACACCCCCATTCCGTATCATCCGAATCTCTGGTCGGCGCATCGTCCGAATGCAAATGAGATCGCGCGAAAGGCTCGCGCCCTGCTTCGAGAATAAAATTTATGCCGCAAGTTCCAATCATAATGCCGCAGCTAGGCGAATCGATCGCCGAAGCCACCATTGTCGATATTAAAGTGAAACCCGGCGATGAGGTCGTTCCTGATCAGGAAATTATCGATGTCGAGACGAACAAGGCCGTCATGGGCGTGACCACACCGTGCAAAGGCAAGATCGACAAAATCACCGTGCAGCTAAAAGAAACGTATCCAGTTGGCACGGTGCTCGGCTATGTGGAAGCGAGCGAAGAAGATGCCGCCCGGTTCAAGAAAACAGTGCCAGAACCTCCGAAAGGAAAAGTGGCAATGGAAATTCCCGGTCGTGAGGAACAGGCTGCCGTGACTGTGCGCCAGAGAGATGGCGAAGGCGCAAGACGCATTGGCGGGCTGCCTGTTCCCGCCGCTGCCAAAGGCGCAGGATTTTTGTCGCCGCGAGTGCGTGCGCGCATGACGGAGTTGCAACTGACCAATGCCGATCTTGCCGGGATTCCTCCTACCGGTGCGGGTAACCGCATCACCATCAAAGATCTCGAAAATTTTCTGCACAAGATCGAGAACCAAACCGCGCATGAAGCTTCCGCCATTCGCGCAGGCGTAGCCGAGGCAATGCGCCGGAGTTGGACGCGGCCGCTCTCGACAATTGGTTCGTCGGTGAATCTCGATCCAGTACTGCAAAATCGACAATCGCGCGACCCAAAGCCCGGCCCCGGCCTTTACGCGTTGCGCGCCCTTGCGCTGGCGCTTGCCGAAAATCCAGGCGCAGCGGCGAAATTCATCGGAAGCCGAGTTGTGCACTCGCACTCCATCGATGTGGGCATCGCCGTGGAAGCCGAGGATGGAATTATGGTGCCGGTCATTCGTTCCGCTGACAAAACGTCTCTTGCCGATCTTACGGCGAAATACAAGGAACTTGTCGATCTTGCGCGACAGCGGCGGATTTCGCCCGACATGCAAGCCGGCGGCATCGCTACCGTTTCGAATTTCGGAACGTTCGGAATGGAATGGGGCACACCGATTCCCCTGCCCGATCAAACACTGCTGCTCGGCCTCGGCGCCGGGAAAAAAGTTCCATCGTGGAATGAAGAGAAAAAAGAATTTCTTCCCAAGACCGAGGCGCAGATCACGTTGAGTTTCGACCATCGCAGCATCGACGGCGGCGGCGCCGGGCGTTTGCTCAAACGTGTGATCGAATTGCTGGAAGATCCAAAAAAATTGTAGTGGCGATCCCCTACCGTTGAATAGTGCGACGCTTGTAGAGCCCGCCACAGCGGTTTGCAGTTCGATTACTGCCACTTACGTTGGATTTCGATGAGGTCCATTGTCAGCTCACGCGGTCCCAAATCGCGATACAGGAAAATGCGTATTGTGTAACCCCGCAACGTGACGCGACGGATTATCATTCATGCAGGATTCGGGAAGTGCGGAAGCACCAGCATTCAGGCGGCGCTCTTTCGCAATTTTGGCAAATTACAGAGGGACGGTATCTCTCTTCTCGGAAAAGAACTGGGGATTGCCCGCACGCTTGCCGACTTCGAGGTGCCGATATGGTTCCTTGAACAAGCTAAGGAAAAAAGAGAGCATTTGACACCTCGGCTGACTGAGGGGTCAGCATCTCTGACTACCGATCACGTTAGGGTCCTTAGTGCCGAGAACCTGGCGGATCCCCAAATGGCTGCGCTATTCGCCGGACTGGATAGTCAATTCGAAGTCTCAGTCATCTTCTATTTGCGGCCGCAGTTTCAGTGGATTCCATCGGCGTGGAAGCAGTGGGACCTCAAAAGCGGTATGTCGCTCAGCGACTTTGTTTCTCAATGTATCAATACCGGCAGGCCATGGTTCAAACTGGGTATCGACGCTTGGAGAAGAGTGCTACCCTCCGCCACGCTCCAGGTTAGGTTCCTTTTCCCGGAGCTGCTCATGGGTGGGGACCCGGCTCGCGATTTTTTCCATCTAATTGGCCTGTCGCCAGACAGGTATGACATTGGAATGCAGCGGACAAATCCCAGCTTGGACTGTTCGGTCCTCCACGTGCTCTCGAAGAATCCGCATCTTTTTTCTGGGATTCACGACAACAGGTTAACGAAAGCTTTGAGCCTCGCCCTGCCAAAGAAGTTTCAGTCCACAAATATTCAGATGCTCTCATTCGAAGAAGAGACCAGGATCGAAGAACGTTTTCGTGATGAAAATCTTTGGCTGTTGAAGACGTATTGCAGTGCTCTTGACGTGGATCATATCTACCACACCTATTTCACGCCACGGAAGGCCACGGTTACATATTCCAACATGGGCGAAATCGATTTGATCTACCGTTGTCTCGGGATCATCCTGGAATCGATTGCTGGTGATAGGACAAAGTGACCGCGGAATCCTACCCACGCACGAATTTTACCTCCGCTGGGAACTCGGCGCGAAAAAGCCAAGTAGAAGCGCCAGAACACAAGCGACGGCTACCGCGCTCCCCCATTTTAGCCAATATGGCCGGTAGGTGAGCGTGAGCCGCCCATGTGAGCCGGCTGGAATTTCGACAATGGGAAGTAATCCACGATACGAAGTGACTGCGAGCCGTTGATTCCCGAGGCGAGCCTCGTATCCGCGGAAGTATGGCCGCGAAAAGGTCAGCAGCGCGGGCCGATCGCCGCTTGGTACATCGACATCCAGTTCCACGCGATTTCGCGAATCGTTAATTCGGAGAACCGTCGCGAAAACAAATTGCTCGCTAGACCGCGAATCAATTGAAGTGACCGAGTGCACACGGGCTAACGGCGCACCGCGCCGATGAAAGACACGTCCTTCGTCGGTCGAAACAACTAGTTGCCATTCGGACGCGGGCTGAGGAGCAGTGTTAATCTCGCGCGCGACAACGATCCCGTCCACGCCGAGGAGTGCCAATTCACCGACTTCGCCAGCCTGGTAATTGAGTAAGTAATCTCCCATTGCCGGATTAATCTCGCCGTGAATCGTGGTCGCGAATTCGCGCGCCACACCAGCGGGCCGGATTGGGCTGTAACCGTTGATGAAACGCAAGCCAGCCCACATCGACGTGCTTCCGGGACGTACAATTTGTCCGACTGGCTGTGATTTGTTTTCGATGCGATACGTCAGCTCCGCCGACGGATAGATGCTGAGATAAAGGCGGCGCGGATCGAGCGGTGAAGGTTTGAGCAACTCTTGCGACAGATTGAATCTTGGTACACCGCCGTTTGGCGGGATGTAGAGATATGTTGCAAGCAACGCCAGAAATGTGATGGCCGCAGGCGCCCATTTCTGAAATTCGGAATCGCGCAGGAAAAGCTCCGAGAAAGACCAGACCGCAGCAATTCCAAGAAAAATCCAGATCAACGGAAAAGCGTAGGACCCGCCCATCCGGAAGATCGACATTACAATGGCCGTCAAAACCACGAGAGCGAGCGCCGTTGTAGCCGGGATCGGCCTGTCCGCCGTAGCTTTAGCGAAGGCGGATGATCCCGGCTTCACTCGTAGCGCCTCAGCTGCGCAAATTACGAGAACGAGATGGACAAACGGCAGCCAGCGAAAACTCCACCGAAAGAGTCCCGCGGTTGGCAACATTGCGAACACCAGCACGAGAACAAGCAGGGTCAGCTCCCATTTGATTTGCCTAACGAGCGTCCGTCCGCGCCAGACGAATCCAGCGATGAGCGCGACCGGAGCTACTAGTCCGCACGCTAATTCCATTCCCGGATGCAGAACCAGACGCGAGGAAAAATCCGTCCATTTCACCGTCCACGAGGGAAGAATAAATCCAGGAAGCGCGGCAGGCGGGAGGAGCCATTGCCAATGCACGGACGACGGCTGCAATTCGCGCGCGGAACCCTGAACCAAATCGAGAATCGCGAGCCACGCGGGCGCGGAAAGTCCGAACCCGAGCGCGACGCCGACAAGCATCGGCAAGATCGACCGGATACCACGCGTTTGACCTAACGATTTGATCGACAGCCAAGCAATCAGGAGCAGCAACATCAGAACCGTGTAGGGAAAGCCACCGGTGACGAGGAGGTACACGAACGGCGCTGGCCAGAGAAATCGCCATTTTGTTCGTTGTCCATCCAGCGCGCGTTCGGCTCCCCACCATGCCCACGGCAGCCAGGTAAATGCGCCGAGCGCGCCGAACCAGTCGATCGCGCCCCAGCAGATAATCCAGCCGTTCAACGAAGCAACGAGCGCAACAAAGACCGACAATGGAATTGAAAATCGGTGATCGCGCGCTAGCAGGAACGCGCCAATCGCCAGAACAAAAAGGTGGGCGATTGAAAGAGCGGCCGCTTGTTGTGGAAATGTCAGTGGAAATTTCCAAATGAGGATGACCGCTGCATTCACAAAAACCGAAAATGTGCCGTACTGAAATTCGCCTGCGAGATTACCGCACACCCATGAATAAGGACTCAGCAGCGGCCAATGGCCTTCGGACCAACTGCGCGCTACATCGGCGAACACCGGCAGGACCGACAATTCATAATCGTCGCTCCAGAAAACGAGCGGATCATGCCAAAGAAGGAGCAGGCAGAATGCGACGACGGCCAAGCCGGCTGAAATCGCGCCGGTGACGTCCGAGCGCGTGCGCGGTGTGTCCATCGCGCGTTTCTTTTCAACGCCCAACGCCCAACGCCGAACATCCAATTTCGAATTGCGAGGAATACTTCGTCATTTAGCGTTCCTTTCGGCCGTCTTGACGCTGGCTGCGAAAATTCTGATTAGTTCCTCTATCTCATTGAGGGATACCGTCAGATTCGCGGGCTGACCAAGTCTTTTCAATCGGCCGACGAGGCGCAGCCAACGTTTCGCTTCACGCAGTTCTTTCAGGCAAATCCGTAACTTGTGAAGAAAATCCTTCCGCGATTCCGCTGCTTCGACCTCGCCGTGGTTAGAAAGTGGTGACGTACCGCAACGCAAAAGCTGACCCGCAATGTGATTCCCAGACCTTGTACTCGGTAATGACTCGGTTAACTCGACGATATTTACCGGGAATTCGAGCAGTCGGTCCTCCAGATCATATTGCCGTGGATTCCGGCTCGCATCGTAGCTTGAATCTGGCAGTTCGGTGACTCGAAGTCCATCTGCGGTGCGTTCGATATTGAGCCGATGGGCGTTGGGCGTTTTCATTTTTAATATAACAACCGGGTTGCCCTTTATGGGTCGGGCGTTGAGCGTTTTTCTCTTCGATCCATAAGGCCCTTCGTCTTCCCGCACGCTCCGCAATTCGATGTTGGGCGTTCGGCGTTGGGCGTTGGACGTTTTCTTCATTGCTACAACACGACCGGCTTTCCCTCGGTCATCACGAGGACCTTTTCCTCGATGCCATGAGCCCGGGCGGATGCGAGCAATCGTTGTGGCGGCTCGTGGAGCGGCTCGAAGCCGAGGCGGAAAGTGCCGTAATGCATCGGGATCAAAGTTTCGGCCCGGAGTTCGAGGAAGGCCTTCACGGCTTCCTCTGGATTCATGTGAACTTCGCGGCCGGTCGGCGCCTCATAAGCGCCGATTGGAAGGAGGGCAATGTCGATTTTGTAACGGTCCCCGATTTCCTTAAACCCGGGAAAGTAAGCGCTGTCCCCGCAGTGAAAAATCGTGCGTCCATTCGCCGCAATAACAAATCCGCCAAAATCGCGATGCGAATCGGCGAGGAATCGCGCCCCCCAGTGATGACAGGGCGTGAGTGAAATCTTAAGTGGCCCGAGTTCGACCGTCTGCCAGTAATCAAGCTCGTGCACAATGTGAAACCCCAGATCGTGCACCAAATTTCCCACCCCGATTGGGACAGCAATCGGTTGATCGGCGGCCACCCGCCGCAAAGTGCGCCGGTCGAGATGGTCGAAATGGGCGTGAGTCACCAGGACAAAGTCAATCGCGGGCAAATGATGAAGTTCGAAACCAGGTCGCTTCAGTCTCTTGATCACTTTGAGCCACTTCGACCAGATCGGGTCAATCAAGATATTCACCTCGTGAGTCTGAACGAGAAACGAGGCGTGCCCGATCCAGGTGATACAAATCTCGCCTTCACGAATTTTAGGGAATTGCGGCTGCGTGTGATCGCCGGAGCGTTTGATGAAAAGCGAAGGGATCAGAACGCTGGTGAGAAAATTACGCTTGTGCCAGTCGGCATGCGGACGCAGCCGCACGCGCGTGGAACGTTTAGCGGCAGCACCATCCCCCGACGTTTGTCGAACGACATTCCTATGGCTCTTTTTCGAAAAACGAATGGGCACTTACCTAAGAGCATATAAGCCGGCCTCAGTGAAGCAAAACCTTTCGCGAAGATGAAGGTCGCCGGGCTTGATCCAAGCGTTGGAGTTGATTGCAACCGAATTCCGCGTTGAGTTGTGCGCAATATGCGGACTTGGAGATTTGTTATTCCTGTCTTTTTGATTTGCTCGGTCGCGTTCGCATTTGAATCGCGCTTGCCGTTCAGCACGGTCTTTAAAGGACAGGACCAATTCAATCGGCTGGTTTCAAAGGCCAAGGCGGGGAACTGGAAAGCATTGCCGATCGGTGAACGCACCGCGGTCGTGGGACAGGCTCTTGTCGGGACTCGCTACAAACACTTTACTCTCGAAATTGACAATCGGGTCGAATCGCCGTCAGCGAATTTTCAGGGAATGGATTGCTGGACGTTTTTCGAGATCGCGCTCAGCTTCGCGCGAATGCTCAACGAGCCGGAAGCGAATTGGACTCCGCAGCGTCTGTTGCATTATATCGAGCTCGACCGCTACCGTGGCGGCCAATGCAGCGGCGAATACCTGTCACGCCTGCATTACCTGGAAGATTGGCTTTACGACAATAATCGGCGCGGCCTCGTCGAAGATCTGACGCGCGATCTTGGCGGCCAAAGCGTGCCGCACTCAGCCGGCGAGATGACCGCCGGCTGGCGGCACTATCGTTACCTCGCTGCCAACCGCTCGCTGCTCGGACCACTTGCGCGCATGGAAGCGAATGTTTCGTCACGGCCTCTCTACGAAATTCCAAAAAGCCGCGTCGCCGGAATTGAATCGAAATTACGCAGCGGCGATATCATTGGGATTATCTCGCGCGACCGAAAGGGAGCCTATTCGACTGCGCATGTTGGCCTCGCGTTGCGCACAAATGACGGCGTGCTGCATTTCATACACGCTTCGTCACCTGGAAATTCAGGCCGTGTCATCGTAGACGCGCAGCTCTCGAAATATTTGTATCGGTACCGTTCAGACAGCGGAATCCTGGTCGCCCGGCCATTGCGCTAGGTGTCTTCCTGTTCACGGAATTCTGCGAGCAGCTTCTTCAGATCTTCCAAGGCCTCGTCCGCGTCGACACCGTGTGCTTCTAGGATGGCTGTGGCGCCGCAATCGAGGTTCGCGCGGAGAACATCGATCAAACTGGCAGCAGAATATCGTTTTCCTTGTTTCACCAGCCAGATTTCTGATCGAAAACTGTTCGCGCGTTTGACGAACTGGGCGGCCGGCCGCGCGTGCAACCCGAGCTCATTGGTGATGCGCACTTCCCGCTGGGCTGAGATGGGCGCTCGTTTTTCGCGAAACATCATGCTTGGCTTGTACCCCACCGGCGATGGAGGAATCTCTCTATCGGCGAAAAGAAGATTTTGTCCGCAAGCAAACCAATCACAACGATCACGAGCATGATTGCAATGACCTGATCCATGGCACTTAATTCGCGCCCGTAATGGAGAAGTTGGCCGAGGCCGAAGCCAGTCAGAATCGTCACGAAAATTTCTGCCGCCATGAGCGATCGCCAGGCAAACGCCCAGCCTTGCTTCATTCCGCTGACAATAAATGGAAGCGCGGCGGGCAGGATAACTTTGAACCACATGTGCAATCGCTTCGAACCCATGGTGAGCGCGGCGCGACGATAGATCGGCGGGACATTGCGCACGCCGGTCTCAGTTGCGATGACTACCGACCAGAGCGTCCCCATCACAACAACAAAAAGCATTGCGGCTTCGGTTTGGCCAAACCATAGAAGTGCGAGCGGGACCCAGCAGACGCTAGGCAATGTTTGCAGGCCAAGCGCCATCGTGCCAACTGTGTCGTGAAATAGTTTCCAGCGCGCTGTAAGAAGCCCGAGCGGAAGCCCCGCCACGAGTCCAATAACGTAGCCGACAAGCAAGCGGCGCATTGTGATCACGGTTGCTTTTAGCAGAGTGCCATCGACAGCGGTGCTCTCCAAGTAGCTCGCGACCTGCCGCGGAGACGGCAAAAGGACAGGCGACCAAACTTTGGCGCGAAATGCTGCCTCCCAGAGCAGGAGTAGAACCGCGAAAAATGCAGCCGCCAAAAGAAGTCGTTTCATTTTGCGACCAGGTCCCCGGCTTGACCGAGACTCTTCAGAGCTTTTGTGATTTTCGTAGAGTGAGCAGCAAGATCGACACTGTTAATGTCGCGTGGGCGCGGCAGTTTCACCGAAAATTCTTCGTGGATGCGGCCCGGATGTGGCGAGAAAAGCAGGACGCGGTCGCCTAGGCATGCCGCTTCACGGACATTATGCGTGACAAAGACGATGGTTTTGCGGCGCGCGCTCCAGATTTCCTGAATATCGCCATAGAGTTGCTCGCGAGTAAGCGCATCAAGAGCAGCGAACGGCTCGTCCATGAGAAGCACGCGCGGGTTCGGCGCGAGCGCGCGAGCAAGGGAGACACGTTGCTTCATTCCACCGGAAAGCTCATGAATGTTGGCATGTTCAAATCGGCTAAGGCCGACGAGTTCGAGATAATATTTGGCGACGTCACGCCGATCTTTATTTGTCAGAGTCGGCTTGAGCTTGAGTCCGAATAGAACATTGCCAAAGACGTCCAGCCATGGAAAAAGCGCCGGTTCCTGAAACATAACGAGCCGTTCGCGGCCGGGTCCTGTCACGGGTTTGCCATCGGCCAGCACGCTGCCGCTATCCGGTTTTTCCAAACCGGCAATAATATTGAGCAAAGTAGACTTGCCACAGCCGCTCGCGCCGACAAGACACACAAACTCGCCTTCGGCAACATTCAGGCTCACCCGGTCGAGCGCCAGGACCGTGCCCGATGCGCTTTGAAAACTCTTCGACACGTTGTCGATCGCGAGCTTCGAGGGCGCGACGAGCTCGAGCTCCTCGGTTACTGAAGAATGGTGGCGGGCGGCTCGACGCATTACGGATTCTCAATTAGCTTAGACGTGTCTGTCGAGCCCTTTAAAAAACCCGCGTCTTTCCCATCCCGCACCGATTTGGCAATCAAGTCGCGCGATATTTCGCTTGTAAATTGAATCCGCTTCCACGCCTGGGCGACCGCATCCGGCGAAAAGTCGGCCCGCGTTTCGGCTTTCAACTCCTGGATCAATAACTTCTGCGCTTCTGCTTCATTCTGTTGAATCCACTTCGTTAATTCCACGTTCGCGTCTGCGATTTTCTTAGCCAAATCACGCTGATCACGCAGGAATTTCACACTGGAAACAAGCCACGTGGTAATCGTGTCCTTGTCCTCGAGAAAAACACGCGCCTTCGCATCGCGTTCGAGCCGGGTTACCCACGGCTCGACTGTCCAAACGGCATCAACTCCGCCACTTTGAAAGAGTCCTAGCTGATCTGGGTTTGCGGTTGGGATCACCGTCACGTCGCCGCCCGTTTGGGTGACATTGAATCCGTGTGCTTTTAACCACGCCCGGCAGGAAATGTCCTGCGTATTGCCGAGCTGTGGAGTGGCAATTTTCTTGCCGCGAAAATCGGCTGGGGTTTTGATGGGCGAATCGGTCTTTACAACCAGGGCCGCACCAGCATTGGCTGCGCCGGAAATGACACGGATCTCCTCCCCGTTCGATTTGAAGTACGCGTTGAGCGCGGGACTCGGACCGACGTAGGTGATATCGAGCGATCCGGCGAAGATCGCCTCCATCGCAGAAGGTCCCGCATTGTAAGTGAACCATTGGATCTCGACATTGGGGCCGAGACGCTGCTCAAACCAGCCTTTGCCCTGACGCGTCAAGGCGTGAGCAATTACACCTTGGGCGTGCGTGATATTCGGGAAATGCCCGAAACGAATCACCGTTTTTTCTTCTGCGCGGACGGCTTGCACGAAAAGCGCAAGCGTCCCGATAACCGCTATCAATGTTTTTGTCTTCATAGTTTTGTTTTCAATAGGAGAAT
>WNGA01025398.1_pt1 | contig 12749 bp, 11 predicted proteins | sample 5400061 | NCBI WGS metagenome assembly WNGA01 (sample SAMN13153366, study PRJNA577476) | soil metagenome | isolation source: 100 cm soil or saprolite under grassland replicate 2 | place: USA:California | collected 2016-06-15
AGAGGAGGAGGCAGGGGCGGCCGTGCGACGGAACGGGCCCCAGCTTCTCGAGCAGGTCGAGGACATAGGTCGGGTAGGGCTCGCGAACGCCCGGGCTCGGGAGGTTCTCGAACATCCACTTGCCCTGGGGGGACATCTGGACCATGACGGACGGGGACATCGCCACCATGACGTCCGCCGATGACATGAGCGCCAGCCTCCCCCCCAGGCTATGGCCGATGACGGCAGTCTTGCCGAACCGCCGGACGTAAGCGACGGCGGCCTCCACCTCGTCGCGCATCGCCGGGCCGATCGGCGACATGTTCTCGCCATGCCCGCACAGGTCGATCGCGAGTGCGGCCGTTCCCTTCTCGGCCACGGCCGCCGCGATCCCCAGCATGTGATCCTTCGATCCGCCATAGCCGTGGCACACGACGGCGCCGCCGCGCGGCGAGGTCGGCGAGAAGAGGAAGCCGGGGATGACGTGGCCGTCGGGAGCGGTCAGGTCGCTCACCCGCTGAAAGTCCATCTCATCCTCCGCGAAAATGCTGCACGCCCTGCTCGGGTGGATCCCTTCGAGTCCCGCGGAAATCTGACACTGACGCCGTTCCGAAGGCGCTATGCTAACGAACGCGGCTCGGCAGTATTCGGCTCCCCCATTAGCGCTTCGACGCATCGCTGGGAAGACCATGCGCAAACTCCGCATCGGCATCATAGACCTCGTCACTAAGGGCCCGACCAGGGCGTTGTACGCCCGCCTCATGAACGCCAATTTCGCCAGCATCATGCCCCAGGTCGTCGCCGTATGGTGCGCGGAGGCCGGGCACGACGTGGCTCTCGTCTGCTATACGGGCGTTGAGGACCTGGTCGACGAGTTGCCGGAGCGCGTCGATCTCGTCTTCATTGGCGCCTTCACGGAGGCGGCTCATACGGCATATGCCCTGAGCGCCCTCTTCCGATGGCACGGGGCAGTGACGGCTCTCGGCGGTCCACACGCGCGCTGCTACCCGCAGGATGCAACGCAGTACTTCGACTACGTCCTCGGGTTCACCGACAAGTCCGTGATCCAGGACATTCTCCAAGACTGCTCGCAACACCGATCTCGCGGTATTCACCTGGATGCGAGACAGCAGCCGACAACGTTGCCCGGAGTCCGAGAGCGCTGGCCGTTCATTGTGCCGACCCTTCGGAAAGCGCCCGTGATGAAGGTGGTCCCGATGCTCGGCAGTCTCGGTTGTCCTTACAAATGCAGCTTCTGTATCGATTCCATCGTGCCCTATCAAACGCTCGACTTCGACGTGATGAAAGAGGATCTCTCGTTTCTCACCGGGAAGTTCAAACGGCCACGCGTGGGTTGGCACGACCCGAACTTCGGCGTGCGCTTCGATGACTACATGGACGCGATCGAGGCGGCCGTGCCACTCGATAGCGTCGATTTCATCGCCGAGAGCAGTCTGTCCCTCCTGTCGGAGGCACACCTGAAGCGGCTGAAACGCAATGGGTTCAAGGCGCTGCTCCCAGGAATCGAGTCGTGGTATGGGCTGGGTGAGAAGTCTCGGACAGGGAATGCGAAGGGCATCGACAAGGTCAGACGGGTGGCCGAACATGTCAACCTGATCCTGCGCTACATTCCTTACATCCAGACGAACTTCGTGTTCGGCCTCGACATCGACGAGGGATCCGAGCCCTTCGAACTCACGAAGAGTTTCGTGGACCTGGTGCCTGCAGCATACCCGGCGATTCACCTACTGACCGCCTTCGGGCAGGCCGCGCCTATCAATCTCGAATACCAGCGCGCCAACCGCGTGACACCTCTACCGTTCCATTTCTTGAACAACAGCCATGGCATCAACGTGAAGCCGAAGAACTACACCTGGCGGGACTTCTATGATCATGTGATCGACCTCAGCAAATATGCGGTGTCATGGAGAGCAATAGAGAGACGGCTGCGAGCGGGCCAGGCGGTCATTCCACGATGGATGAACCTGGTGCGGGCGGTGTCCGCCGGAGGACGTGGCTGGGTTCGGTATAACGCGGAAGTGCGTCGGCGGCTCGATACCGATGTGCAACTACGGCGCTATTTCGACCAGGAGAGCACGGCGCTGCCCGAGTTCTACGAGAATCAGGTGAGAAGGGACCTGGGACCGCTGTGGGATTGGCTTCCGGCGGGCGCTCTGTATCACGACCCGAACGGTTGGCTAAAGACATTGAATCAAACAGGGAAGGGAGAAACACAGGCACGTAATCGATCGTGATCTTCCGATCGAATCACTTCATGTCAGCTAAGAGGGCCGGGCGCTCCATCTCCCCGGGGCGAGGAGCATGCGGAGGCGAACAGGGTTCGCGACGCGCTTACTCGTCATCCACGCTTCCGCTTCCGTGATGAGCCTCTCCCCCTCCGTTCCACCGACGAGTTCCCCTCGCCGGGAGCGGGCTGCGGCGGAGTAGAGGCCCGCATCCGTGGTCTCGAATCCGCTCTCGGCGGAGGCGAGAAAGGCGACCGCCGTGTGTGTGTCCCCTCGGAGCGCCGCGACGGATGCGCGGATGAGCTGGGCGAAAGGGTCACTCCAGGGCATTGCGGCCCGCTCGATGTGGCGGGCGTCGCGCTCGGCGAGCTTGAGGTGGCGCCCGGAAAGCTTTCCGGCGGCGACGGCCGCCAGCACGGTGCGCGCGTGTAAGTGACACGACTCGAGGAACACGAGCTGGATCCGCCGCAGCAAGGAGCGCCGAAAGGCTGGCCAGTTCGAGACGACTCGCTGCCAGGCCGCTTCGACGTTCCCCTCATAGAGGTCGATCTCCGCCTGCCCGAAGAGGTCGTAATAGTGCTGCACGTAGTAGCCGCGATGCGACCAGCGCGCCAGCGTCTCGCGGATCTCCTGGCGGGCCTTCTCGGGCTTGTCCAACACTAGGAGCACGGCGTAGGCGACGCGCGCACGCAGATTCGTCTCCTCGTAAAGGTCGCCGCGCAGGTGGGCGTCCTTAAGGTATGAGGGGAGCCGGCGCGAAAGCTCCTCGAAGCGGCCCATGAACACGAGGGAGCGGAGCGCGTAGAAGCCCGCGTTCCCGAGCTCCCAGGCCACCCCGGTGCAGCGCTCGCGGAGGATCCCCTCGGCCCGCTCGCAAAGCTCCTGGGCGGTCCTCCAGCGTCCCTCGAGGTAGGCAGCGAGTCCGGCCGCGAAGGTGGCGAGCCCCAACGTGTGAGGGTGGCCGATCCGCGTGGCGAGCGACGCCGTCACCTTCCAGAGCCTCTCGGTCCGTCGCCGGCTCGGTCCCCCGCCGGTCGCGTTGTAACCCACCTCGAGCGCAGACCTGGGAGACGTCGCGCTCGTGAAACCCGATGCCGCGGACTCTGATCCAGGCCCGCCGGAAGAGGAGAGAGAAAAGCGCGCTCTTAGGCCCTTTGGGCAGCTTCATCCCGACCGCGCCGAGGACGTCTCGAATCGCGGCGAGCCCGCGATCGACGTGCCCGCTCCGGAGGAGCTGCTCGGCGGCCCGCCGCCGAAACTCGATGTTGTCCGCGGCGCTCGCCCCCTGCGCGGCCGCGCTGTAGGCCTCCGCCGACTCGGCGCCCCGCCCGGCGTTCGCAAGGGCGTCTCCCAGGCTGACGCGGAGGGCCCGCGTTTCCATTTCTCCCGCTCCCAGATTCAGGGCGACGACGTAGAGTCGGGCCGCACGATCGAAGGCGAGCGCCTCGGAGGCCTGCCTGGCCGCCTGCACGACGTATTCGGCGGCCGTTTCGAGCTCATCGGCGGCGTGGAAGTGGACCGCCAGTGCTTCGGGATCGGCCTGTCCCCACGCCTCCAGGGCATGGGCCAGCCGCCGGTGGTGCGTCTTCGCCGTTTCCTCAGGGAGACCCCGCACGACCGTCTCGCGGACGTGATCGTGAGTGGTCTCCAGCGCGTCCCGCCCCTTCCTTCTGTGAGAGCGGACGAGCCGGTTCGCCTGGAGCAGCGAAATGGCCTCGGCCGCCCGGCTTTCAAGATCGGCGGCGCGCAGGGCCACGGATCGTTCGACCGGCTCGCCCGCGACGGCCACGACCTCCAGCAGCCGGCGCGCTTGGTCAGGGAGACGTGAAACGCGGCTCCCTATGAGCTCGTGAAGAGTCAGGGAGCCGGCGGGGCGCCCTGGGTCCTCGCTGCGCGAGGCGTGGACCAGCTCGTCCAGAAAGAGGGGATTCCCGCGCGATTCAATGGCGATGGCATGCGCCGCTTCCGCAGCACTCCGGCCGCCTCCGAGGAGTCCCCGTGCGAGCTCCTCGGCCTCCTCGGGCGTGAGCTGGTCGAGGAAGAGCTCCTCCGGACTGGGGAGAGGATCGTCCTCCAGTGACGAAGCTTGGGCGGTAAGGAACGGGCCGGATCCCGGTGCGCCACGGTTCTCGTCGCGCGTGCAGCCGATCAGGAGGAGCGGCGGGGGGTCGGGAGGGCGCAGGATTGCCGAAAGCAGCGCGGCGCTGTCCGCATCCCCCCACTGGAGGTCGTCGATGAAGAGGACGAGCGAAACCCTGTCGGCCAGGCGAGTGAAAAGCTCTCGGAGGGCCGCCACCGCGCGGCGCCGCAGTTCCTGGGAATCAGGGATCTCCGGGCCTCTTCGCCGGGCCTGTGATACCACCTCCACGCGCTTGAGCACCGGGAACAGGCGGGCCAGGGTGAGGACGTCGTGGGGGAGCAGCGCCTCTGCTTCGTGCGGCGGGAGTCCCCTCAGGTACTGACTCAGGGCGTCGATCATGCTGTCCAGCGCCTTGTAGGGCATCGACTCCCGCTCATAGCAGCGACCGGAAAGGATGATGCAGGTGGAATCCCGTTCCGCGAGTTCCTTGAGGAAGCGTCGGACAAGAGTGCTCTTCCCCATCCCGGAGCGGCCCCGCACGAGGAGCGTGGCGACGCGCCCCTCCTTCGTTCTGGCGAACGCCTCGTGGAGCGCCGCGAGGTGCTCCTTCCGCCCGATGAAAGGGGCGGGTCGCGAAGAGGGGGAGCTGGCCACGATCGAAGGCCGGCTCGCGCGTTCGCCGCCGCGAAGCCGCTGGAGGATCTCCGCGCCGGACGGGCGCTCCTTCTCCTCCCGCCGGAGCAGTTGTCGGCAGAGGAGGTCGAGGTCCTCCGGGATGCCCGGTACGAGCTCCCGGGGCGGAACCGGTTCGTCCCGCAACTTGCGCGCCAGGAGCTCGATCGTCTCCCCGTGGAACGGGAGGACGCCGGTGAGCGCCTCGTAGAGGATGACGCCGACGCTGTACCAGTCGCTGGCCTCGCCGACCGTGAGGCCTTTCGCCTGTTCGGGAGACATGTAGGCGGGCGTGCCGACGGCATGGAGTCCCGAGCTGCGATCGAGCCGCGGCGGCGCCAGCTCAGCGACGAGGCCGAAGTCGAGGATGACGACGCGCCCGTCCCGCGTCACCATCACGTTCTGAGGCTTGATGTCGCGGTGGACCCGGCCGGCTGCGTGCAGCGCGGAGAGTCCCTCGGCGAGCTGCAGGAGTAGCGAGCGAAGCCGGTCAAAGGCGGGCGCGGGTGCAAGACCCGGCCTCGCGATCTGGATCTCGCTCTCGACGGTGTCGGCCTGCCTCATTGCCTCGAGCGGATAGGCGACCGTGCTCCCCTTGAGCGACCGGGGAGCTCCTCCCCTGACGTGCGAGAGGAACGGGACTCCGTCGACCAGTTCCATCGTGAAGAACCACCGCGTCCCATCGCTCATCAGCTCGTAGAGCTCGACGAGGTTCGGGTGAGTCACGTCGGCCAGGGCGCGAAACTCTCTCTTGAAGCGGTAGATCGCCGCCGGATCGGCTTGCTTGAGCGCCTTGAGCGCGACGGAGGCCCCCCGCTCGCGGTCGAAAACCTCGTAGACGGTGCCGAAAGAGCCAGCGCCAAGCTGGCGTTGGACCCTGAACCGATCCGTCCCCTCGAAGGCGTCAGACTCGACGCCCGGCTTCACAGGCACTCGCTACATCCTGTCTTATTGTGCTCCCGAACCACTTCTCTCCCGACGACTCGCGAAGAAGTCCGGAATGGATTCTCGGGAGCTTCAAAAGGGCATTGCTTTCCGCCAATCGCGGAGGAACCGTCTGACCTCCCGTGAGACGAGGGCTTCTGTCCGCTCCCGCGGTGGAGGTCCGCGAAGCCCGCAGACGGAAACGGGCGCTTCAGCCGGCCCTGCTGCCTCCCGCCGCCTTGGCCTCGAGAGCCGCGAGGCGCGCGTTCATCTCCTTCTGCTGCTGCCACCGGACGGTCACGTCCTGGATCATGGCGGCCGCACCCAGGAGAGCGCCGTCCGGCGCGCGGACGAGAACGATGTTGAACTCGATGGAGATCCGCGAGCCGTCCTTCCTGGTGGCCGGCACCGCCAGCGCGTCGCGGCCATACTTCGTGACCCCGCTCGCCATGACCCGGGCCCAGCCTTCCCAGTGCCGGGCTCTCTGGCGCTCGGGCACGATCAGGTCGAGCGACTGCCCGAGCGCCTCCTCTGCCGTGTGGCCGAACATGGCCTCGGCTCCCGCGTTCCAGAAGCGGATCTTCCCATCGCGATCTGCGAACAGGATCGCGATCGGGCTGTCCTCGACGATTCTCTGATACAGCCAGCCGTGCTCAGCGGTCTCGGTCATGAGATGCTCCTTCGAAGATCGTCCCCTCGACCGGAGTGGAGCTGCGGCCACGCTCCGGACAGCGAACGCGACGCCGTAGTGTATCGGCAGCCTGTGCCTTCCGGTCGAACACGGAACCCGGCCCGCTATCATGCCGAGCGTGTCCTCGGCCTTTCCCGTCTTCGACGCTCACATCCACGTCGGCCCCTATGACCAAATGAAGGAGAGAGCCCGCCGCGCCATGATGGGCGGGCGGGACGACCTCGACCTCCTCGGAAGGGTCGTAACCTCGGCCGACGAACTGGTCAAGGCGATGGACGACCAGGGGATCGCGCGGGCGGCTTTGATCAACTCCGTGGCTCCCGAAGTCATCGGGATCACGGACCGAGTGAATCCCTGGATTGCCCGCTACGTCGAGGGCCACCGCGACCGGCTCGTCCCGGTCGGGGGGATCCACCCGCGGCACTCCCGCGACGTCGCCGGCGACATGAAGACGCTTCTCGACGTCCACCGCCTGGGCGCGATCAAGCTACACCCTCCCCACATGGAGCTCGCTGCCAATGCCTACAGGACCGATTGCCCCTCCCTCGCCGACGTCTATCGACTGGCGGGCGAGGCGAAACGGCCGGTCCTGATCCACACGGGGACATCCATCTTCCCCGGGGCTCGCAACGTCTACGCGGACCCGATGGCGTGCGACGACGTCGCAGTCGACTTTCCCGAGACGACCATCGTGCTCTGCCACGCCGGCCGTCCTCTCTGGTACGACACGGCGTTCTTTCTCCTCCGACGGCATTTGAACGTCGTGCTCGACGTTTCGGGCATCCCGCCGAGAAAACTCCTCGAGGTTCTCCCGCGGATTCCCGAGGTGGCGGATCGCGTCCTGTGGGGGACGGACTGGCCGCTGAAAGGGGTCCGGTCGATGCGACAGAACGTCGAAGATTTCCTCTCTCTTCCGCTCTCCGATTCGGTCAAGCGGAAGATTCTCTTCGACAACGCAGCGGCGCTCTTTGCCTCCTAGCGACGGAAGTCGCGATCGACGGCCGGCGTCTCTCGCCACTCTCCCGCGATAGTCTTCGACAGAACTTCGAGGAGCGACATGAGTGACTCCCTCCAGGCGCTTTTTCGCCCCAGCCGTCTCGCCGTCATCGGAGCCTCCGCAAAGCCGGAAAAAATGGGATTCCAGATCTTCAAGAACATCCTGGACGCCGGGTTCGGAGGTCCGGTCATCCCCGTGAACCCCAAGGGAGAAACGATCCTCGGAGTCCCCTCCATCAAATCGGTGGACGAAATACCGTCCGGCACCGATCTCGCCGTCGTCATCATTCCGGCGGCCTCCGTGCCCGGGACGATTCTCCAGCTCGGCAAACGAAAGGTGCAGGCGGCCATCGTCATCACGGGAGGGTTCGCCGAATCGGGACCCGACGGAGCCCGTCTCCAGGAGGAGGTCGCGGAGAACGCATCCCGGTGCGGCATCCGCGTCGTCGGACCGAACTGTCAGGGCGTGAACTACCCCGACCACGGCCTGTGCGCGTCCTGGCCCCTCATCACTCGGAAAGGCGCGATGGCCATCGCTTCCCAGAGCGGGACCGTCGGCGCGGCGCTCGCCGACTGGGCCGCCCAGGAGAACCTCGGCTTCTCGGCGTTCGTGAGCATGGGAAACAGGGTCGATGTCGACGAGGCCGACCTGATCGAGTTCTTCGCCACCGACCCGAACACGAAGGTGATCACCCTGTACATCGAGGGAGTAAAGGACGCAAAGAAATTCCTGGCCGCCGTCCGGATGTGCCGCAAGCCCATCGTGATCTTCAAGGCCGGACGGACGGAGCAGGGACGCAAGGCCGCCGAGTCACACACCCGCTCGCTCGCCGGGAAGGACGAGATCTACGACGCCGTCTTCCGGCAGTTCGGGATCCACCGCGCCGACTCGCTGGAAGAGCTCTACGATTTTTCCAAGGCTCTCGCCTACGTCCCGGCTCCCGCAGGGCCGCGGATGCTCATCGTCACGAGCTCGGGAGGATCGGCGATCATCGCCACGGACGTCGCGGAGGAGAACGGGTTTCGCGTGAGCCCCCTTCCCGGTCCTCTCGCGTCACGATTGCGGGAGATCCTGCCGCCGCATTGCATCGTCGGGAACCCGCTCGATCTGACCGGCGACACCGACGCGGAACGCTACCGCCGTGTCATCGCCGCCTCACGGGGCGACTACGACGCCGTCCTGACGATCTTCGGGGATCCGATCCCCGGCGCGTCGCAGATCATGGATCCGGGGGCACGCGAGCTGGTGGCGTATTTGGGCGGCGCCGACGTCGAACGGGCCGAACGCCTTCTCTTTCACGAGAAGAAGATCGCGGTGTTTCCGACACCCGAGCGCGCCGTCAAGGCGCTGTCCTGCCATGCTCATTTCGCCCGCGATCTCTTTCCGCGGGCGGCAGAGGTTTCTGCGCCAACTGCCTCCACCCCGTCGGCCGGCACCTCTCTCTCCCCGGCCGATTCGATCGGATTCCTGGCGCGCGAGGGAATCCGCGTCGTCCCTACGCGTCCCGCGCGGACCGAGGAGGAGGCCATCGCGGCGGCCCGAGCGATCGGCTATCCCGTCGCGGTGAAGATGAACTCCTTGGACGTGACGCACAAGAGCGATGTCGGAGGAGTCATCCTGAACGTGAAAGACGAAACGGGGGTCCGAAAGGCGTTCCAGGATCTCGTCGCTACCGTGCAACGGCTCGGGTCGCATCAGGGCGGAGTCCTCGTGAGCGCCATGGCTCGATCGGGACACGAGGTCATCGTCGGGGTGACCCGCGATCTCCAGTTCGGCCATGCCGTGATGTTCGGCATGGGGGGCACTCTGGTCGAAGTTCTCCGCGACGTCTCGTTCCGGCTCGTTCCGCTCTCCGAGAAGGACGCGAATGAAATGATCGAGGAAACCCGGGGGGCGAAGTTGCTCAACGGTGTGCGCGGAGGCAGACCCGCCGACGTTGCGGCGCTTCGCCAACTTCTCGTCGAGGTCTCCGACCTCGTGGCGAAACACCCGGAGATCGAGGAGATGGACCTGAATCCGGTGATCGTCCACGAGAAGGGGCTGACCGTCGTGGACGCTCGGGTCGTCCTGCCCGTTCCGACGGCTTGACGATAGGGGAAACGACGTCCCTTTCCTTCCTGACGCTGTGAAGGAGCCCGAGCGGCGTCTCGACTGGAACGACGCGAGCGACGCTCTTTCCTCGCTTCGTTCCCACGAGCGGCTTTCCCGTCTCTGCGACCTCATCGATCAATGCGAGTCATCTGAGCTTCCCGCACTTGACGTACAGGAACGGGCCAGCGGGGAACGTAGTTACCTCCCTTGAGTGGACGGCGATATTACACATTATGCTACACTTTTATATGTGTCAAATGGAGGCGAAGATGCCCACCAATCTCGCGATCGACGACAGGCTGATCGAGGAGGCCAAGAGGCTCGGCCGTTTCAAGACGAAGAAGGCCGCGGTGACGGCCGCTCTCGACGAGTTCATCCGCCGGCGGAAGCAGCTTCGGATTCTGAAGCTCGAGGGATCGGTGGACTACGTTCGCGACTATGACCACAAGGCGTCGCGTCGCGCTCGATGAGGGTCCTCGTTGACACAACGATCTGGTCCATCGCCCTGAGGCGCCGCCCAGCAGGTCGAAACCCTGAAGAGACGAGGCTGGTCAAGGCCTGGGAAGAGCTCGTTGAAGACGGGCTCATCGTCCTGCTCGGGCTGATCCGCCAAGAAATCCTTTCCGGAATCGCCGACAGACGCCAGTTCGAGCGGCTGCGCGATGCAATGGCAGCCTTCCCGGACGAGGGCGTTCTGACCGCGGACCACGTGCGCGCCGCGGAACACTTCAACCGCTGCCGCGCCGCAGGGGTTGCGGGTTCCCCTGTGGACTTCTTGATCTGCGCGGTGTCGGAGCGCCTCGCCGCGCCGATCTTTACGACCGACCTCGATTTCGCGCGTTTCGCCCGCCATCTTCCGATCCACCTCTGGAAAGCCCGATGACAAGCTCTTCCGCGGTCTCAGGGTCCGAGATCGAGTGTCTGGCGGACAAATCGGCCGGCGGCTTCGAGCACTTCGTCCGGCCGATCGGTGTGTGGGGAGTGGCCACAGCCTGCCAGCATCAGCGATTCAGCCGGACCGCTGACCTGCGTCACGACGGCATCGACCTGCCGGACGGTACCGTACTCGTCGTCCTCGCCTTGCACGACCAGCACGGGATTCTCGATGGCCGGCAAGTACTCTTCGATGTTCCACTGCCGGAACTCTGGTCGGAGCCACACGTCGGTCCACGTCCGGAACATCGAGTCGGTGTTGACGCCGTGATATCGCGCGAGCTGCTCCCGCAGGCGCGTCGTCTCGTACGCTCGAGAGATTCGCGCGATGCTTTCGATGCAGATGGGCTCGACGAAGACGTGCGGCGCCTCGAGGACCAGCGCTCGAACAACCGGGCTCGAGCGAGCGCCTTCGTAAATGATCGCAATCGACGCGCCGTCGCTGTGGCCGAAAAGAACGACCTCTTTCAGCGCGAAATGCCCAATGACGGCGGGAAGCACGTCGAGCGCCTCGTCGTGCATGAAGCGAATCGGCCGTGGTCCACTCGCCGGGTCGGACGCGCCGTAACCCATCCGGCTGTAAACGAGCGCGCCGCAGCCGGTCGCAGACGCCAGGCGGTCCGGAAAGTCACTCCACATCGCGAGGCAGCCCAGGCCTTCGTGCAAGAACACGATCGTTGGCGAGTCGTCGGGCGGCGGTCCGATCCAGCGGTATTCCAGGTGCTGTCCGAGGACTTCGAAGTTCGCCAACGGCTCCAACCAGGGGTGAGCCTGCTAGGCCTCCGCACCACGACGAGCCGCACCGGCGACGAGCCTTTCGGTGGCAACAACGGCACGCTTGTGGGTGCCCCGACCGATTTCGCCTGCGTTGTCCGCAGCCGAGACCTCGAAGAGGAAGAGCTTTCCATCCCGCCCGAGGTACTTCGCTGTGGCGGTCACGGTGCCGCCAGGGGGAGTGGCGGCCGTGTGGACGACGTCGACCGAGACGCCAACCGAGGCCTCGCCCTCGCGGAGATGAGGGCGCAGAACACGCGCGGCCGCAACCTCCATGAGACCAATCATTCGGGACGTCGCGAACACGGGCGGGAAGGCGTCCGCGGGCTCGAGGTTGACAGTAGTGGCGAGATCGGAAGGCGCCACGGTGAGATTGACGGAGGCCGTGGAATCGACGGCAGGTTCGCTCATAAGTGGCAGGGACTATACGATGCTTCCTCGAAGAACGGATCGAGACAGGATCCCGGTCAGTCGACTCTTCTCAGCACCCACGTCGTCATGCACCGGCGATCCTGGACCACTGTGGTTTTCAGCGGGTCGAGCAGCGCACCGCCGAGTTCAGAAGTCAGCCCGAGGAGATACGGTTCGTCGACAAGAAATCGCTCCGTGCCGTCGGGCAGGGCAAATCGTCTCCCGCCCAGAGAGGTGAAGCGGCTTTCCATCCCGATTGACGATGCGAGACGGCAAAAGAAAAGGCCGTTGGGTTTGACGAGGCGCCAGGTGCCGCGCAGCATCGCCTGGAAGTGAGACTCGTCCCGGGCGAAGTGGAGAACGGCGCTGCTGATGACGACATCGGCGGCGTGATCTGGAAAGCTGCTGGATTCCACTGCCTCCTCCCGGAAATTCGAGAGCGGAAGCTGCGGGGCAAGTCTCTCGGCCAAGGATCGCACGGCGCGGATGGCATTCGCGTCGGGATCGACGGCGGAGATTTGGTAAGCGTCGCGGAGGAAGAAGACGAGGTTACGTCCATCGCCGCAGCCTGCGTCCAACACGGTCATTCCGGGGCCGATTCGGCCACGGAGGAGCTGATCGAATAGGTAGATGTCGATCTGTCCGAAGAGGGACGGAAGGTCGATCACGGCGGGATTTTTAGGTCGTCCGACGAAATCGAGCTCGGCCTCGATGCGACTCAGGGCTGGATACTCGATGCGCCTCCGGGACTCCGGGAAACGACGCTGTTCGCGGCGGCGAGGTCCTTGTCCCGCAAGATCCGCCGTAACAGCTTTCCTTGCAGCGTGCGCGGAAGCTCGGTGACGAACTCGACGATCCGGGGCAGCTTGTAGATCGCGATGTGCTCCCGGCAGCTGTCGATGATCTTCTGCTTCAGCTCCTCGCTCGGCGTTTGGCCGGGTTTCAGGATGA
>WNGA01009910.1_pt1 | contig 12747 bp, 12 predicted proteins | sample 5400061 | NCBI WGS metagenome assembly WNGA01 (sample SAMN13153366, study PRJNA577476) | soil metagenome | isolation source: 100 cm soil or saprolite under grassland replicate 2 | place: USA:California | collected 2016-06-15
TGTTCGCGGTCGTCTTCGCGTTCACCGTGGTCCAGTTCCGCGCTCAGCGGCGGTGGGTGACCTATGAATGACGCGCGCGTCCTGACCGCCGCGCCCGGACGGTTGGCGCTCGCGGGCGCCGGGCGTCGGGCGATCACCGCCTGGACGGTCGTCGGCTACACGCTCCTGGTCGGCCTGGCAGTCTTTACGCTCATCCCGATCGTCTGGATGGTCCTGACAGCGCTCAAGTCCCCAGCCGAGGTGGCCCAGATCCCACCGACGTGGTGGCCGCGGACGTGGCACCCCGAGAACCTGGCTGCCGCCTGGAACGCCGCGCCGTTCGGCCGCTACCTCGCCAATACCCTGTTGATCGCCGTTAGCGTGACGGTGCTGGAGGTAAGCACATCGGCCCTCGCGGCGTACGCCTTCGCGCGGCTCCGCTTCCGCGGGCGCGACGCGCTCTTCCTCCTGTATCTGGCGACGTTGATGATCCCGCGCCAGGTCACGATCATTCCGCTGTTCATCCTCATGCGGGAGCTGCACTGGGTAGATACGTACCATGGCCTGATCATCCCGCAAGCCTTCAGCGCGTTTGGCACGTTCCTGTTGCGGCAGTTCTTCCTGACAATCCCGTTCGAGCTCGAAGACGCCGCGCGGGTCGACGGCTCATCGCGCCTGGGCTGCCTGTTGCGGATCATCCTGCCCCTCTCGGGACCGGCCCTGGCCACGCTGGCCGTCTTCATCATGCTCTACCAGTGGAACAACCTGCTCTGGCCGCTGGTCATGTCGAACAGCGACGCGACCCGCCCGATTGCCGTCGGGCTGCGCGTCTTCCTCGGCCAGTACGGGACCGACTGGAACCTTCTGATGGCGGCCTCAACGCTCGCGATCGTCCCGGTCGTGGGCCTGTACCTGGTGGCGCAGCGCTGGTTCGTCCAGGGGATCACGCTGTCCGGCTTCGGCGGCCGCTAAAGGCTAAGACAACCGCGGAGGGTCAGGCCATGGAGCGTCCAAACGGGCTGCCGATGCGGCAGGTGCACCTCGACTTCCACACGGCGGGCAGCATCCCCGACGTGGGCCGCGACTGGGATGCGACCCACTTCGCCGAGACGGTCAGGCGCGCCCACATCGACAGCATGACGGTCTTCGCGAAGTGCCATCACGGCTACAGTTACCACCCGACCACGATCGGGCGGATGCACCCGTCGCTCACGTTCGACCTGCTCGGCGCCCAGATCGAGGCGCTGCACTGTATCGGCGTCCGCGCGCCGATCTACATCAGCGTCGGCTTCGACGAGCTGATGGCCGACGAGCACCCCGAGTGGCGGCAGGTCAACGCGGACGGCCGCCTCGAGGGCAAGGGGCCGTTCGACGTCAAGGGCTGGCGGACGATGGACCTGGCCAGCCCGTACGGGGACTACATCCTGGCCCAGACCGAGGAGGTGCTCGAGCGGTACAAACCGGTCGACGGGATCTTCTTCGACATCGTCCGCCCAATGGTCGACGGCGGCTACTCGGCCTCGCGACTCCGTCAGATGCGCGATGACGGGGTCGACGAGACGCAACAAGCCAAGGTCCAGGCGTGGTCCCTTCGGCTCGAGCGTCGTTTCATGGCTCGTGCAAGCGCGCTGGTGCGGAAGCGCAGCCCAGCCGCCACGATCTATTACAACAGCCGGCTGCGCCCGGACCGCGAGCCCGAGCTGGGCACGCGCGCCGAACTGCCTTACTACACGCATATCGAGATCGAGTCCCTCCCGTCGGTGCAGTGGGGCTACAACCATTACCCGCTCTTCGCGACGTTCTTCCAGTCCCTCGGGATGCCGCTGCTCGGGATGACCGGCATCTTCCACAAGAGCTGGGCAGACTTCGGCGGCTTGAAGACGGAAGCCGCGCTCACCTATGAGTGCGCGCGGATGCTCGCCACGGGCGCGGCCTGCTCGGTCGGCGACCAGCTCCACCCGCGCGGCCGACTCGACCAAGCGGCTTACGAGCGGATCGGCGCCGTCTACGCCCGCGCCGAAGCACTCGAGCCGTGGACCGCCGGGGCCGAGCCGGTCCCGGAGATCGGCGTGTTGCTGGCTGAAACTGGGCCCCGCTTCCAGGTCGTCGGCCGCGAGATCGACGAGGGGGCGCTGCGCATCCTGATGGAGCTGCACCGACCGTTCCAGTTCCTCGACCGCGCAGCCGATCTGTCGCGTTACAGGGTGCTGATCGCGCCGGATGAGGTCCCGTTCGGTCCGGATCTCGCCGCGAAGGTGCGGCGGTATCTCGACGCTGGCGGGGCGTTGCTGCTCACCCACCGCGCCGGGCTGATGCCGGGCAGCGACCGGTTTGCGCTGGAGATCGGTGTCGAATACGCGGGGGAGGCGCCCCACAGCCCGGACTTCCTGGTGGTGGGAGAGGCGATCGGCGCGCCTCTGAATGCCTATCACCAGGTACTCTACGATCGGGGCAGCCGCGCGCGGGCCACGTCGGGCGCCGAAGTGCTGGCGCGGGTCGGCTATCCTTACTTCACACGCTCGCACGCCCAGTACATGTCGCACCAGCACACGCCGTTCGACCGGGTCAGCGACGACCCGGCGATCGTCCAGCGCGGCCGCGTGATCTACTGTCACAGTCCGCTGTTCGGCGCGTACCGTCGCCACGCCGTGCCCTACTACCGCGACCTGGTCGGCGCCCTGCTAGACCGCCTGGCGCCGGACCGACTCATCCAGGCGCCGAACTTGCCCACGACTGCCGAGATCGGCCTGCTGCGCCAGCCACAGCTCGGCGGACGTCAGATCCTGCACCTGATTCACGCCACCCCGCAACGGCGGGGAGAGGGCATCGAGGTGGTCGAGGACGTGCTGCCGCTGCACGACGTCCGGGTCGGGCTCCGGCTCGACCGCCCGGTGACGAGCGTCACCCTCGCGCCGAGCGGCGAGACGCTTCGGCACGAGACCGTGGACGGCATCACGTGGGTCACAGTGCCGGAAACGCGCGGGCATCAGGTCGTGGTGTTCAGCTGAGCAGGCGTGCAGCAGGTCGCAGACCGTCCTTCTCCGCCGAAAGCCTGCTGCCCAGCGCCTGGAAATTCGGGAGGCTGCGCGTGAAATCATACGGGCTGACGCTGTGCCTCCAGGACGACCCGGAGAAGATCGAGCGATACGTCGCGTACCACCGGGCCGTCTGGCCGAGTGTGATCGCGCGGCTGCGCGAGGTGGGCATCCACGAGATGAAGATCTTCTTGCGCGGGACGCGGATGTTCATGTACGTCGAGACCGACGACGATTTCGAGCCGCGCCGCGACTTCGCCCGCATCAACGAGGACCCGAAGTCGGCCGAGTGGAACGCCCTCATGGCCACCCTGCAGGCACGCGCGCCCGAGGCGACGTCCGACGAATGGTGGGCGCTCATGGAGCTCGTCTTCGACATGCAGAGCCCGCAGCTGTCCTAGCGAGCAACGTGAGCCAGCCCGACGAGTTGGCCGACACCACGCGTCCTACCGCTGATCACCTTCGACCAGCCGGTGTGCCCGTCTTCGCGCGGCCATCCCTCCCGGCATTGGCCAACCGCGCCAACGGGTGAGGAAGCCAGCTCCACCACGCGGTCGGCCGAACGGGAGCCCCCGCGGCCGTTGCTGGCCGTTCCCAACCGTTGCGCCCATGTGGACGGGGCACCAGATCCGCCTCAAGCTCACGCGTTTGAGACGGCCGAGCCAGCGGCGCCGATGCCCTGCCTGGGCCGAACCGTCGCAGGACCGCCTGCTGCAGATCGTCGAAGATCGTGAACATCGCGGGCACGAACACCAGCGTGAGCAGCGTGGACGTCAGCAGGCCACCGATCAGCACGACGGCAGCTGATTTGAGCAGTTCCGAGCCCTCTTCCAGGCCGCTCGCGATTGGCAGCAGGGCCGCCATCACCGAGAGCGTCGTCATGACGATCGGCCGCAGCCGCGTCGGCCCGGCCTCGAGGAGCGCCGTTGTCCGATCGTAGCCTCGGCTTTGCAGGATCTCGGTGTAGTCGACCAGCAGGATCGCGTTCTTGCCGACCAGGCCGACCAGGACGGCGAACCCGAGCAGCGAGAAGAGGGTGAACGGGGCATGGCTGAGGGCCATGGCGCCGAACGAGCCGACTACCGCCAGGGGCAGCGACATCAACACGGCCAGCGGCAAGACGAGCGAGCCGAACAGCATGAGCATCAGCATGTACATCAACAGCACCGCCACCTCGAGCGCGCGGAAGATGTCGCCGAATGCCGTGCTACCCTGCTGCCCCTGGCCCGCGTAGGTCACCGCGTAGCCAGCCGGCAACGGGATCTGGCTGACCGCGCGCTGGACGGCGGCCTGGACGTCTCCGACCAGCTTCCCCTCGCCTGGCTCGGCCCCGATGGTCACGCCGCGGAGGCGATTGACGTGGCGGATCGAAGTCGGAATCTGAACCTGGCGGATCGTGGTGAACTGGCCGAGCTGGACGATGCCGCCGTTTGCGGTGGAGACCGGCAGGGTCGCGATGTCCTGGATCGAGGCCGCGTTGGCGTTGGCGCTGGCGTTCAGGACGCGGATGTCGATCGCGGTCCGCCCGGGTTGGCGGAACTGGAGGCCGTTCGAGCGGAAGCCATCGATGGCCGCCCGCAGTGCGGCGCCCGCGTTCTGGGCTGTGACGCCGAGATCGGCCGCCCGCGGCCAGTCGATCGTGGCGCGCAGCTGGGCCTGCAGGTTGTCGTTGCTGCTTCGAACGGCGGCCGCGCCGGGCACGGCCCGGACCGCCTCCTCGACCTGGGCCGCAAGCGTATTCAGCGTGCCCGGGTCCGTGCCCTGCACCTGCACCTGGATCGGCTGGCCCCCGAAGCCCCCGAAGCCGAAGGGGTTGGGCAGGCCGATCTGGATCTTGGCCGCCGGCATATTCGAGACGAAGATCTGCCGAAGCTCGGAGCCGATCTCGGCCGATGACCTCGTGCGCTCGGACGGCGGGACCAGCAGTGCTGTGATCTGCGCCTGGCTGTTTCCCCCGCCGCCATCGGCGCCCGGCAATCCACCTCCGGTCTGCCCGACGACCGAATAGATGCCACGCACTTCCTGGTAGCCGCGCAGGACCCGCTCCATCTGGAGCGCCACCGCGTTCGTCGTCTCCAGTGAGGTGGCCGAGGGCATCGAAAGGCTGATGTCGATCTCGCTTTGATCGCCACTCGGGAAGATGTCCGAGCCGATCAAGCCCAGCACCCACAGGCCGATCCCGAAGCCGAAGCTCGCCAGCCCCACGCCGATGACCAGCCAGCGGTGCGGCAGGGCGTGGCGGAGCAGCGACTCGTACTTCCGTTCGAGGAATATGAAGCCTCGATCCCAGGCCTGACCGAAGCGCGCGAGAAGTGACTTTCCCTGGCCCGCGTCGTGTCTCAAGAAGCGACTGGCGAGCAGCGGCGTAAGAGTGAACGAGACGGCCAACGAGACGAGGGTCGCGGTGGCGATCACCAGCGCGAACGGACGGAGGAACTGGGCCGGAACGCCGCTGACCATCACGGCGATCGGCACGTAGACCACCACGTCGACAAAGGTGATGGTGATCGCGGCCAGGCCGATCTCGCCGCGACCCTCGACCGCCGCCGCGAACGGCGGCTTGCCCATGTCCAGGTGGCGGTAGATGTTCTCCAGGACCACGATGCTGTCGTCCACCAGGATGCCCACGCTCAGCGTCAAGGCCAACATGGTCATCAGGTTCAGGGTGTAGCCCAGGGCGCTCATCATCACGAAGGCGGTCAGGAGCGAGGTCGGGATCGAGACGAGCACGATCAGCGTGCTGCGCCAGGTGTGAAGGAAGAGGAACAGGATCAGCCCCGTGGCCAGCACCGCCTCGATGAGCGCCCGTTGCACCGTGTTGAACGATCTGGATGTGTAGGTGGAGCCATCGACCACGACGTCCAACCGGCTCCCGGGCGGCAACTGGGGCTGGAGACGTTCGATCGTCTGCTTCACCCCGTCGACGACGCTGATGGTGTTGGCGTCCGGCAGCTTGACCACGACCAGCGCCAGCCCCTCCTGGCCGTCGACCCGCACGATGGCGCTGCGCTTTTTGACCGTGTCCTGCACCTCCGCCACGTCGCGGAGGTACACCGCGCCGTTTGGAGTCTGGAGCACCGCGACGTTCCCGAGTTGCTGGGTCGAGGTCGCCAGCGCGTCGAAGTACACGCTCAAATCGCTGCCGCCAACGGTGATCGAGCCGGCGGGGACTTCCAATTGCTGGGCCTGCAGCGCGCCGATGACCTGGTTGATGGAGAGGCCGCGCGACTTGAGGCTGGCCTCGTCGACGAGGACGTGGACCTCCCTGGTTATGCCGGAGCGGATGTTCGTGCTGCCGACGCCCGGGATCGCGTTGAATTGCTTCTGGAGCACGTTCTCGGCGAAATCCTGCAGCGTCGCCAGGGGCTGCTGGCCCGACAGGACGACGGTCGCGACGCCCCGCGCGTTGATGTCGAACTTGCTGATGGCTGGCGCCTCGACCTCGGGCGGGAGACGATTGCGGACGCTGTTGACGACCCGCTCCACATCTACCGAGATGAGGTCCGGATTCGCGGCCGTGTTGAACTGGACCGAGACGGTCGAGACACCCGACGACGAGACCGAGGTCAAGCCGTTCGCATCGATGTTCTGGAGACCGGCGATGGCGTCTTCGATCGGCTTGGTGACGTTGCTCTCGACGGTTTCTGGATCGGCGCCTGGATAGACTGTCGTCACCACGACGGCGGGGAAGTTCACATTCGGGGTGATGGCCACGCCCATGCCCCAGTAGGCGAATACCCCGAAGATGCCGACCGCCACGGTGATCGCCGCCACCACCAGCGGGTTGCGGACCGAGAACTCGGTAACCTTCACGGAGCTGACCCTCTCCACCGCCCGTAATCGGAGTTCCGATTCCTATTAGGTTATAATAGAACCGGAGCTCCGATTCTTCCCAATTTTTTCGCGCTGGTGTATGGTGAAGGGGGACGGGCGCGTTAGCGGCGCGCCTATGGCAGCTCGATGAAGGATCTAGTGGATCGTGACCCGGCTCCGACTGCTCGGCCGCCGACTCGCGCCGACGCGCGCGCCAATCGGGCTCGCATCCTCGAGGCGGCCTACGAGGTCTTCCGCCAACGCGGGCTCGAGGCCGAGATGCGAGAGATCGGCGAACGAGCCGGCGTGGGGACCGGCACGCTCTACCGGCACTTCCCCACCCGCGACGATCTCGTCGCCGCCATCGTCGGCGAGTTCGTCGATCGAATCCGGACCGCGCTCGACGCGGCCAAGCGGGCCACTGACCCGGTCGACGCCGTGCGGATGCTGTTAGCCGAGGGCTTCAGGATTGCCGACTACTACGGCGATATGGCCCAGCTCTTCCACGGCCAACTGCCGGCGGCCTGTGCTGGCCAGTTCGAGGGCTTCGACGCGTTCGGCAGCGTCGCCGAGCTCGTCCGGCAGGGCATCGCTGCTGGCGGCTTCCGTCCCGAGCTCGACCCGGAGATTGCGGCCGCGCGGCTGGTGTCGTCGTTCGCGCCACACTTCTATCGGCGCCTCCGCCTCACCCACACCATGGAGCAGGTCGTCCAGGGGCACGTCGACTTTTTCCTCCGCGGCGTCGGCTAGAGTTTGGGCGGGGGGACCCCGCCCCTACAGCTCAGCCGCCTTGCGGTCCAGCTCCTCACGCGTGACGATCCCCTTCTCGATCAGCAGCGCCTCGACCGCCATGAGCCAGCGCTGGTAGTAGCCCAGCTCGTACTGCTTCGGGTCGAGGCTCTCGATCGTCCGGCGCATCTCGTCGGTGCGTGTGATCCCCTTTCGGCCGAGCAGCTGAACGATCGCGTCGGTGCGCTGCTCCCACAGCGACGGGTTGTGCTCCGAGCGATCGATCGGCGTCTCGTCTGGCCATCCACCTCGGTCGTGCACGGCCGGCATGCTCCGCCTCCTAGTCCAGGCTTTTGACGTCCACACGTTACCGCTCCGGCCGCGCCACACGCACGCCCTGGTACACTCCCTTCTCAGCCCGGAGGGCGTGTGTGATGGCCAGGCAGGAGCGCGGCCGCTTCGATCTGTGGCGGGACATCTCCGGCATCGACATGGAGAAGGCCCGCGAGCTAGCCGCCAGGATCGAGCTGCGCGGACAGGCCGAGGACGAGGTCGCGGCTCGGGCCGCGTATCTAGACCTGCTTCGGATCGGGCCTGGCCAGCGGGTCCTGGAGATCGGCTGCGGCAGCGGCGTTGTGCTGCGCGACCTCGCTCGACGAGTCGCCCCTGATGGCGTCGCCGTGGGGCTCGACTACTGCCCGGCCCTGCTCGACCTGGCGCGCGAGCTGGCCGACAAGACCGGCCTGCTCGATCGAATCGAGCTGCGCGAGGGCGACGCCCGCGCGCTTCCCTTCGGCGACGCCGAGTTCGACGCCGTGCTCGCCGTCACCGCGCTGGAGCACGTGCCCGACGGCGAACGTGCGATCCCGGAGATGGCCCGTGTCGTCCGTCCTGGTGGTCGCGCGGCCGCGTTCGAGCGCGACGTCGATTCGCTCATCGTCTCTCACCCCGATCGAATCCTTACCCGCCGAATCGTCGCCGCCTATTCCGACCATGCGTCCGTCGATGGCTGGCTCGCCAGACGGCTGCCCGGCCTGCTCATGGCGGCCGGCTTGCGAGACGTGCGCGTGCGCGCCTTCACGCCTGTCGAGCGCGGCACCGGGGGGTTCTACGGCGGCCTGGCCGAGCGGGCCGCCCAGATCGCCGCGGAGACCGGCGCTATCTCGCAGCGAGAGCGCCGAAGCTGGCTGCGGGCCCTCTACGCCGAAGAGGAGGCCGGCCGTTTCGTCGGGGGTATGACCCATCTCTTTGTGTGGGGCATCCGAGCGCTGGTCATGTTCGAAGCCGAGCACGCCGAGGCCGTCGCGGCCGAGCCGGTTGTCCTCGCCGAGGAGCGGGTGGTGACGGCCGTCGGGGTGCCGCTGGAGCAACGCGGTACGAGGCCGATCTGACCGATCCTGCCTGCCTGAAAGGATCTCCTCATGGCTATCGAGATCACCGCTTCCCAGGAGCCCACCCCGGTCCCAGCAGGACGAAGGGAGGTGCTGGACGTCATCCGCGCGCACTGCTGTATCGTCGGCGGCGGGCCGGCCGGCACGACCCTGGCGATACTCCTGGCCCGTCAGGGCATCGGCGTGGTGCTGCTCGAGGAGCACCAGGACTTCGAGCGCGACTTCCGCGGCGACACGATCCATCCGTCGACGATGGAGCTCATGGATGCGCTCGGCCTGGCCGATCGCCTGCTCGAGTTGCCTCACACCAAGATCAGCTCGCTCACCCTGCTGACGACCGGCCAGCCCGTGACGATGGCCGATCTGAGTCGGCTCAAGACCAGGTTTCCATACATCACCTTCATGCCGCAGGCGCGCTTCCTGGAGTTCGTCGCGAACGAGGCGAAGCGCTACCCGAGCTTTCAGTTGATCATGGGCGCGGCCGTGCAGGAGCTGGTCGAGGAGGACGGCGTCGTTGGCGGTGTCCGCTATCGCGCGCAAGACGGCTGGCACGAGGTCCGTGCGCCGCTCACAGTCGGGGCGGATGGTCGATTCTCACGTCTGCGTCACCTGGTTGGCTTCGAGCCGATCAAGACTTCGCCGCCAATGGACGTCCTCTGGTTTCGTCTGCCGCGCCACCCGGACGATCCGCACGGCGCGTACGGGCGGATCGGCAACGGCCACATGCTGGGAATGCTCGATCGCACCGACGAGTGGCAGATCGCCTACGTGATCCCGAAGGGGACTTATCGCGAGCTCCACGCCGCCGGCTTGGATGCATTGAAGCGGTCGATCGCCGAGCTGGTACCCCAATATGCCGACCGGCTGGAGGCGCTGGTCGACTGGAAACAGGTCTCGCTGCTCTCGGTCGAGTCGAGCCGTCTCCCGCGCTGGTACAAGCCTGGGCTGCTGTTGATCGGCGACGCGGCCCACGTGATGTCGCCGGTCGGCGGGGTAGGCATCAACTACGCGATCCAGGACGCCATCGTGGCGGCAAACGCCCTGAGCGGCCCGCTCAAGGCCGGCCGACTCCGCTTGCGCGACCTGGCCGCCGTTCAGCGCCAGCGTGAGTGGCCAACCCGCGTCATTCAGGCGTTCCAGTCCTTCCTCCAGAAGCGCGTCGTGGCCAGAGCGCTCGACCCGAACCAACAGCTCTCGCCGCCCGCCATCCTCGGCGTCCCCATCTTGCGCGACCTGCCGGCCCGACTGATCGCTTTCGGCGTCTGGCGAGTCCGCCTGAAAGTCTGAGCCCCCGAGCCGAAGGGCCTAACGCAGAGCTGTCGTTGGATGGCACAATTGTGGGGCTAGGGGAGACTAGACGTAAGGGGCACCGAGATGGCCACCGCCCGCGACCCGCGACGCGCTCGTCTATCAATCTACGTCGAGCCAGAGCTGCGACGAAAGATCAAGATGGCTGCGGCCGAGAAGGACCTGACGGTTCGCGATTACGTCGTCACCGTCCTTCAGCGCGCTCTGGCATCAGAGGGCCGTGCGGAAACCGCGGCCAACGATGCATGGGCCCGGCTCTCGGTAGGTTCGTTCGCTCGCGACTGGGACTCCGAGGAGGACCGGGTGTATGACCTCGAATCGTAAGGGCGATGTCGTGCTGGTGCCCTTCGATTTCACCGACCGCTCGGGTAGCAAGTGGCGTCCGGCAGTCGTCGTTTCAAGCGATCGGTACAACGAGGCGACGCCGGATGTGGTAATCGCGTCCATCACGGGCAATCTAAATGCGATTGCGCACCCGGGTGACCACCGGATTCGAGAGTGGCAGACGGCCGGGCTTTTGCGGCCCTCACTGGCCCAGACCAAGGTCGCGACGGTCGAGGCCTCGATCGTCGGGCGCAGACTCGGTGTTCTCGCACAGGCTGATCTGGTCGCGCTCCAGCGCGGCCTCGGGCAGGCTCTTGGTTTGGCTGGATCGCGAACGGCGGGGTAAGCTTCTCCGACCGACGTCCTCGCCCTCATCTCGCTACGGCGGTCATGGTCCTGAATGCCCCCAGCAGGGCGTTGACCAGAAGCGCCAGCGCGAGCAGGATGAAGCCCAGGGCAAGCGCCAGCGCGAACTCGCCCTTGCCCGTCTCGAGCGCGATCGCGGTCGTGAAGATCCGGGTCTGGCCCACGATGTTGCCGCCCACCATCAGGCTTGCCCCAACCTCGCTCACCGCGCGACCGAAACCAGCCGCCACCGCCAACGCCACCTGCGGCCAGGCGGCCCGTAGCAGCTCACCCCCAACCCGCCACTCGCCAGCTCCGTCCACTCGCAGCGACTCCGACAGGTCGGGGTCCAGCAGCGATAGCGCGGCCAGCGTAATGCCAGCGACGAATGGCACTGCCACGACAAACTGGGCGATTACCATCGCCGACGGCGTGTACAGCAGCCGCAGCGCGCCGAGCGGACCGCTTCGCCACAGTAGGATCGTCACCACCAGCCCAACCACCACGGGCGGCAGCCCCATCCCGGTGCTCACCACTAGCGCGATCAGGCGGCGCCCGCGGAACCGTTCGAGATGGAGCATAGCTCCCAGGGGGACCCCGACGAGCGCAGCCAGCAACGTCGCCCCACCCGATACCGCGAGTGAGAGCCGCGCGATCCGCAGCAGCTCCGCGTCGGCCCGAGCGATCAGGCCGGTCGCGGCCACCAGCCCTTCCCAGAGCAGCTCCACCGTCCGCCTTTACCCGGCCAGCTCTTCCTCACGCTTGCCGCCGTCCGCGCTGAACAGCGCCTGGCCGTACAGCTCGCGCCCGAACTCGGCGATGGTCCTCTGGCCTTCCGCGCCGAGCAAGAAGTCCGCGAACGCCTTGCCGCCAGCGGCGTTGATTCGGACCTGCGGGAACTTGGTCGCGTTGACCGGCATCACGTGGTACACGTTGAGCAGGGCCGGGTCACCCTCGAAGACCAGGGCCAGTTGGAGCTTGTTCTTGAACGCCAGCCAGGTGCCCCGGTCGGTCAGGGCGTAGGCGTTGCGCTGGTCGGCGATCGTCAGCGTCTGGCCCTGCCCCGAGCCGCTCTCCACATACCAGCGGCTCCCGCGCGGGTCGAGGCCGGCCCGCCGCCACAGCTGCTGCTCCCGTTGGTGGGTGCCGCTGCCGTCGCCACGCGAGACGAAGGGCCACCCGCGCTCCGCGATCGCCGCGAGCGCGCCCGCCGCGTCAGCGGCCAACCGAACGTTGGCCGGGTCATTCGGCGGACCAACCACTACAAAGTCGTTGTGCATCACCAGGCGACGTTCCGTCCCGTAGCCTTGCGACATCCACTCGCGCTCGCTCTCCGGCGCGTGCGCCAGCACCACGTCGGCCTCGCCCCGCGCCGCTAGCGCAAGGACCGCGCCGCTGCCCTGAACAAGCGTCTTCACGCTGTAGCCCGTTCGGCCCTCGAAGGCCGGCAGCAAAACGTCCAGCAGCCCGGTGTCCTGAGTCGACGTCGTCGTGGCCAGCAGCACGTCGCGATCGCCGGACCGCGCCGCAGCCGAAGCCTGCCCAGCCCTTGAATCGGGACTGCAGCCCGCGACTAGAGGCAGCGCGCACACCAGCACGGCGCGGGCGATCTGGAGCGGAAGCTGGAAGCGGAATGCCAAGTTACACGGCCTCCACAAACCTGCCCATCGGTCCGACGTCGTACCCGCCGAGCGCCTCGACCTCCAGGCGGAAGAGCGGACTAGTCAGGGTCTCGAGCAGCGCATGAACCGGCGCGAGGTCCACGAAGCGGGCCGGAATCGCAAGGTCGTAGCGCTCGTGGGCCAGCGGCACAAACCCCAGTC
>WNGA01010954.1_pt1 | contig 12746 bp, 12 predicted proteins | sample 5400061 | NCBI WGS metagenome assembly WNGA01 (sample SAMN13153366, study PRJNA577476) | soil metagenome | isolation source: 100 cm soil or saprolite under grassland replicate 2 | place: USA:California | collected 2016-06-15
AGCAGCGCGCGCACCCGCGCCACCAGTTCGCGCAGGGAGAACGGCTTGGTGACGTAGTCGTCGGCACCCATCTCCAGGCCGACGACCCGGTCCACCTCGGCGTCGCGGGCGGTCAGCATCAGGATCGGGACCTGGCTGGTGGCCCGTACGCGCCGGCAGACGTCCCAGCCGCTGAGACCCGGCAGCATCAGGTCGAGGACCAGCAGGTCGGGCCGCTCGCGCTCGAAGTCGCGGACGGCCTGGGTGCCGTCGGCGGCGGTGACAACCTCCATCCCCTCGCGAGAGAGCGCATAGCGGATCGCTTCGAGCAGCGATTCCTCGTCGTCGACCACCATCACCTTTGGCACAGGGCCCCCTTCACCGCCGCTGGCGCGACCCGTGCCGACCAGGCCGGCTGCCAGGAACTACGGTTCCATACGGAATCGCCGGCCAGCAACCCGAGATGGGCGTGGCTCGCGTGCTTTCCTACCAACCTTCACCGTTCGTTCGCCTTTCCGCCATACGCTCGACCGCGAACCGTTCGGGCGCCGCGTACGATGAGGCTGGCAGACGACCCTGGCAGGTAACGGGGAGAGGGCGTGCGGACGAACTTCGAGCAACGGCTGGACGGCCTCGAGGCGAAGCTCCAGCAGATGGGCCAGCTCGTGCGGTCGCAGCTCGCCCGGACGCTGGCGGCGCTGGTGGCCTCCGACGAGGGCATGGCTGACGAGGTCATCCGCCGTGACCAGCTCCTCGACGCCGACTACGTGGAGGTCGAAGAGGAGATCCTCCGCACCCTGGCGCTGGAGGCGCCGGTCGCCAGGGACCTGCGGCTGGTTGCCGGCGTGCTCCACGTGAACTCGCACATCGAGCGCATGGGCGACCTGTGCGTGAACATCGCGAAATTCGTCAAGCTCGCCGGGCATGACCAACCGGACCCCGAGATCCAGGCGACCCTCGTCGAGATGGGCCAGCACGCCACCGGGCTCGTCGAGACCGCGCTCGAATGCTTCGCGGTCCGCGAGCTCGTGCCGCCGAAGTCGGTCCGAGCCCAGCTCGAGCGCTGAAGGTCGGGGGCCGCGGATGCGACTTCCCAAGCCGGTCGGCGAGCTGCTGACCGGATACCTCGCTCTGGCCGTCGCGGCCATCGTGGTGGCGCTGGCGGTCCAGAGTGGCCACGTCTCCGGCGAGCTGATCGCCGCCGCCGTGGGCCTGCTGCTGCTGGCGGTGGCGCTGGCCCTGCTGTCCGCCAGGGCGCTGGGGGACGCCCTCTCCGGGCTGCTCAGGGCGCTGGAGCAGCTGGCCAGGGTGGCGGTGCCCGGCTGGCGCTGGAACGGCTCGGAGGACCTGGACTCCCTGGTCAGCGAGCTGAACGCGATGACGCCGCGACTGCGCGACCGGCTCGAGGAGCTGACCGAGGACCGCGACCGGGCCGGCCAGATCCTGGACGCGCTGGACGACGGCATCCTGCTGCTGGACGGGGCCGGGCGGCTGCTGGTCACCAATCCCACCGCCCGCGCCTGGTTCGGGCTGCCGGACGACCTGCGGCCGGGCCTGCCGTTGCGGCGGGTGATCGGGGTGGTCCAGATCGCCGAGCTCGCCGAGGAGGCCACCGCCAAGCGGGCGCCGGTCACCGGCACGATCACGGTGGTCCTGCCCGAGCACCGGACGCTCACCCTGCGGGCCTTCCCCCTGGCCGACCGCGGCCCCACCGGCCGGACCGTGGTGACGCTCAGCGACATCACCCAACGCCGCCGCCTCGAGGTGCTGCGGCGCGACTTCGTGGCCAACGCCTCCCACGAGCTGAAGACCCCGGTGGCGGCTCTGCGCGCGCTGGCCGAGACGCTCGAGAGCGCGCTGCCCGACGACCCCGACGTCGCCCTGGGCTTCGTCACTCGCATCAGCCGCGAGGCCGAGCGGCTGGACCTCCTGGTCCGCGATCTGCTCGACCTGTCGAGGCTGGAGCGCGGCACGCTGGACGCCGAGCCGGTCGACATGGTCGGCCTGGTCAAGGAGGTCGCCGAGACGTACGCCGAGCGTGCCGAGGAGCGCCGCATCAGGCTCCGGACGGAGCTGCGGCGCTCATCGATGGTGCGCGGCGACCGCGCCCAGCTCGGACTGCTGCTGTCGAACCTCGTGGACAACTCCCTGCGCTACACGGGCGCGCGCGGGACGGTCCGCATCCGCTTGGACTCGATCGACGGCAAGGTGGTACTCGAGGTGACCGACACCGGCGAAGGCATCCCGGCCAAGGAGCTGCCGCGGGTCTTCGAGCGCTTCTACCGGGTGGACAAGGCCCGCGCCCGCCAGACCGGCGGCACCGGCCTGGGGTTGGCGATCGTCCGTCACGTGGCCGAGTCGCACGGCGGCACGGTCGCGGTCGAATCCAAGGTGGGCAAGGGGACGACGTTCTCGGTCACGCTGCCGGTGACCGGGCCGTCGATGAACGCCGGAGCCTGACCCTGCGAGCGTGCGTGTGAGCCCGCGGCGGCGCATTGAAATCGCGTTGACCGCGGCGGCGCTCCGCAAAGGGGGCAAATTTGACGCGCGCGGCCGCGCGAGAGTGAATCCACTCCTCGTTGGGGGGGTGGTGGGCAGTGGAGCCCGATTGCCAGATAGGGCAGCGGATCGCGCACTTCCGCAGGCGGCGGGGCATCTCGCAGCTCGTGCTCGCGGGCCGGCTGGGACGGTCCGAGAGCTGGATGTCCAAGATCGAGCGGGGCGAGCGGCCGCTCGACCGCCTGTCAGTGATCGAAGAGGTCGCGCACGTGCTCGACGTGCACCCGAGCGCGCTGGTCGCCTGGCGGGAGAGCCCCGCCGCGCCCCCGTACGACCGCGACGGGCACCTGCGGCGGGACGGCTTCCAGGTCCGGGAGGTCGACGGGATCCGTGCCGCGCTGACGCGCTACGACGGGATCGCGGCGGCTCCGGGCACCCAGGAGCCCGCCGTCCCGGACCTCAGCCACGGCCTCGAGCGGCTCTGGGGGGCGTTCCAGTCGTCGCGCTACTCGCTGGTCGCCGCTGACCTGCCGGAGCTGCTGCCGGCCGCGCGGCTGGCCGCAAGGACGCTCGACGGCGACCAGCACCTGGCCGCGCTCGACCTGCTCGCCACCACCTACCAGGTCGGCGCCGCCACGCTGCTGAAGCTCGGCGCCCCGGAGCTGGCCTGGCTCGCGGCCGACCGAGGCCTTCACGCCGCCGACGAGTCGGGCAACCGCCTGACGCTAGCCGGCTGCGCCCGCGTGCTCGCGCACGCCCTCATGGACTCCGGCCATCACGAGCGCGCCGTCGAGCTGGTGGCGACGATCGCCGGCCCGCTCGAGACGGCGGCCGGTAGGGGCGACCCGGAGCTCCTCTCGGTCTACGGATCGTTGCTGCTCAAGGGGGTCATGGCCAGCGCGAGGCTGGGCGACCGCGCGGCGGCACGAGACCTGCTCGCTGATGCGGCCAGGGCGGCGGACCGTCTCGGGCGCGACGCCAACCATCGTTGGACCGCCTTCGGCCCCGCCAACGTCGCCCTGCACCGGGCCTCCAGCGCGGTCGCGCTCGGCGACGGCGGGGACGCCGTGGCGCACGCGCTCGGGGTCGACCCGTCGAAGCTGATGGCGGTGGAGCGGCGCGCCCAGCGGCTGATCGAACTCGCCGGAGGTTACGGGCTCTGGGCCAAGGACGGCGACGCGCTGGAGGCGCTGCTGGAAGCGGAGCGCCTCGCGCCAGAGGAGGTCCGCGCCCAGCCCGCGGCCCGGCTGCTGGTCGGCGACCTGCTGCGGCGCCAGCGGCGGCGCGGGACGGGCGAGCTGCGCGCGCTCGCCGACCGGATCAGCGCACTCTGACCGCCCCCGGGCTCACCCGGGGGCTCCGACTCAACCGTTGGTTGGGGCCGTGGGGCCGGCCGCGCCCTGGGACCCGGCGGCGGGCGGGTGGGACGGCCTGTCCTACCTCCACCTCGGGTGCCAGTACCTCCCGCCCGGCATGGCTACCCTTCGCCCTTCTCGCGCTGGGCGACCAGGCGGGTGACGGTCAGCGGCGATCGATCGGGGGCGGGCGATGGAGGGGGTCGGGGAACTCAGGCGGTGGTCTCCGGGTGAAGGGCTCGGCCAAGCCGCCAGACGGTACGGCTCCAGCGGGGTCCCGGTCCTGCCCTGCCACCATCCGGCCATCATCCTCGGGCCGGGCCGCTTGCGCGGCCTCGCCTGCTCGTGCGGTGCTGCGGCATGCCAGGCGCCCGCGGAGCACCCGGTCCCGGCCCGGTGGGTCGAGGAGGCCACCAGCGACCCGGGACGCATCGCCGCCTGGTGGCGCCAGCAGCCCGGCTACAACGTCGGCCTGCTCACCGGCGGTGCCTTCGAGGTGCTGGACGTGCCGGCGCGGCTCGGCGAGGCCGCTCTGCGGCGCTGCGGGATCCGAAAGCTGGCGGGTCCGGTGGCCCGCACGGGCAACGGGCGCTACCACTTCAACGTCACCGCCATCGGCATGACCAACGGCTTCGTGCCGAGCCAGCCCGGCGCCGGGCGGAGCGGGGTGTTCTGGCACGGCGAGGGCGGCTGGGTGATCGCGCCGCCGAGCCGTCACGTGAGCGGGGAGGCCTGCCGCTGGCTGCAAACGCTGGACGCTCCCCTGCCAACGGCCCACCTAGTCCTGCGCGAGCTGCTGGACGCCCGCGACGGGCTGGCGCACGACGCAGCGCTGGGCGCCGCAGCGGCGGGCGAGCGTGCCGCCGGCGACCCCGCCGGCCCCAGCCGCTCCCTTTCCTGGCCCCTGGCCCGCTAGCCGCGGTCCTTCGCCTTGGCGGCCACACCGGCTGCGACGGGGCGCCCATCGACCGGCGACCGGCCGTCGCCGGCGGCACCGGAGCGCTGCGAGGACAGGCGGCTCGCCAGCGGCGGGCGCAGCTCGCGCAGCAGCTCCTGCGCCATGGCGGCGTTGACGTTCAGGCCCTCGTCGGCCAGTGCGCGCACCAGTGCCTCGGGCGTCAGCGACTCCTGCTCCTCGCGCTCGTCGAGGATGCGCGCGGCCACCACATACGGCGTCAGCGGCTTGCCGTTCTTGTCGAGCGCGCCCGGCCGCTTCTCGCTGCGGAGCCGCGCGGCGTTGAACACCGGCTCGGCCGCGTGGGCGCTCTCCGTCGCCACGTGCTGGTCCATCGGCTTGGGTCCCGCCGGCGCGGCCTTGGCCGGAGCGACCGCCGCCGCGCGGGCCGCGGCGGCGCGGGCCGCGTGACGCTTGTCGTCGCGGGGCGTGGTCGGAGTGAAGATCGGCACGTTGGGATCGCGGTCGGCGTCCTGGGGCTCCTGATGCTCGTCCTCGGCGGCCGCCGAGGCGGCGCCGGGCAAGGGCATCTCACGGCGCTGCCTGCGCTGCTTGCGCGTGATCTCGCCGCGCACGGGCGTGGGCGGCGCCTGCAGTGCGGCCAGCTCGAGCTGCTGCTTGTCGAGCTCGGCCTGCAGCCGGGCGGAGCGGATCGTGGTGGCGCGGCGCAGCACCATCATCAGCAGCTCGACGCCAAGCACCAACGCGGCGGGCGGGATCGCGGCCACGCCGCGCGCCGCCCAGTCGCCGGACTTCGCGTGCGCCACGTTGAGGATGAAGCTGACGCCGGCGGCGCCGGCGAGCAGCGCCTTCGGCCACCAGATCTCCCACAAGCGGCGCTGTTGCTTGGTAGTGGTGAACCACAAGTCCGCGGCGGTGGCGACCACGATGAAGGAGTCCACCAGCAGGGGGATCGCCCAGGCGTGCTCGGGCGCGATTCCGCTGGAGCGCTGCGCGTACGACTTGATGGCCTCGAAGCTGGTGTAGAAGGCCAGTGCGCCGATGCCCGAAACGACGCAGCCGAGAATCGCGACCAGGATCATCCTGAACCGGCTCAACCACTTGTCATTGGCGATGGCGGAGGCGGAGAGCGGCAGCGGTTGTCCAGTGGTCACAGGGGAACGCTCCTCGGTCGTGGCAAGCGACATGCAGGCTGTCTTTTACAACAAGCGTCACCTGGAAGACCAATTGAGAGGTGGGTGACCTTTCGCCGCCGTCACCCTTTGTTCGCGCCGTGCCGCCGCACGAAGTCGTTCACCTGGTAGTAGGCGTCGATCGACTCGCCGGCGTCGCCCCAGAACCCGTCGAGGACGTCGTACTCCATGGTCGGCTTTGTAACGTAGAAATTGTTGACGTCAGTGATCTCGAGCTCGCCACGCCGCGACGGAGTCAGGGTGGGGATCACCTCGAACACGGTCTCGTCGTAGCAGTAGATGCCGGTGACCGCGAAGGTGCTCGGCGGGTCGTCGGGCTTTTCCACGATGCGGACCACCCTGTGCGACGCGTCGAAGTCGGGCACGCCCAGGTGGCGCAGGTGGGCCGGGTCCTCGATGCGCGCGAGCAGGATCCTGGCGCCCTGCCGCTGGACCGCGAAGTTCTCGACCAGCGGGCGGATGGAGTGCTCGACCACGTTGTCCGCCAGCATGACCAGCACGCGGTCGCCGTCGACGAACCGCTCCGCCAACCCGAGCGCCTCGGCGATCCCGCCGGGGCGCTCCTGGTAGGCGTACTGCAGCCGGTCGATGCCGTACTCGTGCCCGTTGCCCAGCAGGCGCAGGAACTCGCCGGCGTGGGTGCCACCGGTGACCAGCATGATCTCGGTGATCCCGGCGGTCACCAGCGCCTCGATGGCGTAGGTGACCATCGGCCGGTCGTAGATGGGCAACAGGTGCTTGTTGGTGATGCGGGTCAGGGGGTGCAGGCGGGTCCCGGTCCCGCCTGCCAGCACGACGCCCTTCACGCCTCAGCTCCCATGCTGCGCTCTCCCATGCCGACGGTTTCTCTCACGCCCCGTACTTCGCCAGCCGGTCCGCGGCGGCGAGCAGTTGTGGCAGCAGGTGCTTGGCCTCGAAGCGGCCGAGCGAGCCCTGCCGGCAGTTGACCTCGTCGAAGCCCGGCAGCCCGTCGGCCGCCGCGGTCCCGCCCCACAGCAGCACCGGAACGGGGTGCCACGAGTGCGCCGCCATCTGCGCGGGCGTCGAGTGGTCGCCGGTCACCGCCAGGACCTCGACGCCAGCGTCCAGAATCCGCGGAACCAGCGCGTCGACCTCCTCGATGGCTTCGACCTTGCGCCCGAAGTCGCCGTCCTCGCCGGCGGAGTCGGTCTTCTTCACGTGCATGAACACGAAGTCGCAGTCTGGCACCAGGCGCTCCAGCGCGTCGACCTCCTCTAGCGCGGCGCCGTCCACCTGGCGGGTGTCGAAGCCGAGCAGCCGCGAGATGCCGAGGTACATCGGGTAGGCGGCGATCGCCAGCGCCTTCAGCTTGTACCGCTCCGGGAACGACGGCAGCTGCTTATGGGTGTCGAAGCCCCGCACCAGCAGGCAGTTGCCCTGCTCCCTGCCGGCCAGCAGCGAGCGCGCCTGGTCGAGCAGGCTGGCGACCAGCTCGGCGGTGTGCTTGGCCTCGGGCGCGGTGGCCTCCGGCTCCAGCGGGCGCACGCCCTCACGCTGCGGGTCGGTGTCGCTGACCGCTGGGTCCAGGCCCTCGCCGCGGAGCACCAGCAGGCCGCGGTGCTCGCGCTCCGGCTGGATGAACAGCTCCGCGCCGTCCAGCCGGACCTCGCGCATGAGCAGCTCGCAGATGCGCTCGGCCTCCTCGGTTGGCAGGCGGCCGGCGCGCCGGTCGGTGATGGTGCCGTCGGGAGCGATCGTGCAGAAGTTCACTCGCGCCGCCACGTCGCCCGGCCGCAGCTGGAAGCCGAGGCCGGCCGCTGACAGAGCTCCCCGGCCGATCTCGTAGGCGAGCGGGTCGTAGCCGAACAGGCCGAGGTGGCCGGCGCCCGATCCCGGCGTGATCCCCCGAGTCACCGGGTCGTGCAGGCCGAGCGAGCCCTCGAAGGCGAGCCGGTTCAGGTTGGGCGTCCGTGCCTCGGCCAGCTCCGAGCCCCGCTCGACGGTCCGGAAGCCACCCAGCCCATCCATGACGAGCAGCATCGCCTTCTTGCCTTCGGGCCTCGCCATCGTCGTCACGACGGTCTCAGCGGTCAGTGGCACCTGCGGTCTCCCGGGCAGCGTGGGGATGTTCGGTCAGAGTCTACCGGGTGCCTGGAGGGCAGTCCCCGGTCCACGTGGAGGGAGCTCGCTCCGAGCGTTCCGCTTTCGCCGCGTCGGGTCTAGGGTCAGCGTGTGCCGTGACGGCATGGGAGGGACCGTGAGATACATGCTCCTGATCTGCGGTGATGACGAGGCTCACAAGGCGATGGAGGCTGACGGCTCGTTCGTGGCGAGCTGCCATGCCTGGGCCGACGAGATGCGGCAGCGTGGGGTGCTGGTGACCATCGAGGGGTTGCAGCCACCCAGCGATGCCACGACCGTCCGGATACGCCGTGACCAGGTGCTGCTCACCGACGGGCCGTTCGCCGACACCAAAGAGGTGATCGGCGGGTTCAGCCTGGTCGAGTGCGCCGATCTCGACGAGGCCCTCGAGGTGGCCTCGAAGCATCCCGCCGCCAGCTACGGCACGATCGAGATCCGGCCGCTCCTCGCGACGTGATTGCAGCGGTCGACGCGGCCGTCACCAGGGCGTTCCGCGAGGAGTGGGGGCAGATCGTCGCGACCCTCATCGGGCTCACCGGCGACTGGGATCTCGCCGAGGAATGCGCGCAGGACGCCTTTGCGCAGGCGCTCCAGCGCTGGCCGCGAGATGGCATTCCCCGCAGGCCCGGAGCGTGGCTGACCACGACCGCCCGCAACCGCGCCACCGATCGGCTGCGCCGGGAGGCGGTCGGCGCAGCCAAGCTCCGGGAGGCGGCCATGCTGTCGGTCCCGGACGAACCGGGTGACGATGAGGCCGCAGTCAGCGGTATACCAGACGACCGCTTACGGTTGATGTTCACGTGCTGCCACCCGGCGCTGGCGTTCGAGCTCCGGGTCGTGCTCACCCTGCGCACCCTCGCGGGCCTGACCACGGCGGAGATCGCCCGGGCGTTCCTGGTGTCGGAGGACACGATGTCCAAGCGCCTGGTCCGCGCCAAGCGCAAGATCCGCAACGCCGGCATCCCGTTCCGAATCCCGCCCGCCCATCTGCTCGCGGAGCGGACCGCCTCGGTGCTGGGAGTGCTTTACCTGCTGTTCAACGAGGGCTACGCGGCCTGGCCGCGAGCCGCGGACGAGGTTGTCGAGAACGGTCCCCAGGGCCGTGGAGACGTTCTCGTAGCCGCCCCGGTAGGTCGCCCATTCCGACAGCCACAGGGGGTAGCTCCCGTGCCCGGTCTGGTTCATCCACCCGTGCACCTGCTGGGTGTCCTCGCACCGGACCGAGCCCGCTGTCAATAAGATGGCCGGGCGGCTCCAATCCGTGGCAGAGCTTCCCTCTGCTATGGATTGCGTCTATCGTCGCCTTGCAGATGAGATCGGATTGCTAGGCGCATGCGCGTAGATCAGTCTGGTTTGGAGCGGAAGTCGCTTCTCGTCCGGCGCAGCAGCCGAGGTGGTGAATGCGCGATGCGCTGGTGGGATCAGCTCGGGGTCGGTGGCGAGGTGCTCTCGCTGGTCGGGTTCGCCATCACGATCTACCAGCTCATCAAGACGAAGAACGCGGCGGTGGCGGCCCAGGAGGCGGCACAGCGGGTCGCCCAGGCGTACCTCTCCAAGACCCGGCGCAGCGAGGTGGTCGCCAATCTGGAGGTGCTCCAGGGGATCCCCGCGAGCACCCGGAAGGTGATGACGAGGCTGCCCCGCTCGTTCCGGCAGGCCGACGACCTGCTGCGAAGCTGGAGGGAGCACGGCCAGATGGTCTGTGAGCACTGCAAGCTGCTCGACGGCAGGCCGGACCAGTTCCTCTTCAACCTCGAGGAGTCGTTCCGGGTCGCCGAGGGGTTCCGTGAGCTGCTGCTCACGACCCCGACCGACCACGACCGGCTGGCTCGTGCGCTCGAGGGGGCCGTTCTGCAGATGGAGGGCATCGCCTACCACATCCCGTTCCAGATCAAGGAGCAGCAACTGGCGATCGCCGCCGGAGGGGTGTGAAAGGTGAGCCAGGGCGCGCAACGCAGTTTCGTCGTCATGTTCTCGGCCGTGCACCGGGGGCTTGCGCTCGCCCTCGCGGGGCAGCTCTCGGACGAGCGGTTCAATTTCGTCGAGATCGACCGCGGCGCCTACCCATCGTGGCGCCTGGCCGCGCTGACCGACGTCGCCAGCGACCTCGTCATCCTGTGGAGCACGGAGCTGGAGGCGAGCCCTCAGCTCCCGTGGCTGCTCTCCCCAGATTTCCTGGACCGGCTCGTGAACGTCAACCGGGTGGCGGTCTGGGTGTTCCGCCTCGACGACACCATGCCGCCACTCGACCTGCTCGCGTTCAGCATGGGCGGCATCTCCGACGAGACGTTCATCGCCAGCACGCTTCAGGGCCTTCCGCCGGTCCGGCCGGCGGGGGACGGCTTCCTGGGCCGTAGCGAATGGGAGCCGAAATTCGACCGCGTCTTCTACTCGACGCGGCTGGGAATGCTGTGGATCCACGGCCTGGCCGGGATCGGCAAGCGCACCCTCGCCCGCCACCAGGCCGAGCGGTACGACCCGCACCAGCACCTGACCCAGCGGATCGGGCTGCGGCCAGGCATGCAGGAGGTGGAGATCGACCTGCAACTGGTGGCGAACATGCGGGCGGCCGCGGCCGGCTTCCGCAACGAGCTGCCGGTCGGCCCCCACGACGATCCGGAGGCCGCGCGGGCCGGCCTGGAGCGGCACGTCAAGGCGGCGGCGGCCAAGGTGGCCGTGTGGATCTTCGAGGACGCCCAGCACCTCATGCGTGACAATGCGGCCCCGGACGACGTGCTGGAGGGGATCCTGAACGATCTGTGGCAGACCGCTGGGGTCATCGAGTACCGCTGCATGGCGGTCTTCACCTCCACCCGGAAGCCGAAGCTGAGCCCCGAGCTCGCCCGCGTCTCGGTCATCGAGGAGCTCGGCGGGCTGGGCGAGCGCGACGGCGTCAACCTGCTGAGGAACCGGGGCGCCGGCAATGTCGACGACCGCGTGCTGGGCCGCTGCGTGCTCGAGCTCGGCGGTCACCCCTTGGCGCTGGAGATCGCCGCCCCCGCCATCGCGGAGGGACAGCGGGACTGGGAGCAGTCACGGGTCAGGGCGGCGACCGAGGTGCTCGCCTCCACCTCCCTGTCGGAGCGCACGCACAGCCTGCTGGAGGCGCTGGCGGTCGTTGACGGGCCCATCCCCCCCGAGCGGCTCGCCGGCTACCTCGGCCTGCCGGAGCCGGCCTTCCGCGACGCGCTCCTGGAGGCGGTGTCCTACTCGCTGATCGAGGTGGTCGAGGACAGCTATCCCCGCCTCCATCCCCTGGCGCGGGATTTCTTCCTGCAGAGCTTCCGGCAGCGCGGCGACCAGCCGGGGCAGGCCAGCACCCTGGCCGACGCCATGCTGGAGTTCCTGCGCGAGCTGCCGGAGCACAGCCGCCTGTTCGTGAGCTGTGCGATGTCCGCCTTCCGCCTGCTCGGGCTCGCCCTGCGGATCCAGGAGGCGAGGGAGGTCCGGGCGAACATGCTCGGCCCGATCTTCGAGGCCGGCGTCGAGCTCTACCGGCGGCAGCGGTGGAGCGAGGCCCTGGAGAACTTCAACGCGGTGATCTCCTGGTACGAGGACCACGTCGAGGCGCGGCTGTACCAGGCCCGCTGCCAGGCCCGCCTCGGCCGCGTGGAAGAGGCCCGCCAGACCGTTCGCGGCCTGCTGTGGGAGGCGCCCGACGACCGCCAGGTCCTCCGTGTGGCGGGCCGGGTCGAGTACATCGCGGGCAACTGGACGGAGGCGATCCACCACTACAGCCGCGCGCTCGAAGGCGGCGCGCCGTATCCTCCCCTGCTGCAGGACCTGGCGCAGGCGCTGGTCCGCATCGAGGAGTGGGAGCGCGCGCGCGACGTGCTGCGGCGCCTGGTCGACACCGGCTCCGCCGACGCCTACACGTTCAGCCTGCTCGCCGAGGCGCTGGAGCACACCGGGCCGGAGTGGGAGGCGCTGCAGAATGCCCGCCGCGCCGCCCGCTACAGTCCGCGCAACCCCCAGTACCTCGTGCGGCTCGGCAACCTGAGCCGGCGGGCCGGGCGGCTGGCCGAGGCCGGCGACGCCTACGAGCGCGCGCTCAGGCTCGGGCCGGACAACCAGGAGGTCAAGCTCGCCCTGGCCGTCGTCCGTCTCGAGACCGGCGACCTGGCGCGGTCACGTGAGCTGATGGACGGGATCCACAGGGACCGGCTGGTGCGCTCGGTCGATTACCGGCTGCTCGCCGCCCGACTCGGGCTCGGCGACCGGGACGGCCCCGACGTGTCTTGACAGCTCCCGGCGGCGGGGAGAGGCTCCCGGCGGTCTCTGTCGCCGAGCGAAAGGAATTCCGATGGCGGACAGCGTGTACCGCTTCACCGAGGTCGTCGGGACCAGCACCGAATCGTGGGAGCGGGCGGCCGCCGTCGCCGTCGAGACGGCCGCCCAGTCGCTCCGCGACCTGCGCGTCGCCGAGGTCTCTCAGCTCGACATGGTGATCGAGGACGGCCGGGTTGCCGCCTACCGGGCCAAGGTCAACATCTCCTTCAAGCTCGAGCAGCGCGACTGACCCTGGTCGGCGGCCACAGGGCGTGGTACGAAAAGCCGGTGGGAGCTCGCGAGCGGCGTGGGCTCCCGGCGGGTCTGTTTCGCGGCCTCAAAGGGGGACCAGATGAGGATGCGGCTTTTCGCGGCGGCCGTCGCCGTGCTCGTCGCTGTCGTTATGGGGGGCACGGCGCAGGCCGCCGGCCA
>WNGA01022053.1_pt1 | contig 12746 bp, 10 predicted proteins | sample 5400061 | NCBI WGS metagenome assembly WNGA01 (sample SAMN13153366, study PRJNA577476) | soil metagenome | isolation source: 100 cm soil or saprolite under grassland replicate 2 | place: USA:California | collected 2016-06-15
CGATGGAGACGGCCAGCACGGCGAGCGCGATGCCGTGACAGAGCGCGTGCAGCTTGAGCGGTCCCGATGCAGCAAGCTCGGACAGCAGGGGCGGCGCGCGGCCGGCCGATCGCACCGCGTGCATGGACGCCAGAAACGGCAGGATTCGCTGCAATACGCCGAGCAGAAACGTCAGCAGCCAGCCGCCGATGAGCAGGAATCCGAACAGCGTCGGCCCATTCGGCCCGGCGTATCCATGAAGAGCGGCAATACCGACCAGTAATGCCGCCGGCAGCATCGCCCAGGCCGCGCGTATGAGCAGGAACGATAACCCGAGACGCTTGCGCATGCCGCTCACGAGCACGCGATCCATCAGCCGGAGATGCACGCCGGCGGCACCAAGGCCGACCAGCGCCGCGGCGGTGAGGACCATAGGACTGTCGGCAAGCGCACCGAGGCTGCCAAGCGCGACACCTGCGACCGCGAGGACGAATCCGATGAACGACGGCCGCTTCGCCGGCGCTGCCGCAAGGGCGAACATCGGTACCAGCACATGGCTGAAGCCGAGCGCGAGCAGACCCATGAAGCCGAATCCGCCCAGGATCATGTGGGCGAGGGCAGCGGCGTTGTGGTCGGGGAGCATCCCGGTCTCGTAGTCGAGAGCCAGCGCGAGGCCGAGACCAACAAGCAGGACGAGCGCCGCGAGCGCCGCCCAGCCATAGGCGGCCACAACGGGAAGGTTGCCGGCGCGCCGGAGATTGTCGGCGAAAAGGCCGCAGAACAGCAGCAAACCCGCCGTGGTCGCGAGGGTTCCCGGCATCAGGACCATCGCCTGTGCGGCGTACATTCCGCCACTCAATGCGGCGATTCCGGGAATCGTGAGCCAGAAGATGAGCTTGATCGGCCAAACGGCGACAAGCGCGCGGCGGGTTGCCACCGGCAGGAGTTGCACCGCAGCCCCGATCGCCGTCGTGGTCAGAACGCCCAGCGTCAGCAGATGCACCGCAACCAGGGCCGGACCCGGGCCCCCGCGGAAACTTGTCGCCTGGTCCGCGCCGGCCAGCAGCGTGAGCCACATCAGGACATGGAAGATGGCGGCCGCCGCGAAGAAGCGAAACGGGATCGACGGCGGCAACAGCCGGCTCTTGGCGCCTCCGAGGAAGGTGGCAGCGAGCGTCATGCGGTCCAACGCTCGATTCGGAGCTTCACGTCGTCCTCGCATGACATGCACGCGGACGCCATGAGCTCGTGGCTCCATCCGCGATCGTCGAGCTCGGGATAGAGAAAGATCGGCTCGCGATCGAGGTGGGCGATGAGGACGGAATCGACTTCACCGTCGTCGATCATCCGCAAGATCGCCACCATGGGCTCCGGCGGCGCGAGCCCGCGTACGTCGATATGGACGGCTTCCGGAGTTTGCCACACGCGCGCGCCGTCGTCCGGCCTTGCGCAGCTCATGACCTCGGTCTCCCGTCTTTGAACACAGGCGCTCCGCGAGCGCAGCACCCCCGAAGGCCAATATTTTAGTACCGAAATGCGCAATTTACCCCTACGGTATTTCCCGGATGGCGCCCCCCTGAGTCGAAGGTGGCCCCGTGTGAGCGGCTTGGCTTGCGCGGCTTCGCCCCGGTCGATGTGCACCGCATCTCGACGCGCCCGGTCGCCATGGGTCGAGGATGGACGCGATCTCGCAGACGACGGCCAACAAGGGCTCGCTCACGGTCCGTCGGGTCCGCGTTAGCGATATTCGCCATGTCATTGCGCTCGATGAACGCGTGACCGGCCTCGCCAAGCCCGATTATTGGCGCGATGTCTTTGCGCGTTACGGCGAGCAACTCCTCCATCAGCGGTTTTTCCTGGTCGCCGAATCGCTCAAGGCGAAATCCGATGCGTCGATCCTCGGTTTCATCATCGGCGAGGTGCGGGCCTGGGAATTCGGGTCGGCGCCGTGCGGCTGGGTATTTGCCCTGTCGGTCGAGCCGCGCGCGCGTCTGCGCGGCATCGGGCAGGCACTGCTCGAGGCGATCGCGATCGAATTCAAGAAAGCGGGTGTCGGCAAGATGCGAACGATGATCGCACGGGACAACCGGCTTCACCTCTTGTTTTTTCGCAGCGAGGGGATGATGGCCGGGCCATACATTCAGCTGGAGAAGGACCTCGATTGACGAGCCGGAACGGGCGCGATGAACGCCCTCAACCGATGGACGATAGAGGGATCGACGTTCCATGAAGCTGCAGGTCTCGAGCCGGCTCGCCATCTTTGCCCTGCTGGAGCTTGCCGCGCGTCCCGACCGGCAACTGTCGGTGGCCGAGATCGGCGGGAAATACGGCGTATCCAATCATCATCTGGCGAAGGTCATGCACGCTTTGGGCCGCGCCGGCCTCGTGCGTTCGGTGCGTGGTGCAGGGGGCGGATATCAATTCAGCGGCAATGCGCGACGTACGACCTTGCTCGATGTGATCCAGCTGTTCGAAAGCCTGGGCGCCGGCGACGCTGATTCCGCCGCCGAGGAGGCTACGAATGAGGGGCGCGCCTTGCATGAAGTTCTCGGCGAGATCGACGATATTGCGCGGGCGACGCTCGGATCGTTTACGATCGCAACCATGCTCAAACTGGTCGGTCGCGGCCGCGCGGACGGTCGACGGCCGCTCGCCGTTGCCCCCTGAGCTCGCCTGAAGCCCGCATCTCATTCCGCCATCGTGCCGCGAGCGTGCACGAGGCGCGCGGAGCATCGCAACGGTCGCACGTGCGCGACCGCGCGTTTGATTTGACATAGGTCAACGACATCCCGGAGTGGCGTCGGTACATTGGCAAAATAGGTATTCGTATGCGGATTCTAACTATTTGACGTTGCTACCGAATAGGGTGCCGTCATGCGCAGCAAAACGGCCGAACGCGACACGCCGCAGCAGGCGCCGAGCTTTTGCTTTGCATCCCGTTTCAACGTCGCCGCCGTCTTCATCGACCGGCACATCGCGGAAGGTCGCGGCGACAAAGTGGCGATCCGCACGATCGACGGCGACGTGACGTACGCGGATCTGGCCGCCAATGTCGATCGTTGCGCCGCCGCCCTGGTGCACCTCGGGCTTCAACCCGGGGAACGCATGTTGATGGTGGTGAAGGACTGCGCGGTCTTCTTTTACCTGTTCTGGGGCGCGATCAAGGCCGGCATCGTGCCGGTGCCGCTCAACACTCTGCTGCGGCACGAGAGCTACGCCTTCATGATCGACGATTCGGGCGCTTCCGCGCTCGTCTACTCGCCCGAATTCGCCGGCGAGGTCGAACCCGGCGTCGCGAGCGCCGCCGAGCCCCCGCGTCACGTCCTGAAAACCGAAGGCGCAGATCGTTCCGTCGCGGCGCTGCTCGCCCAAAGCGAGCCGCAATTCGCCGCGGTGCCGGCGGCGGCTGAAGATGATTGCTTCTGGCTCTATTCCTCCGGCTCCACCGGAGCGCCGAAGGCGGCCGTGCATCGGCACCGCGACATGGTCGTCACCAGTCAGCGCTACGGCGTGGAAACCCTGGGCATCCGCGCCGACGACGTCTGCTATTCCGAGGCCAAGCTGTTTTTTGCCTATGGCCTCGGCAACAACATGACGTTCCCGCTGTGGGTCGGCGCGACAGCGGTGTTGAACGAGCATCGTCCGGGCCCCGCTACCAGCTTTCCGATCATCGATCGATTTCGGCCGACGCTGTATTTCGGCGTGCCGACGCTTTATGCCGCCTACCTGCAGCACTTCGCGAAGGAAAACCCGGACCTTTCCTCGATTCGCCTGTGCATTTCCGCCGGTGAAGCGCTGCCGGCGGAGATTCTGCGGCGATGGCACGAGGAGACCGGAATTTGGATCCTGGACGGCATCGGTTCCACGGAGGCGCTGCACATTTTCATCTCCAACACGTCCGCCGATATCCAACCTGGATCGAGCGGCCGCGTCGTACCCGGTTATCGTGCACGCATACTCGACGAGCACGGTGTTGAAGTCGACGATGGCGAGAGCGGCCGCCTGTTCATTTCCGGCGACTCGACGGCACGCTGCTACTGGAACAACGCCGAGCGTACCGCGACCACGATGGTCGACGGCTGGCTCAATACCGGTGACACCTATCGTCGCGACGCCGAAGGATATTTCTATTACTGCGGCCGCAGCGACGACATGCTGAAGGTGGGCGGCATTTGGTGCTCGCCCTTCGAGATCGAATCGAAGCTCGTCGAGCATCCGGCAATCGTCGAGGCGGCCGTGGTTGGTCGTGCCGACAAGGACGAGCTCATCAAGCCGGAAGCCTTTGTCGTCCTCAAGGACGGCCGCACGGGCGACGATACGCTCGCGACGGAGCTCCTCGCACTCTGCAAGAATGGGCTCGCTCCCTACAAATACCCCCGCTGGATCAACTTCATCGCTGAGCTGCCGAAGACCGCAACCGGCAAGATTCAACGCTTCCGGCTGCGACGGCCTTCGGTGATCGCATAGGCCGACTCCTGACGTCTCGAGAACGAGCGCCAGCAACCCGGGGGTAATCATGACCAGACTGCAACGGAATTTTTCGCGCCGCACTTTTCTCAAGCACACGACGGCCATCGGGCTTGCTGCGGCTTCGACCTTCGTGCCGACCCGTTTCGCCATCGGTCAGAAGGCGAAAGTGAAGATCGGCCTGCTCCTTCCCTATACCGGCACCTACGCGGCGCTCGGCCATAACATCACGGACGCGATGAAGCTTGGGTTTGCCGCGGCGGGCAACAAGCTGGGCGGCCGCGACGTAGAGCTGGTGCAGGTCGACAGCGAAGCAGATCCCGCCAAGGCACCGGCCAACACCAGCAAGCTCATCGTCGGCGAGAAGGTCGATTTCCTCACCGGCCCGGTGCATTCCGGCGTCGCGATGGCCATGGTCAAGATCGCGCGCGAGGAGGGGACGATCACGATCGTGTCCAACGCCGGCGCCAATGCGGTGACACGCGAGATGTGCGGGGCCAACGTGTTTCGCACGTCGTTCAGCAATTGGCAGGTCTGCTACCCGATGGGTCCCGAGATGGTGCGGCGCGGCCTCAAACGCGTCGTCTCGGTCACCTGGAACTACGCCGCCGGCAAGGAGATGATCGGCGCGTTCCGCGAAGGGTTCGAGCAGAGCGGCGGCACCGTCGTGAAAGAGATCCTGGTTCCCTTCCCGAACGTCGAGTTCCAGGCCAATCTGACGGAGATCGCGGCGCTTAAGCCCGACGCCGTCTACGCGTTCTTTGCCGGCGCCGGCGCGGTCAAATTCGTCAAGGACTACGCCGAGTCCGGCCTCAAGGCGCGCATACCTCTCTACGGTGCCGGCTTCCTCACGGACGGAACCCTGCCGGCCCAGGGTGCCGCCGCCGAGGGCGTTTTCACCACGCTCCACTACGCCGACGGTCTCGATCTGCCGGCCAACAAGCGCTTCCGCGACGCCTTCAAGCAAGCCACCAAACGCGACGCCGACGTCTATGCGGTGCAGGGCTACGACACGGCATACGTCCAGATCCAGGCGATGGAAAAGGTGCAAGGGGACACCAAAGCGACCAAGGCCCTGGTTGCCGTAATGGAAGCTACCCAATTCGACAGTCCGCGCGGTTCCTGAACGGCGTCCAGTACGGCTTTCTGCTGTTCCTGGTCGCCGCCGGCCTGACGCTGATATTCGGGATTCTCGGCGTCATCAATCTGGCACATGGCTCCTTCTACATGGTCGGCGCCTACCTGGCCTATTGGCTCTCGGCCAAGACCGGGAGCTTCCCGCTTGCGATCGCGCTGGCGCTGCCGATCGCCGCCGTGCTGGGCTGGGCGGTCGAGCGGTTGGCAATCTCGTTTCTCTATGAGCGCGATCACCTGCACCAGGTGCTGCTCACGTATGGGCTGATTCTCATCTTCAACGAGTTGCAGCGCATCATCTGGGGCAACGACGTGCACGGCGTCGCGTTGCCGGCCGCCATCGCCGGAACGGTGCCGCTGACTGAGTTGCAGTCCTACCCGGTCTACCGGCTCGTCATCTCCGCGGTCTGCATCGCGATCGCCGCCGGCATGTACCTGGTGATTCACACCACGCGCATCGGAATGATGATCCGCGCGGGCGCCAGCAACCGCGAGATGGTGCGGTTGCTCGGAATCGATGTCGCGCGGCTGTTCGCGATCGTCTTCAGCGCCGGCGCGGCGCTCACCGCGCTTGCCGGCATGCTGTCGGCGCCGATCAGCTCGGTCTATCCGGGCATGGGCGAGAACATCCTGATCATCTCCTTCGTCGTCGTGGTGATCGGCGGCATTGGATCGATCAAGGGCGCCTTTCTCGGCTCCATGCTGATCGGGCTCGCCGACACGTTCGGCAAGGTGATGGTGCCCGAGGCCGCCGGCATGGTGGTGTATGCGTTGATGGCCGTCGTGCTGCTGTGGCGGCCGCGCGGTCTGTTCGGCGCGGGAGCGGCATGACATGCCGCACGTGCCGCGACCGATCCTGCTCTTGCTGATACTGGGGGCGGTTGCGCTTGCGATGGTTCCCGTCGTCGGCGAGCGGTTCCACGTCCAACTCGTGACCCAGATGATGGTGCTCGCGGTGTTCGCGATGAGCCTCGACCTGCTGGTCGGGTTCACGGGTCTCATCAGCTTCGGCCACGCCGCATTCTATGGGCTGGCCGGCTACGGCCTCGCCATCCTGACTCGCGATACCGGCCTCACCGCGGTGTGGGCGACGCTGCCGATCACGCTTGCTGCCTGCGGCCTCGCGGCGTCGGCCATCGGATGGCTGTCGATACGCACGTCCGGCATCTACTTCATCATGGTCACGTTGGCCTTCGCGCAGATGATCTATTATTTCTTCAACGACGTGCGCGGTTACGGCGGTTCCGACGGCCTCTACATCAACACCAAGCCGCAGCTCGCGCTGGGCGACGTCACGCTTCTCGACCTGCAGAACCGCACCACCTTCTATTACGTCGTGTTCGCAAGCCTGGCGGGAACCCTTCTGTTCCTGTGGGCGCTTCTCCGCTCGCCCTTCGGGCAAGTGATCACCGCGATCCGGGTCAACGAGGGGCGCACGCGCGCGCTCGGCTTTCCGATTGCCCGGTACAAGCTGGTCAGCTTCATCATCGGCGGCATGTTGGCCGGGCTCGCAGGGTATCTCGGCGCCGCGCAATTCGACTTCGTCAATCCAGCCCATCTGGGATGGCGCGAGTCCGGCCGCGTGCTGATGGTCGTCATCTTGGGGGGCACCGGGACGCTGTTCGGACCGGCGCTCGGCGCCTTCGTGTTCGTGTTGCTGGAAGACCTGCTATCGGGCCTGACCGAGCATTGGCTGCTGATCATGGGCGGCTTCGTGATTGCAGTGGTTTTGCTGCTGCCGAACGGGATTGCCGGATTGCTGCTCAAATTGACCTGGAGTGGTCCCGGCTTGGTGCCGGCGCCGCAACCCGTCGCCCTCACCTCGCGGGTCGGCGCGATGGCGGCGGGGGAGGAGCCGATGCTCGAGACCGAAGATCTCGGCAAGCGCTTCGTCGGCCTGGTCGCGGTCAGGAGCGTCTCGCTGCGGTTTGCCCCCGGCAAGGTGCATGCCGTGATCGGCCCGAACGGTGCCGGCAAGACGACGCTCATCAACCTGCTGTCGGGCGAGCTGCCGGCGAGCGGCGGCCGCATCCGTTACAAGGGGCGCGACATCACCGGCGCGTCGCCGGATGCGGTGTCGCGCATGGGTATCGGCCGCAGTTTCCAGATCACCAATCTTTATTCATCGTTGACCTGCTTGCAGAACTGCTGGGTTGCGGCGCAATCGCGGCTTCCCTCGTCGATGCGTTTTTTCAAGATGGCCTCCCGCCTGGCCGACGTGGGCGCCCGCGCGGAACGCGCGCTCGATGTGTGCGGCCTCGCGTCCCGGCGCCACGACCTCGCCTCGACGCTCAGCCATGGCGAGCGCCGCAAGCTCGAGATCGCCATGGTGCTCGCCACCGAGCCCGAGCTGCTTCTGCTCGACGAGCCGCTCGCCGGCATGGGACGGCAGGAGGCCCGCGAAATCGTGGACTTGCTAAAGGTCCTCGCGCGCGACCATACGTCGATCGTGATCGAGCACGACATGGACGCGGTGTTCGCGATTGCCGATACGCTCACCGTCATGGTCAACGGTGAGGTGATCGCGAGCGGCCCGGTGGATCAGGTCCGGGCCGATCACATCGTGCAGGACGCCTATCTTGGGCATCGGGAGGCGGCCGAATGAGCCATCCTGCCGTGGTCGAGGCGAGCAATCTCCACGCCTATTACGACACGAGCCATATCCTGCATGGGATAGATCTCGCCGTCGGTCGTGGCGAGACGGTGAGCCTGATGGGCCGCAATGGCATGGGCAAGACCACGACGTTGCGTACGCTCCTCGGCCTCGTGCGGCCGCGGCAGGGCAGCGTGCGCATTTACGGTCGCGACATGACCGGCGCCGCGCCGCACCGCGTGGCGCGGGAAGGTATCGCGATGGTTCCCGAGGGCCGCGGAATCTTCCCCAACCTGACGGTGCGGGAGAATCTCCTTATGGCGTCGCGGCCCGGCCGCGAGGGAAGGATGTCATGGACGTTCGATCGCGTGCTCGAACTCTTCCCCCGACTGGCGGAGCGCGTGCGCAACATGGGCTGTCAGCTGTCGGGCGGAGAGCAGCAAATGCTGGCGATCGGCCGGGCTTTGATGACCAACCCGGATCTTCTCGTTCTCGACGAGGCCACGGAAGGTTTGGCGCCGCTGGTCCGTCGCGAGATCTGGGCCGTCATTCGCCGGCTCAAAGCTGCCGGCATCGCGGCGCTGATCGTCGACAAGGATATCGCTGCGCTGTCCGGTATCGCCGATCGCTGCGTGATCATCGCCAAGGGACGGATCGTCTACAGCGGCACGCCCGCGGCGCTCGCGGCCGATCGCGAGGCGATGATCCGCCATCTGGGAGTCTGAGCCGTCAGTGCCGTTTGACGGCCGTCTTGCCCTGCAGTTCGAGGAGTCCAATCCATGTCGACCCAGACTCTGCTTCCTCCCGGCTGGGCGCCGCCGGTCGGATACGCCAATGGGATTGCCGCGCCGGCGGGGCGCATCGTATTCGTCGCTGGTCAGGTCGGCTGGGACGCCGAGCAGCGCTTCCGCAGCGAGGACCTCGTCCGGCAATTCGAGCAGGCGCTCGAGAACGTGCTCGCCGTGCTCGCGGAGGCCGGCGGCGCGCCGCATCATGTCTGCCGGATGACCGTCTACTGCACTGACAAGCCCGCTTACCTCGCAGCGCGGCCGGAGCTGGGACTCATCTGGCGAAAGCTGATGGGCAAGCACTACCCGGCCATGAGCCTGGTTTTTGTCGCCGATCTTCTCGATGCTCCGGGAAAGATCGAGCTGGAAGCAACCGCCGTCATTCCCGCGGCTGACGCTCGCTGAACATAGAGCAGGCAATTCCCTCGTTGGCGCGATAATTCGATCATGCGCGGGGGACGAGCGGAGACTAAGGCTCGCCAGGATGGGTTGGTTCCGGAATATCCTCGATCAGCGGGTTCTCCCGGGCCAGCCGTTGCAACTTGGTGCGGTCCTTGATGACGAGCGCGCGGCCCTCGCTCGCGACGCCGTGCGACGCAAGCGTTGCGAAGCTGCGGGAAAGGTTTTCCGGCGTCGTTCCGAGCAGCGCCGCAAGCGTCCGCTTCTCGAACGGCAGCCGCAGGTTTCCCCGGGAGCCGTTCCGGGCATCGGCCTGGAGAATCCAGTTTGCCAGCCGCTCCGTGCTGGTTCGCAGCTTCTGGTTCTTCAAGGCCCGCACGACGCTGCGATAGCGCAACGCAAGCTCCCCTACGACCGCGCGCGCAAAGGTGCCGTCGCGGCCGAAAATATCGCGTACCGCATCGGCCGGGATCATCAGCACGCGGCTCTCCGCGAGGGTGCGCGCCGAGTTGAGGTAAACCTCGTCCCGGATCACCGCGGCCAGGATGAAGGTGGTGGTCGGCACGACGATATCGATCGTTGTCTCGCGCTCGCCGTGCGCGGAGAAGAGTTCCACGGCGCCTTCGGCGATGACGTGGAGAAAGTCCGGCAGTTCGCCTTCGCGGATCAGCAGCACCCGAGGCGGAAAGGTTTGCAGAAAGGCCGCGCCCATGAGCGCGCTGAAATGCGTCTCCTGCATGTCGTTGAACAACGGCAGGTCACGGACGATCTGCAGATCGGCGGCACGCATCCGATGAGGTCTCTCCTTCGCTAATCAGCTATTATATACGATTGATAAATATCAATCAATAAGTATACAGTTATCATACGGACAGAAGCACAAGGTAATTTTCTGCACCAACAGTCGCCTGGTCAAATAATTTATCCGGGTTGATCTGGCTCAAACCAATCCGGGCGATCTCGAACGACTATGGCGGCGCAGTTCTTTCCGCGCCGATACACGTATCGAGGTCTGCCATGCATCAGCCGCTCGCACGCACCGCGCCCGAGGGGCAAGCCAGTGCGCTGTGGATGTCGACGATCGCATTCACCGTCTGCTTTGCGGTGTGGACGATCTTTTCCATCATCGGCGTGCAGATCAAGAAAGATCTTGGGCTCAACGAGACCCAGTTCGGCCTCCTGGTCGGCACGCCGATCCTGAGCGGCTCCCTGATTCGGATCTTCCTCGGAATCTGGACCGACCAGTACGGCGGTCGAATGGTCTACACGCTGGTGATGCTGGCCGCGGCCGCGGCCACCTATCTTCTGACCTGGGCAACGAGCTACCCCGAGTTTCTTATCGCGGCGCTGTTCGTCGGAATTGCGGGCGGCTCCTTCGCGGTCGGCATCGCCTACGTGTCCCGCTGGTATCCGACCGAGAAACAGGGGACCGCGCTGGGCATCTTCGGCGCCGGCAATGTCGGCGCGGCAGTGACCAAGTTCGTCGCCCCCTTCGTGCTCGTCGCCTACGGCTGGCAGACGACGGCGCAGGTCTGGGCAGCCGTCATCGCAGTCATGGGCATCGTGTTCTGGTTCACCACCAGCGACGATCCCGTCATCCGCGCGCGCCGTGCGCGCGGGGAGAAGCCAAAGAGCGCCTGGCTCGAGCTCGAGCCGTTGAAGAACATCCAGGTGTGGCGCTTCTCGCTCTATTATTTCCTCGTCTTCGGCGCCTTTGTCGCGCTGTCGCTGTGGCTGCCGCGCTATCTCATCGGCGTCTATGGCCTCGATATCACCACCGCCGGCATGATCGGCGCCGCCTATTCGATCCCGGCCAGCATCTTTCGCGCCTATGGCGGGCATCTGTCCGACAAGTACGGCGCCCGGCGCATCATGTACTGGACCTTCATGGTCGCGGCCGTGGCGACGTTCATCCTCTCCTACCCGCCGACCGACTACATGGTGACGACCGCGCGCGGGCCGATCCGCTTCCATCTCGAGACCGGCCTCATCGGCTTCACCGTCATGGTGTTCGTGCTCGGCTTCTTCATGTCGCTCGGCAAGGCGGCGGTCTACAAGCACATCCCGGTCTATTACCCCGACAATGTCGGCGCGGTCGGCGGCCTGGTCGGCATGATCGGCGGCCTCGGCGGATTCGTGCTGCCGATCGCCTTCGGCGCGCTCGACGACCTCACCGGCATCTGGACGAGCTGCTTCATGCTGCTGTTCGCCCTCTCGGCGGTCGCGCTGGTGTGGATGCACGTCGCGATCCGGCGGATGGAAAGCGGCGTCGCCGTGCGCGAGCTGCGCAGGCTGCCCGAGCTGCCCGAGATGCAGGAAATCCACGAGCCGAGGCACGAGGGCGTGCTCGGCGCGCACCTCATCGAGGACTGGCGCCCGGAAGACCCGGCATTCTGGAACGACAAGGGCCGCGCCATCGCCCGGCGCAACCTGTGGATCTCGATCCCCGCGCTGCTCCTGTCCTTCGCCGTGTGGATGGTGTGGTCGGTCGTGGTCGCGAAGCTCCCGGCGGTCGGGTTCAAGTTCACCACCGATCAGCTGTTCTGGCTCGCGGCGCTGCCCGGATTGTCCGGCGCGACGCTACGCATCTTCTACTCCTTCATGCCGCCGATCTTCGGCGGCAGGCTGTGGACCACGATCGCGACCTGGTCGCTGCTGCTGCCGGCGCTCGGCATCGGCTTCGCCGTGGGCAGCCCGGACACGCCGTATTTCGTGTTCCTGTTCCTGGCGCTGTTGTGCGGCTTCGGCGGCGGCAACTTCGCCTCGTCGATGGCGAATATCAGCTTCTTCTTCCCCAAGGCCGAGAAGGGCAACGCGCTCGCGCTCAATGCCGGGCTCGGCAATCTCGGCGTCAGCGTCGTGCAGTTCGTCATCCCGCTGGTGATCACCGCCGGCGTGTTCGGCGCTCTCGGCGGCGATCCGCAGACGGCAATCGAGGGGACCAGGACCACCCGACTGTGGCTGCAGAATGCCGGCTTCATATGGGTGCCGTTCATTGCCGCCTCCGCCTTCGCGGCCTGGTTCGGCATGAACGACATCGCGGCGATGAAGTCGTCCTTCGCCGAGCAGGCGGTGATCTTCCAGCGCAAGCACAACTGGGTCATGTGCTGGCTCTATACCGGCACCTTCGGCTCCTTCATCGGCTATTCGGCGGGCTTCCCGTTGCTGGCGAAGACGCAGTTCCCCGAGGTCGACGCCATGCAGCTCGCCTTCATCGGCCCGCTCGTCGGCGCCGTGTCGCGCTCCGCCACCGGATGGGTGTCCGACAGGTTCGGCGGCGGCCGCGTCACTTTCTGGGTGTTCGTGCTGATGATGGCCGGCGTCGTGGGAGTCCTCGCCTTCCTCGGCGTCAAGGACCAGCCCTATGCGTTCTGGGGCTTCTTCGC
>WNGA01010947.1_pt1 | contig 12743 bp, 10 predicted proteins | sample 5400061 | NCBI WGS metagenome assembly WNGA01 (sample SAMN13153366, study PRJNA577476) | soil metagenome | isolation source: 100 cm soil or saprolite under grassland replicate 2 | place: USA:California | collected 2016-06-15
CTCAGATGGAGGCGATACGGTACGACGGTTGCCGGAGTATCTCAAGGCGAACGCTGAGCATATTCTCGACTGGTTCCACCTGACAATGAAGCTGACGGTGTTGCAGCAATGTGCGAGTGGCCTGGCGCCAGAGGGTGACGTCGATCAAAATGAGCGAGGTCTCGAACGGCGACTGGAGAGCGTCAAGCAGTATCTTTGGCACGGGAATACGGCCAGTGCGCGCTCACACCTGCAAGAGATAGATGAATGGTTGGAGGGATGGCTGGATGACGACGATGGCAATCGTAGGGCTTATCCAGACAGCGATAAGATCACCCGTATGCGGAAGTACCTGCACGAATGAGAGACCTATATCGGCAATAATGCGTCGTCGATTGTGGACTATGGCGAGCGTTACCACCATGGTGAACGGATCAGCACCGGGTTCGTGGAGTCAACGGTCAATCAGGTGGTGAGCAAGCGGATGGTCAAAAAGCAACAGATGCAGTGGACCCAGCGCGGGGCACATCTGCTGCTCCAGGTTCGCGTTCAGGTGCTCAATGATGACTGGGAGGATACATTTCGGGTTTGGTACCCAAATTTCCGAGCTGCCGAGACACAGGCAGCCGCCGTTTCATTAGCTGCTTGACCCCCGACTTTTTAGTGCTCTCTGAAGGAAGCACCGCAGCGCCTATTGTCATCAAGTCAAGCCGGATGATAGTGGTAGTGATTGAGGTCTCCTCATTGTAGTGCTTGGCTCGCCTCTGGTCTCCACTGTCCACGCCACATAGCGCTTGATGCTGATGTGGTACATTACCTGAATGTTCGAACGAGTTTATCAGGAAAAACGCGTCTTCGTTCGAACATTCAGGTGCAAATATTTACCTGAATGTTCGAACGAAAAGTGGGCCAGTCCAGAGTGTTTGGCATCCGGGAGCGATATAAAAAAGTGTTCGAACCTTCGTGTAATGTACCACTGATGAGCGCACGGTTCACCGACGCCGGCCGCAGCCGTAGGGTGTGCTGAAGATGGCTGCGGTAGCGGACGATCAGCGGCGTCGCAAGGGCCACTGGGGTAAAGGTTGCCGGCGTTTCCTGCCCCTCCGCCCCGGTTCCTTCGCACCAGGCGATGAACTGGCGCAGGTCGCTGGCGTAGTTGCGGATGGTGGTGACATTTGCGTCCGTTTCCTCACGCAGTGCTGTGAGGTAGGCAGCGAGCGCCGCTTCCCCAGCAACGGATAGCTCTGGCATTGCCGGTCGCTTCATCGCTTCCATTCCTCAAAGACATTAGCAGACATCGTTTTGTGTTAGTGGCCGCCGAGGCGCCGGATCTGGTGCTGCTCGATATCATGATGCCGCTGAGCGATGGCTTCGCGGTGCTGGCCGGGCAGACGCTCGACGAGTTGGCGATTGGCGAGCATCTACCCGGCCGGGGCGAGGTGCTGGTACAGGCGGCGATCGTCGAAGCGCTCGCCTCGCGCATCACCATCGCCGATTGGCGCGACGACCCAGCCGCCGGCAAGCGGTTCGCAGTCGCGATCGGCCTAGCGGAGCCGGCACCGGTGGCGCCCTGGCCCGATCTAGCGCCCGAGGCATTGGCTGCAGATCAGGTTCGCCCTGGCTCTTGCCGCCGATCTATGAGCGAGTCCGTGGCGGGAAAAGCGGGTTCTTGTCCCAGCTGCGCCCGGCGGCAGCCCTGTTTCTGGCGTTCGAGGGCATCGACTACGACGCGGAAGCGGGCGCGGGCGCCAAGCTCGACGCGTTCGTACGCTGGGTGCAGGCCGTGCTGGCGCAGTATGACGGCGCGCTACTCCAATTGACGATTGGAGATAGAGGAAATTGCTCGCCGGTCAGTTCTCCCCAGTGCACAGGTTAGGAGCCTAGCCGAGCGTGAGCAATGCGGCCGGATCAATCGTCATTGGTGTCCGACAGCGCCTCTGGAGCCATGTGGTTGCTGATCGTCCCATAAATTAATGACGCAACCGCTTCGTCGAAGTGGGCGGCCATGGCGCGCTCTGCCGCCGTGATATCGCCCTGCTCCAAGCTGGTGAGGATCGCTTCGTGCCCCATCTGGACGCGCTCAAGCTGCTCGTCGGTCTGTTGGCGGAGTAGGCTTTCGTGCAGCGCATCTTTGATCGCATCGCGGATTGCCCCCACCAAATGGTAAATCATTACATTGCGCGTCATGGAGGCAATCTGCTGGTGAAAGGCGATATCCAATTCGACGTAGGCGTCTGGGGAGTGCAGATTGCGACGCATCTCGGTGACGATCTCCCTCAATCGGGCCATATGGTCGGGCGTGCGCCGCTGTGCCGCAAGCGCGGCGCTCTGCACTTCAATGCCTTTGCGCAGCTCCATGAGATCGATGATCGCTTCGCGCTCAATCCGCACGGCTCGCTGAAAAAACAGCTGGAGTGGCTGGCTGTCGAGCGGCTTCACAAACGCGCCCTTGCCGCTTACTACCTCGACAATCCCTTTGCCTTCCAGGGATTTGAGCGCCTCGCGAATAATCGGCCGGCTTACACCGAAATCGGCCGCGAGTTGCGACTCCGGCGGCAGCAGTTTCCCAGGCTTCAGATCGTGGGCTTCGATAAATGCTATGAGGTTGCGGGCAGCTTGTTCGGCCAGCGTTTCGCGCGATAGTTTTGTCAGCATGTACCGCTCTTACCTCGGAATATGATATGGCTGCCCTTCATTCGTCGCTGATCCCAGGCGAGCGCCGGTTGAGAAATGGCTCAAAGAAGCCCGCATCATAACCAGATGGTAACAAGGTTTTCTATTATAGTGGAAAGCTGGTAACTCGTCAACATGTCATACAGGTTGACGGCCTGTCAGAGAGGAAGTGGTATAATGTCACCGCTGGCCTCGATCTTGATAACAGCCATCCATGTGTTGGGCGCGGATACTGCTGGCAAACTCAGATTCGAGCGATTTTCGCCCCACCTGCGCGTTCTACCAGGGGCAAGATAGGGCATGGCTCAGAAGCCTGGGAAATCAGATTGACACTTCGGCAAATGGCTTCGGCCAAATCTGGCGTCCGTATGCCCAGAAAAATTTCTAACACTCTTTGCGAAATGTCAATCTAACCTGAACCATGCCCAAGATAGCGGCAATCGCCCCACTTTGAGGCTGTAGATCACGATGTGCCGTGAGCACTTCCCCACCGAAGGTAGTTTGCCAGCAGTATCTTGGGCGCGCACCGCTGGCCTCGATCTTGATAACAGCCATCCATGTGTTGGGCGCGCACCGCTGGGATGAAAAAGGAGATGCAAAGGAGCACTGCCAGTAGCCGGCTCGTTTACGCCAGAAAGGAGCAGACCATGGACCTACAAAGAGACGCCTTCCACCGGGCAGTTGACGTGCTAGACCAGCTAGGCGATCCGGAATTGCTGGAAGCCTACAAGCAATATGTCGGGCGCCTGGAGGTAGCGCTCGGGAGCCCTTGGTTGGATACGTACGCCGGCATGTACCAGCGCGATCGCCGACAGCTCACCGGCCAGAGTGCGGGAGTGTTGGTGTTGCCCGAGGAGATTGCCGTGCGCGATCGGGCAGCGGCCGATCCCCAGGTTGCCGAATTCTATAGGAGATTTATCGCCCTGCTAGATCGCAAAGGGGTGCTCGACAAACAGTACACAACCTAATCAACAACTGCTACTGCCCAACCGTGGGCACACGATCCAGGGCGTGGATGGTCCTGTCAACATGTCATACGAGTTGCCAGTGAAAAATATTGATGGTATAGTTCCTGCTACTCTTCATCCAAGGTGAGTGCCCGGAGTCGTGGCGGGGTTCGCGTACTGAATCCTTATTACGCTCCAGCCTTCAGCCTACTCAGTGACGATCGCCGGGCTAGCACGACACAATGCCGATTAATAGCGCCGGATTCGATACCCTCGTCTTCGGTGCCACCTTCCTACCACCTGCTTATTCTCCTAGATTAGGGCGCGGTATCGTTTGACCTCCGTTTCCTGTTCTGAAGCAGCACATCCAGACAGCGAGGCGGCGCGGTGACCCAATCCAAGAACGACATCATTACAGCGATTCGGCAAAAGACGCAGGGTCGGCAGCCCGGTCCGTGCGGTGCTGATCGTGCCACTGAAGCTGTTCCCTCGGCCGGCGGCCGGTATAACGGGGTGCGCGCCAGCGCGGGCTAGCCCGGTCTGGTCATCCCGAGCGCAGTTTAGCCACAGGAGCGATGTGAAGATGACTGAGTACGCAGCAGATGGCCGAAATCTTCTCGAGGTGAAGGACCTCAAGAAACACTTTCCCATCAAGCAGGGCCTGCTCTCGAAGACAGTCGGACACGTCAAGGCGGTCGACGGCGTCAGCTTCTATGTTCGGCAAGGCGAGACCCTGGGCCTGGTCGGCGAGAGCGGGTCGGGAAAGACGACGACCGGCCGGATGATCCTACGCGCGTATGACCCAACGTCTGGAGAGATCTGGTTTACGGATCGGGACATGGGGCGGGTCAACATTGCCGTGCTGGAGAGGCGACAGCTCAAGCGATTACGCCGGAACATCCAGATGATCTTCCAGGATCCCTACTCGTCGCTTAATCCGCGCATGACGCTGCTGGAGATCGTGGGCGAGCCATTGCTGGTAAATGGAGTCACCCGCGGCAAGGCGTTGACCGAGCGTGTCGCGGAGCTTCTGCAAGTTGTCGGGCTGCGCCCGCAGTATATGAGCCGCTATCCGCACGCCTTTAGCGGCGGCCAGCGCCAGCGGATCGGCATCGCGCGCGCGCTGGCGATGAACCCGCAGCTGGTCGTCTGTGATGAGCCGGTGTCGGCGCTGGATGTCTCGATCCAGGCGCAGATCCTCAACCTGCTGCAGGACTTGCAGCAGCAGTTTGGTCTCACCTACCTGTTCGTCGCTCACGACCTGAGCGTTGTCGAGCATATCAGCGATCGGGTTGCCGTGATGTATGTGGGCAAGCTGGTCGAGCACGCGACGACGAAGGAGCTGTTCGCTAACCCCAAGCACCCCTACACCGAGGCGCTGCTCTCGGCGGTGCCCAAGCCCGATCCGCGGATTCGCACCGAGCCAATGGTCCTGTCTGGCGAGATCGCCGATCCTGCCAACCCGCCGAGCGGCTGCTACTTCCACCCACGCTGCCGCTATGCGAAAGAGATCTGCTCGGTCGAACGTCCCGCGCTACGCAAAGTGGCCGACGAACATTGGTCAGCCTGCCATTTCGCCGAAGAGCTGCGGCTGACGGGTGTCTTCGGCCCGGCCGCTCCAGCCGAGGCGCCGAGCGGAAACGGCGCTGGCGGCGGCGTGTCGGCTGGGAATGGGAGCAGTACGCCGGGATAACCGGAATAAATAGATGATCGTGTGCCTGAGCGAGGGCCACATTGTGCTGGCCCTGACCACAGATTCTCTTTTACGAATGGAGGCAAGTATGGGCAAAGGAGGCTACAAGGCTCGACGACCGATTACGCGGCGCGAGTTCCTGCGCCTGTCGGCGGCGATCACCGCAGGAGCCGGGTTGGCCGCGTGCGGCGGCGAGCCGCCGCCGCCGGTTACCTCCGCGACAGCGCCCGCCGGGGCTGCGGCAGCGCCCGCTGCGTCCGCCGTCACGGCGCCGACCGCAGCGGGCGCTGCCGCCCCCGCCGCCCCCGCCGCCGTCCCCACCAAGTTCAACGAGGCGCCGATGCTGGCCGATCTCGTCAAAGCCGGCAAGCTCCCGCCGGTCGACCAGCGCCTGCCGAAGAACCCGGTGGTGCTCGACGGCATCGACGGCCCGGGCCAGTTCGGCGGCACCATCCGGCGCGGCTACAGCGGCGTGTCGGACTACTTTGGGCCGAACAAGGTCCAGCAGGTCAGCCTGGTCTGGTATAACCAGGACCTGAGCATCCGCCCCGACCTGGCCGAGTCGTGGAAGGTCAGCGACGACGCGAAGCAGTGGACCTTCAAGCTGCGTGAGGGGCTCAAGTGGTCGGACGGCAAGGACTTCACCACCGACGACTTCAAGTGGTGGTATGACAATGTGCTGAAGAACGAGAAGCTGACAAATCTGGAACGCACGTCGCACGCTGACTGGGTCACCGGCAAGGACCGGACGCTGATGCAGACCGAATTCCCGGACAAGCTCACCGCGGTGTTCACCTTCGCGGACCCCAACCCGCTGTTCATCTACAAGGTCGCGCGCGGCCAGCCGTACGCACCCGCCGAGCACATGAAGCAGTTCCACGTCGACTTCGCCGACAAGGCCAAGCTGGATGCCGATACCAAGGCGGGCGGGTTCGACACATGGGACAAATTCTTCGACGACCGCAACCGGCCGCTGATCGGCGGGCGGCCGTCGGTCGGGACGTGGATTGCGACCAATAGGTTCGGCGATCAGCTGTTCACGATGGAGCGCAACCCGTACTTCGCGCAGGTCGACTCGGCGGGCAACCAGCTCCCCTACGTGGACAAGGTCACGCACCTGCTGTACGAGGCGCCGGATGCCTTCAGCTCCCGGATCATCGCCGGCGAGGTCGACTACCAGGGCCGCGGTGTCAGCATCGGCAACTTCACGCTGTACAAAGAGAACGAGAGCAAGGGCGACTACACGGTGAAACAGGGCGTGACCGCCGGCCACGTCGCCTTCCAGCCCAACCATACGACCAAGAATAAGATGCTGCGCGAGTTCTTCCAGAATCGCGACGTGCGCATCGCGCTGTCGTACGCGATCAACCGCCAGGAGATCAACGACCTGATCTACAGTGGCACGGCGACGCCGCGCCAGTACAGCCCGCTCAAGGAGTCGCCGCAGTACTACGAGAAGCTCTCGAACGTCTACATCGAGTACGATGTGGCGAAGGCCAACCAGATGCTGGACGCGGCCGGCTACGATAAGAAGGACGCACAGGGCTTCCGGCTCTGGAAGGACGGCAGCGGCACGCTCAACTTCGCGATCGAGGCCACCTGGCCGACCGGCGATCCGCTCGAAGACGCCGCGCAGACGGTGGTGAAGTACTTCGCCGCCGTCGGCGTCAAGTCAGCCTACAAGGCGGTCGAGCGTACGCTCTACACCCAGCACTACAACGCCAACGAGATCGAGAGCGGCTTCTGGGGCGGCGACCGCACGCTGCTGCCGCTCACCGCCCCGCTGATCTTCATTGCCACGACGCTCGACCGGCCATGGGCGCCTGCCTGGGGCCTCTGGAGGCTCAACCCGAAGGACCCCAACGCCGAGGAGCCGCCGCCTGATCACTGGATCCGCAAGATCTGGGATACCTGGGACAAGGTCTCGTTCGAGCCGGACGAGAAGAAGCGCAACGATCTGTTCAAACAGCTCCTCGACGTCTGGGCCGAGGAGCTGCCGATGATCGGCATTCTGGGCGAGATACCCGCGCCGCTGATCGTGAAGAACGGCCTCAAGGGCGTCAAGGACGGCTTCCCGATCGACGACCCGACCAAGGACGAGCAGTTCATCAACCCCCAGACCTTCTACTGGGACGACCCGTCGAAGCACAGCAGCTGAAGTTAAGGGGAAAAGGGGATCTGGAGGGGGCCACCCCCTCCAAACCACCCCCCATCCCCTCATAGCTCATAGCTTATCGGAGGGGATGTATGGCGAAATATATCCTAAAGCGCGTCCTGTATATGATCCCGACGCTGTTCGTGATCTCGATCATCTCGTTCACGATCATCCAGCTGCCGCCCGGCGACTTCCTGACCTCGTACGTCGCGACGCTCCGGCAGCAGGGTGAAAACATCGACGCGGATGCGATCAAGGCGCTCGAAGACCAGTATGGGCTCAACCAGCCGGTCTACGTCCAGTACACCAAGTGGGTCACCGGCATCGTCACGCGCGGCGACTTTGGCCTGTCGTTCGAGTGGCGGCGGCCGGTGTCCGAGCTGATCTGGGAACGGCTCGGGCTGACCGTCTTTATCGCACTGCTCACCATCCTGCTGACCTGGGTGATCGCTATTCCCACCGCCGTGTACGTGGCGACGCACCAGTACTCGTTCCTCGACTACCTGATGAGCTTTATCAGCTTCATTGGCCTTGGCACGCCGGGGTTCCTTATCGCGCTCGTCTACCTCTGGATCATGCTGTCGCTGTTCGGCGTGAACGCCGCCGGCCTGTTCTCCCAGCAGTACCTCGACGCGCCGTGGAGCCTGGCCAAGTTCACCGACATGCTGGGGCGGGTCTGGGCGCCGGTCCTGATCCTGGCGCTGGAGAACACCGCCGCGATCATCCGCACCGTGCGGGCCAACCTGCTCGACGAGCTGAACAAGCCCTACGTCGAGACGGCCCGCGCCAAGGGCTTGAAGGAGCGGATGGTGATCTGGAAATACCCGGTGCGGGTGGCGCTCAACCCGTTCTTCAGCACGGTCGGCTGGACGCTGGCGGCGCTGGTGTCGGGCGAGACGCTAGTCGCGGTGGTGTTGAACCTGCAGACGTCCGGGCCGCTGCTGCTGCGCGCACTCCAGTCGCAGGATATGTACCTGGCGGGTGCGTTCGTGCTGCTGCTCAGCACGCTGACGGTCATCGGCACGCTGCTTTCGGATATCCTGCTGGCGGTGGCTGATCCGCGTATCCGTCTGGAGGGCTAGACAGTATGGCGACCGAGAAAGTTACAGGTATCGGCATCCCGGTGGAGCGCAAGAAGGCTGGCGCGTCCGAGCAAGTCTACGTTGCGCCGCAGTGGAAGCTGATGTATTGGAAGTTCCGCAGGCACCGCATGGCGGTAGCCAGCGTCTTCGTGCTGGCGATCTTCTACCTGGTGGCAGCCACCTGCGAGGTCGTCGCACCCTACGACCCCGAGACGTTCTCCACCCGCTTCACTTCGGCGCCGCCGACGCGCGTGCATCTGTTCGATACGAACGGCACATTCCGCGGGCCGTTCATCTATGGCAGCAAACGCGATCGCGACCCGGTGACGCTGCGGCCGCTGTTCGTCGAGGATCCGGCGGTGATCTACCCGATCGGGTTCTTCGTGAGCGGCGCGCCGTACAGGCTGTGGGGGACCTTCGACAGCACGATCCACCTGTTCGGGATCGGCGCGAAGCCCGATCAGCAGTTGGTCTTCCTGCTCGGCGCCGACCGGCTCGGCCGCGACCTGTTCTCGCGGATCGTGTACGGCTCGCGCATCTCGCTCTCGATCGGGCTGGTGGGGGTGTTCCTGAGCTTGATCCTCGGCATCGTGCTGGGCGGAATCTCGGGGTACTTCGGCGGAATCGTCGATACCCTCATCCAGCGCGTGATCGAGTTCATCCGCTCGGTCCCGGCGATCCCGCTCTGGATGGCGCTCTCTGCGGCGCTGCCGGCCAACTGGCCGGTCTTGCGGGTCTACTTCGCCATCACCGTCATTCTCTCGCTGATCGGCTGGACCAGCATGGCCCGTGTGGTGCGCGGGCGCTTCCTGGCGCTGCGCGAGGAGGACTTCGTGCTGGCGGCGCGGCTGGTGGGCGCGAGCGAGATGCGCATCATTCTGCGACACATGGTCCCGTCGTTCCTGAGCTACATCATCGCGGCGTTGACGCTGGCGATCCCAGGCATGATCCTGGCCGAGACCAGTCTGAGCTTCCTCGGCCTGGGGCTGCGCGCGCCGGCGATCAGCTGGGGCGTGCTGCTGCAAGAGGCCCAGAACCTGCGCTCGGTGGCGCTGGCGCCCTGGGTGCTGCTGCCGGGCGTGGCGGTGGTGATCTCGATCCTGGCCTTCAACTTCCTGGGCGACGGCCTGCGCGACGCCGCCGATCCATATTCCAAGTAGCCAACGTTGGAACGTTCCAACGTTTGAACGTTTGACGCAGGAGAGAATCGATGGACACCAGACCCCCCTTGCTGGAAGTCGAGGACCTGAAGACCCACATGTTTCTCGACGAGGGCACGGTCCGCGCGGTAGACGGAGCCAGCTTTTCGATTCGCCGGGGCGAGACGCTGGGTGTGGTCGGCGAAAGCGGCTGTGGCAAGTCGATCACGGCGCGCTCGATCCTGCGGATTGTCCGTAGGCCAGGGCGGATCGTGGACGGCAAGATCCTCTGGCACCGGGTGCCGGCGAGCGACGGGGACGGATCACAATCGAAGGTGATCGACCTGACCTCGCTCGGCGAGCAAAGCGACGAGATGCGCTACATCCGCGGCGGGGAAATCGCGATGGTGTTCCAGGAGCCGATGAGCTCGCTCAGCCCGGTGCATACGATCGGCAACCAGATCATGGAGACGATTCTGCTGCACCAGCATGTCTCGAAAGAGGAGGCGCGCGAGAAGACGCTGCTGGTGCTGAAGCAGGTGGGCATGCCACAGCCGAGCCGCATCATCGATCGCTACCCGCACCAGCTCAGCGGCGGTATGCGCCAGCGCGCCATGATCGCCATGGCGCTCTCGTGCCACCCCGACCTGCTGATCGCCGACGAGCCGACGACTGCGCTCGACGTGACGACCGAGGCGCAGATCTTGAGCCTGATGCGTACGCTGCAGCACGAGCTGGGTATGGCGATCATGTTCATCACCCACAACTTGGGGGTCGTTGCCCAGATGACCGAGAATGTGATCGTGATGTATATGGGTCGAGTGGTGGAGCGGGCGAGCGTGGACACGCTATTCCACGACCCCAAGCACCCCTACACGATCTCGCTGCTGCGCTCGATCCCGCGCCTCGGCTCAAGCCAGCAAGGGCGCCTGGCGGCGATCAAGGGCAGCGTTCCGGACCCATACTCGCGGGTGAGTGGTTGCCCATTCCATCCGCGCTGCCCCAGCTTCATGCCAGGACTCTGCGACACGATCGTTCCGCAGGAAACATTCATCGCCGGGGACTCCGCGCATACGGTGCGCTGCCACCTGTACCCCGGCAGCATTCCGCTCATCGCGACTCACTCGAACGGGAATGCGGCTGTGGTCGCTGGAGAGTCTGGATCGCGGCAGGCGCGCGAGGTGGGGTCGTGAGGGTCATCCTCTGCTTCCCTCCGAACTGGAACCCGGCCATGCCGCATCTGGCGCTGCCGACGCTGACGGCCTTTCTGCGCGCCCATGGCGTCGACGTCATCCAGCGCGATCTCAACATCGAGGTGTTCGACGAGGTGTTGACGCGCCGCCACCTTGAGGCGGCGCTGGCACGGCTGCGGCACGACTACGGACCACGCGGCGATCGTCGCCCGCCCCGGCCGGTTGCGGCGCCGCGCGAACTGGTGGCATGGGCGCTCTCACGCGGCCCACAGGTCGCGGCGCAGGTGGAAAAGGCCAAGCGCACGATCCGCAGTGAGTCCTTCTTCGACGGCCCGATCGGCCGCGCGGCGATCGAGACGGTCGCCGACGCGCTGCGGATCGCCTCGCTCCCGTTCTTCCCGGCGGCGCTCGAAATCAACACCTATCGGCCGGCGATGACCGCCGACAGCACGCGCAATATTCTGCACGAGGCGCGCGACCCGCAGTTCAACATGTTGCGTGAAATCTATGCGGGCGGCGTGATCGCCGATATCGAACGCGAGCAGCCCGACCTGGTCGGCATCTCGATCGCCTGTATGGCGCAAATGCTGCCCGGTATGACGCTGGCGGCACTGATCAAGGAGCGCGGCCTGCCCTGCCACGTCACCGTCGGCGGGCCGCATATCACCATGCTGCGCGAGCGGGTGGCGCACACGCCGGCGCTGTTTCAACTGATCGATAGCGCGGTCGTGTTCGACGGCGAGGTACCGCTGCTGCAGCTGTGCGAGGCACTCGATCGCGACGGCGACCTCTCGGGTGTGCCAAACCTGATCTACCGCGACGGCGGAATCCCGACGGAGGGAGGGGCGGCGATCCGGGTGACGGAGCGCAAAAAGCCGGAGAAGATTGGCGGCCTGCCGCTGCCGGACTTCGCGGGCCTGCCGCTCGACCGCTACCTGGCGCCGCGGCTGGCGCTGCCGCTGCTGACGGCGCGCGGCTGCTACTATGGGAAGTGCGCCTTTTGCAACGTCGGCTACGGCGAGCCGGAGACCTTCAGCTTGATGCGCTCCGAGCTGCTGGCCGAGCAGATGTATACACTCAAGCGCAAGTACGGGGTCGAAGAGATCTTCTTCTCCGACGAGGCGCTGACGCCGCGGACGCTGCGCGAGCTCTCGCAGATCCTGAAGCGCGACGGCACGCCGCTGCTGTGGGGCGGCTGCGCCCGCTTCGAGCGACCGATCACCGGCGAACTCCTGCGCCTGATGTACGAAGGCGGCTGCCGGACGATCCTGTTCGGGCTGGAGAGCGCCTCGGAGGCGATCATGCATCGCATGCTCAAGGGCATCCAGCTCGACAACATGCAGCGCATCCTGCGCGAGAGCGCCGAGGCCGGGATCTGGAACCACACCTTCTTCTTCTTCGGCTTCCCCGGCGAGACGCTCGACGACGCCCAGAAGACGGTCAATTTCCTCTACGAGCACAAGCAGCATCTCAACTCGGCCGGGTTCGGCACGTTTCTGCTTGAGATCGATGCGCCGGTGCATCTCTCGCCGGCGAACTTCGGCGTCACGCGCGTGATCGAGCGGCCGGAGAAGGATCTGGCGATCTATTTCGACTATGAGACGGCGGAGGGTATGGACTCGCAGATGGTCGAACTGGTCTCGTCACGCTTTCTGGAGGCATTGCCAAAGAAACATTTCCCGCAGTTCTATATCAACGATGTGTACCGGCTGCTCTACGCCTGCCACCTCAGCCGCGCGGGCCGCCCGATGCCGCCATGGCTGGTTGAGGAGGAGGTGGCTGCGGCCTGAGTGACTGGAGACGCGAGACGCGAGACAAGAGACTGGAGACAAGAGACTGGAGACAAGAGACTGGAGACAAGAGACTGGAGACAAGAGACTGG
>WNGA01026112.1_pt1 | contig 12743 bp, 14 predicted proteins | sample 5400061 | NCBI WGS metagenome assembly WNGA01 (sample SAMN13153366, study PRJNA577476) | soil metagenome | isolation source: 100 cm soil or saprolite under grassland replicate 2 | place: USA:California | collected 2016-06-15
CGCGCCGCAGGCTCCGGGCACACGAATTGCCTCACCTAAAGGCGAAGGAGGTCTAATGAGGCGCAGGTCGTTCGCGTGGTGGGAAGATGCGGTAATCGCCCTCGGCTTGTGGCTGGCGGCGGTGCTCGCCTTGAGCGCACGTCGTCGCGGTTGACGTCGCCCCGCTCGTCCACCTAGCTATCCGTGGGGGGCTTCGGAGGCGCAAGCATGCCCGAGGTATCGCAATGGGCCCGTGTGCGCGGCGACCTGAACTGCCATGTGCGGCGGGGCGCGTGGTACGAAGTCCTTCGCCTCACCCAAGATGAAGCCATCCTCGAGGTAGACAATCGGTCCTTCAGTGTGCCCAGGTCCTCACTGCAGATCGTGCCGCTGCGGCCCCAACGGTGGTCCGTTGTCGCCCGCCCGTCGGATGCGGTGATGGTTCCGCTGAGCTGGGGTTCCCGCTACGCCGTCTGCCCGGTCTGTTGCAATCGAACACCGCTGCAGGGGCACCCGACCGAGATTCGGTGCTCGAGGTGCGCTGGCGTCTTTGCAGTGGCGTGGGATGATCCTTACTGAGGCGGCTGTGGCACGAAGGCATCCGCTCCCGTCAGCAGCCGGTACGCCCCTTTGAGCTGCTGCGGCTGTCCGACGACGACCAGCACGTCCCCCGCCGCGAGCCGGAAGTCGGGCTCCGGAGTCGCCAGGTCGCTCTCGCCGCGCCGCACCGCCAGAATCAGCGCTCCCGTTTTCGAGCGGAGGCCGGTGTCGGCGATCGTTTGGCCCGCCGCCGGGGCGTACTCGCCGAGGACGATGCGCTCGACGTGCATCTGCGGCATCGCGCCGAGCGTTCCGCTCACCGTGAGCCGCGGGCGGGCGCCCGGCCGCAACGCCTGGTAGTGCGACGCCCGAATTTCGCCCACCAGCCGTTCGATCTCGTCGCGCGGGACGTTGTAATGGGCCAGGACGCGCGCAAAGATCTCGATGGATGTCTCGAATTCCTCGGGGATTACCACGTTGGCGCCGAGATGCGTGAGCTCGGGAATCTCGATCACGTAGCGCGTGCGCGCGATGATGTGGACCTTGGGATTGAGCTCCCGGGCCACGCGCACCATCCGCCGCGTCGCGGACGGATCGGAGATCGCGATGACAAAGAGGCGCGCGCGCTCGATGCCAAGAGCGCGGAGAATTTCCTCGCGCGTGGCGTCGCCGTAGAACGCCGGCTCCCCCTCAGCGCGCGCCTTGCGCACCGTCTGCGCGTTTAGCTCGACGATGAGGTACGGCGCGTGGATGGCGCGCAGGGCAGCGGTCAGGTTGCGCCCGTTCAACCCGTAGCCGGCGACCACGACATGATCCTTGACTTGTTCGTGCACGGGCGCGAGGCCCCGCGGCCGGAATCCAGGCAGCAGCCGGTCGAGCGGCACGAGCTTCTCGAGCGCGTCGAGAATCGCGGGCCCGCCCTGCAGCAGGAACGGCGTCACCAGCATCGTCATCACCGCCACACCGAGAAATTGCTGATACAGGAGATTCGGCAGGAGGCCCGCGACCCGGCCCTCCTTCGCGAGCACAAACGAGAATTCGCCGATCTGCGACACTGCGACACCGGCGAGTAAGGCGACGCGCCCCGAATAACCCGTCAACGCGGGTCCGACCGCCGCGGACAGCGTCTTGCCGACCATGATCACCGCGACGGCGACGAGGGTCAGGACGATGTGGGCTCGGATGATGTCGAGCTGCACGAGCATCCCGACGGCGACAAAGAACAGCGAGATGAAGATGTCGCGGAACGGCATCAGCTCCGCGAGCGCCTGGTGGCCGTAGTCCGATTCGGAGATGATCAGTCCGGCGAGGAAAGCTCCCAGCGCGAGCGATGCGCCGGCCGCGGCTGTCCCGAGCGCCGTCAGGGTGCCAATCAGAATCACCGCGATCAGGAAGAGCTCACGGCTGCGCGTCTTGAGAATCTCCGCCAGCGCGCGTGGTACGACAGTGCGGGCCGCGATAATCACTCCGACGATGACGAGCGCGGCCTTGCCCAGCGCGATCAGGAGCCCGGCCACGCCTCCCTCAGCCTTTCCCGCCAGGAAGGGGAGCACGAGCATGATCGGCACCACGCAGAGGTCCTGGAAGATCAGGACCCCCGTCGCCAGGCGGCCGTGTGGCGCGTCGATCTCGCCTTTGTCCGTCATCACCTTGAGCACGATGGCCGTGCTCGACAGCGCGATCAGAAACCCGAGGAACAGGGCTAGGCGCCAGCTGCCTAGAAATGCGAGTCCCGCTGCCAGCGTCGCGAGGATGGTGAAGCCCATCTGGGAAAAGCCGCCCACGAGAATCTGCCGTCCCATCTCCTTCAACCGGCTCAATGAGAATTCGATGCCGATCGTGAACAACAGGAGGATCACACCGACTTCCGCGAGTCCTTCCACATCTTGCGGATCGGACACGAGTCCGAGGGCATTGGGGCCGAGCAGAATTCCGGCGACGATGAAACCGGGGAGCGCGGGAAGCTTGAGCCGATAGAAAACCAGAATGACCAGCAGCGAGCCGGCAAAGATGACCGCGAGGTCGCGAAGGATATGGAGCTGTGACACGGTGGCCTAAAGCTAGGACGCCCCGTAGCTTTGGCCACCGTGCGCGACTGGCTGCAAACCAGAGTCGGGCTGAGTCCCGCGACGCAGACGCACCTGCTCGTCACGATCATCGTGATCGCGGGGCTCTGGATCATCGAGCGACTCGTCCTCGCGGTGGTCTACCGGCGAGTCACCAATCCCTGGTCGCGCTATCGCTGGCGCAAAACGATCACCTACCTGACCCTCGCGATCGCCGTCCTCGTGATCGGCCGCGAGTGGCTTGAAGGCTTCAAGTCGCTCGCCACGTTCCTGGGTCTCGTCTCGGCCGGCATCGCCATCGCGCTCAAAGATCCCCTGACGAATCTCGCGGGGTGGGCGTTCATCGTATGGCGCCGACCGTTCGACGTCGGCGATCGCATCGAAATCGCCAAGCACAAGGGCGACGTCATCGACATCCGGCTGTTCCAGTTCACGCTGAATGAAATCGGCGTCTGGGTAGACGCCGATCAGAGCACCGGGCGCATCGTCCACGTCCCCAACCAACAGGTCTTCACCGAGCCCGTCGCGAACTACGACAAGGGCTTCAAGTATATCTGGAACGAAGTGCCGGTGCTGGTGACGTACGAGAGCGACTGGAGGAAGGCGAAGGAGATTCTGACCGCGATTGCATTCAAACACGCCGAGCATCTGACGGCGGAGGCGGAACGCGACCTGCTGGCCGCTTCACAGCAGTTTTTGATCAACTACAAGAAGCTCACCCCCATCGTCTACACGAGCTCCTCGGCCTCCGGCATACTGCTGACGATTCGCTATCTGATCGAGCCGCGCCGCCGCCGTGGCACCGTTTCGGCCATCTGGGATGACATCCTCACCCAATTCGGAAAGGCGAAAGACATCGATCTGGCGTATCACACCGTTCGGTCGTTCAGCAATCCGATCGAAGGCAAGATCATCGGTACGCCCGAGCCTTAGCGCAGGGCGGTTCCCGTCTCGACTACCGCGCGAACGAGCAGGTCGAAGTCCTCACGACGGCTGCGATGGTTGGTGATGGCGACGCGAATCGCGAACTTGCCGTTGAGCATCGTCTGCGAAGGAATCGCGAGCCCGCTTTCCTGAATCCGCAGCAGGATCTCCTTATTCAACTCGTTCAGCTTGGCGTCATCCGCTCCGGGCACGACATAGCGGAAACAGACGACATTGAGCGGCGCCGGGGCCAGCAATTCGAGTCGCGGATGCTTCGTGACGAGCCCCGCGAGATAATGCGCCTGACGCACGTTCTGATGGATCAACTGCGCAAATGCATTCATTCCATGCGTCTTGAACGACATCCACACCTTGAGGGCGCGGAACCCGCGCGAGAGCTGGACCCCCCGCTCGGCGAAGGGAAAGCCGCCCGCCGCGATGCCGCGATCGAACGAGGCGAGGTAGGCGGGCGTCACGTTGAACGTTGCGCGATGCGCCTTCTGGTCGCGCACCATCGTGCAACCCACCTCGTACGGCATGTACAGCCACTTGTGCAGGTCGAACGCGACCGAATCGCATTGCTCGAGTCCCGCGACCAACGAACGGAGCTCCGGCACGAGCGCCGCGAGCGCACCAAAGGCGCCATCGACGTGGAACCAGGTCCCTTCCTGCTTGCTCACCGCAGCGAGTGCGCGCAGATCGTCGGTCGCTCCCGTGTTCACCGTACCGGCGTTTCCCACGATGCAAATTGGCCGGCGGCCCGCGGCCTTGTCGGCGGCGAGCGTTTCGCGCAGCGCCTGCAGGTCAATCGTGTAATCGGCGGTGACGGGAATCGAACGCAAGGCGTCGTGCCCGAGTCCCAGTAACTCGACTGCTTTCCGCACGGAGGAGTGGGTTTCGCTCGAGGCGTATACCGTGAGCTTCGGCCCGGCATGCACGCCGCTCTCGCGGATGTCGAACCCCGCGCGCGCATTCCGCGCGACCGCGAGTCCCACGAAGTTCGCCATCGAGCCGCCGGACACGAGTAGGCCGTGCGTGCCGGCCGGAAGGCCCAGCAGCTCGACGAGCCACCCGATCACTTGGTTCTCGACCACCGCCGGCGCGTCATCGAACTCGGCGACCTGCGGATTCATCCCCGAGGCGAGCATGTCCGCCAGCATCGCGAAGGGCGTCCCCGTCCCGATGACCCAGCCCCAGAAGCGCGGATGGATATTGCCGGTCGGGTAGGGCAGGACGTCGCGCTTGAATTCCTCGTAGACGTCCCGCGCGTCCGTCGGTTTGCGCGGGACGGTGGCGCTAGACAGCCGTTTGCGGACGTCGGCAGGTACAGGCCGCCAGACCGGGCGTTCTCGCACCGTACGCAGGTAATCGAGCATCTCGTCCACCATGTGGTGACCGAGCTGGCGCAGCTCTTCCCACCCCCGCGCGCCCTGGGGGTCGAGGCTAATCTCCGGCGAGGACGTCGTAGTGGTCGACGAAGGGCTCGAGCTCGACGAGGAAGTCGCGGTCTTCCGGGTAGTAGTGGGCTTTCTCATAGTCCTCTCCGGCGAAGCGTCGGATCGCGTCGAATGAATCCCACAACGAAATGAAGGTGAACTCGGCGCGATCCTGCTTGATGCGCCGCAGCACGTAGACGCCGCGATTGCCGGGGGTCGCGCGGCAGTCTCGGGCACCGGTGCGCTCGAGATAGTCGGCGTATTCGTCGGCCCGCGCAGCCTCCGTAACGCCATGCCAGATGCGGGCGATCAATCTCTAGAGCCGGTCGAGCTTGGCGACGGTGCGTTCATTGCGGACGTTTCCCGTGTTCAGCGTCGAATTGGGCTCGAACAGCAGGACGTGCGTTTCTTCCTCGGCCACCGGCAGATGCTCGACGCCGTGCGGAATGATGACGAACTCGCCTGGCTCGATCACGAGGTCCTGGTCTCTCAGCCTCATGCGCAGCCGGCCTTTCACGACCAGAAACAGCTCATCCTCATCTTCGTGATGGTGCCAAACGAACTCGCCCTGGAGCTTGGTGAGCTTCACGAGGTTGTCATTCACCGCGCCGACGATTTTGGGACTCCACTGATCCTGAAACCGGCCGAACATCTCGGTGAGATTGACCTTGCGAACGGGGGGGCTCATGATGCGCGCTCCAGGACGGTTTTGGTGTCTAGGACGGTAGAGAATTCGCCGTTCAGATCCGCGAGCGCCACGTCGTGCACGAGCTCAGACGCGTAGCGTTTACCATTCGGCCCGATGTTGTCGAATGTCGCGGTCGCGTCAGACACCACGTAGGTCGTAAAGCCGAGATTTCCCGCCATCCGTGCGGTCGTCGAGACGCACATGTTCGTCTGCATGCCTACCACCACCAAAGTCGTCAGTCCCCGGCGCCGCAAGTCGGCCTCGAGCGTCGTGCCGATGAAGGCGCTGCTGACCGACTTCTGCACGACCGGTTCGCCGGGCAGGGGACGCACCTCGTCTTTGATCGCGACGCCGGGCAGTTCAGGCCGGAGTGGCGACTGTGGCTCGGTGGACAGGTGTTGGACGTGGATGATCGGGCGGCCGGTCTTGCGCCACGCCGCCTGCAGCCTGGCGATGTTCTTCTCGAGATCGGGGTTGTTGCGATTGTACTTGGCTGCGTACACGTCCATGCCCTTCTGGACGTCGACTACCAAGAGAACCGCGTCGCGGGGAAGGGGCGGAGTCATGTGGTGGCCTCTGGCTCTGGATCGACGGTCGGTCGGCCCGACGGCCGGACGGCCTGATCACTGGCGGTCTGTGACCGTCCGGCCGTCCGACCGTCAGACCGACTCAACTTAAGTGAGAATTGGATCCAAACCACAGCCACCAATATCAACGTCATCGCGATGAAAGTTCGCGCACCGACGGGCTCATGCAGCAGGAGCCAGCCGAGCAATACGGCGATCACCGGGTTCACGTAGGCGTACGTGCCGACGATCGTCGCCGACGCGTGGCGCAGCGCGTACGAATAGGCGCTGTAGCCCAGGATCGATCCGAATATCACGAGATACGCGATGGCGCCGATCCCGCGCGAGCTCAGATGCCATGATGCCCACTCACCGAGCGCGGTGCCGACGAGCGCGACGGCGGCGCCCGAGCGACCAGGAAGCGCTTGCAATTGTAAGCGCGATCGGTCCGCGCTTATCCGCCGCGAGAATTTCGGCGGGCGTGGCGCCGACCAGCAGCAGGGTGCCCAGGAAGCCGAGCAGCAATCCCGCGATGACACGCCAGTTCAGCTCGCTCGAGCCGCCCGGGATGATCGCGTCGAACAGCGCAGTCCACATCGCGACCGTAACCACGAAGATGCTGGCGATGCCGGAGCCGATGTATTGCTCCGACCACACCACGAACGCGTTGCCGCCGGCGAGGAGCAACAGGCCCACGATGGCGAGCGTCCGCCAGTCACTGCGCTTGGGGAGCGGATCGCCGAGCGCGCGCGCGATGATGAGCAGTAGCACACCCGCGACCGCGAAGCGAAGACCGGCGAACAGAAATGGCGGCAGCTCCGTGACGCCGACCTTGATCGCGAGATAGGTGGAGCCCCAGAAAACGCACACGACCAGATAGGCGATCAGCGCTTTGCCCTTGAGCGCGGCCATTAGTCGGGCTCCGTGGGGATGAAGCCCGGTTTTTCGAACAGCGTGGACAGCACGATCGTCGTGCGCGTGTTCATCTGCGAGTTCGGTCCGCGCAAATCGCGCAGGATTGCCTGCACGCCTTCGAGATCAGGCGCGACGACCTTGAGGATGTAGCAGTCGTCGCCGGCGATGTGATGGCACTCGAGCACGCCGGGATGCTTTTCCATCTCCCGCATGCGCGGCTCATCGCCGACATAGTCGCTCGAGCCATAGCGCACCGCCACGAACGCCGTCACCGGCAACCCGACCTTGCCGCGGTCGAGCTGCACGCGATAGCCGCGGATGTATCCAGACTCTTCGAGTCGCTTGACGCGCTCCATGATCGCGGGCCGTGAGAGGCCGACTTCGTCCGCGACCGCCTGGTAGCTCGCTCGGCCGTCCTGCGCGAGAATGCGAAGAATCTGTCGGTCCGTGGCGTCGAGCTCAGTCTTTGCGGGCATTTGGGAGGCTCTCCACGCGATTATCCGACTATCCGTTGCTGGAATGCTTCATCGGTGAACGCATCATAACTCTAACCAGTTCCTGCCCGACGGAATATCCGGTTTTGACTGTCGAAATGTCCTTGGGTTAGGACAGTCGTGGGGGTAGTATTGGGGCCATGGAGTCGTTGCGCGCCCTGATTCGCAGCTATCCGTCGGTCCTGCTTGGGTATTCGGGCGGAGTGGACTCGGCCCTCCTCGCCGTCGTGCTGCGCCAGGAGCTCGGCAGCGATCGGATGCTCGCCGCCATCGGTGTCGGAGCGCCTCGTACCCGGAGGCGCAGTGGCAGGTGGCTCGCGACGTCGCGGCACAATTCGACATCCCGCTCGTCGAGATCGAGACGCATGAGCTCGAGGACGCGAACTATCTCGCCAATCCCACCAATCGTTGCGTCTACTGCAAGACCGAGTTATGGCACCAGCTCGTGCCGCTCGCGCGCGAACGCGGGCTTGAGGTCGTGTGTGACGGCACGAACGCCGACGATCTGCGTGAACACCGGCCCGGAAAGGCGGCCGGCGTGGCGGCGGGCGTACGGTCGCCGCTCGCCGAGGTGGGCCTGACCAAGGCGGAAATCCGGACCGCTTCGCGCGCACTCGGGCTGCCGACCTGGGATGCCCCCGCGGCGCCCTGCCTTTCGAGTCGCGTTCAATACGGACTATCGATTACACCATCGCGCTTGAAACAGGTGGAACAGGGTGAAGCGTATCTGCGAGCACTGGGGGTCACCGGTGATTTGCGCCTGCGCCACCTCGGCGGAATTGCCCGCCTCGAAGTCGAGCCGTCGTGGATTCCGTGGGTGGAAGCGCGACGCGGGGCGATCGCGGCTCATCTCACGACACTGGGATTCGTGCAGGTCGAGATCGACCCGCGCGGTTACCGACGGGGGAGCCTGTTAGAGCGTTCGTCGCCCTGAACTTTCCAGAGGCTCTCCGCTCGCGTCTCTGGGCTGGGCTCCAGCACCTACGGGACAAGTTTCCGTTCAAGTGGGTGCGCGCCGAGAACATTCACCTGAGTCTCAAATTCCTGGGCGACGTCGAGGAAACGCGAGCCCCGGAGCTCGTGGCGGCTCTGAAGCGCGCCGCGGGTACGCGCAGTGATCCACACCCGCTGACGCTGCAGATCACCGGATTCGGCGTGTTCCCCGACTATCACCGGCCGAACGTGCTTTGGGCTGGAGTGACGCCCGATCCTGGACTCGAGCTCCTGCAGCATGGCGTCGAGCAAGCGTTCGCACCGCTGGGCTTTCCGACAGAGGCGCGGGCGTTTCGGCCGCACGTCACGCTGGGACGCGCGGCACGCGATGCGCGGCCCCGCGATTTCACCGGCCTCGCAGAGATCCTTGCCGGAACGGATTTCGATGCAACCGTCACCGTCGCTGAGGTAGACCTCATGCAGAGCACGCTCCAACCCAATGGCCCGGTGTATCAGGTCAAGGCTCATGGACGGCTGTCTTAAAGGCCTCTTCAAACTCGGCTGCGCCGTCGCCGTGATCGGCGCGCTCGCGCTCGCGTGGTGGTTCCGCGAGCCGATCATGGGCAGCTTCGCGCGCTGGTTCGGACGTTCGACTGCCTTGCCGCCCGTTGCCGACACGGCGGTCGGCGCGCCGACTCCCAAGGCCGTCGCGTCCGGCAATGCAAAAGTCGGGACTCTCCGGACTAACACCGGCCCCGATTCCGTGGTGCTGAACCCGAACGAAATGGCTTCACTAATCGGCGCCGGGATCGATTGGAACGTGCGCAAGATGTACGACTCATTGCGCGTCGAGCTCCAGGAAGGAACGCTGATCCTGCATGCGCGTCTCGACACGCGCGCCTTGCCGCCGGGAACGCTGGGACCGTTCGCGGGCATGTTCGGTGACCACGAGCCCCTGCGGATGGCCGGCACGGTCTCGATCGGGCGCCCCGGGACCGCGTTCTACGACGTCACCGAAATCACCCTCCGTGGAATCGAGATTCCGGGGCCGTTGGTGAAGCAGCTGACGAAGCAGATGGCGGGGGCGTCGCCCAACGGAGCGGTCCCCGTCAAGGTGGATCCCGCCGTGACGGCGGTGAAGGTGCACACGACCGGCGTCGTGCTGTACAAGCGGTCGAGGTCTGCCCCATGAGTCGGCGCCGTGTGCTGATCGTCGACGATGAGAAAGGCATTCGTGAGGCATTGAAACAGGTCCTCGAATTCGAAGAGATCGAGGTCCAGGCGTGCGCCTCAGGTCATGAGGCCGTCCGCGACTATTCGGACTTCAAGCCGCACCTCGTGTTCTTGGACGTGAAGATGGAAGGGATGGACGGCCTGGAGACGCTCAAGCGCATCCGCGACCTCGATCCCCAGGCGCAGGTCGTGATGATCTCGGGCCACGGCACGATCCAGACTGCCGTCGAAGCGACCCAACTCGGCGCCTACGATTTCCTCGAAAAGCCGCTCGATACCGATCGCATTCTGCTGACGCTGCGGAACGCGCTGCAGCACGTGGTGCTCGTCAGCGAAAATGTGCGGCTCAAGCAGGAAGTCCGCGCACAATACGAGATCGTCGGTTCGAGCAAAGCGATTCGTCAAGTGATCGGTCTGATTGAGAAGGTCGCGCCTACGCCGGCGCGCGTCCTGATCACGGGCGACAACGGCACCGGCAAGGAGCTGGTGGCCCGCGCGATTCACGCGCTCAGTCCGCGCGCCGCCGGTCCATTTGTCGAAGTCAATTGTGCCGCAATCCCGACGGAGCTGATCGAAAGCGAGCTCTTTGGACACATGAAGGGCAGCTTTACGGGCGCGTTCGCCGATCGCGCCGGCAAGTTCGAGCTCGCGGACGGCGGCGCGCTATTTCTCGATGAAATCGGCGATATGAGCCTCTCCGCGCAGGCGAAAGTGCTGCGCGCGCTGCAGGAAGGCGTGATCTCCCGGGTCGGATCGGGCAAAGCACTGCCGGTGGACGTGCGCGTGATCGCCGCGACGAACAAGAACCTCGGCGCGGAAATCGAGCAGGGCCGGTTTCGTGAGGACTTGCTCTACCGGCTCAACGTCGTCCCGATCCATGTGCCGGCGCTGCGCGAGCGCCGCGGTGACATCGCGCAGCTGGTCACGCATTTCTCCAGCGAGTTGACGCAGCGCGGCGGACTTCCCGCCAAGGAGTTCGATGCGGCCGCGGTCGAGCGGCTCACGGCGCACGACTGGCCCGGCAACATTCGCGAGCTCAAGAATGCAGTGGAGCGACTGCTTATTCTGGCGTCAGGGCCCTCGGTGACGCAGCACGACGTCGAGCGGATAGTGGGGAAGGGGGAAGGGGGACGGGGGAAGGGGTCTACCGTCGGCGCGGGCGGTGGTGACGCCGCGTGGCTGCGCGCGGCGACGTTTGAGGAATTCAAGCAAGCGGCGGAGCGCGCGTTTCTCCTCGGCAAGCTGCAGGAGCACGACTGGAACGTGTCGGAGACTGCGCGCACATTGCAGATGCCGCGGAGCAATCTCTACAAGAAGATCGAACGGTATGGATTGGCCCGCGGTGGAGAAGGAGGGGGAGTAGCCTAGTGAATCAGAAAGACCCCAAAGAGCGCGATTGGGATCGTGAGATGCGCGAGGTGGACAAGCTGCTCGCGAAACTGCCGGAGGACGAGCCGACGCTCGGCCGCGGCGTCCCGACGGTGCCCGTCTCGCCGCGACCGATGGTTGGCGGTGCGGCCGGCGCGATGCAGCAGGCGGGCCCGGCGCGCGGGCGGGCGTGGCTTACGACGTGGCTGCGCGTGGGTCTCGGTCTCGCGTTGGGCGTTGGGATGCTCGTATGGCCGTACACGCACGCGTGCGGCCTCAAGCTAGTGTTCTATCTTATCGGCGCGACGGCCGTAACGGTCGCCGGTGTGTGGAGCGCGCTGACCTCGTGGAAGCGTCGGCTCGGCATTGCCCATACGCTCTCGATCATTCTGATTATTTGGGGCCTCGGGCTAGCTGGTCGCCAGCTGCTACCGCGGCTCTACGGCAAGACCCCCGTTCCCTTCTTCTGTCCCGAACCGTGAAAGCCATGGCTCCTCCTCCCGAATTCAAGAATTTCATCGCCGGCGATTGGGTCAGTCCCTCGACGGGTGAGTACTTCGAGAATCGCAATCCGGCGGACTGGAACGACGTGATCGGCCGGTTCCCGCGCTCCGGGCCGGACGATTTGAAGCGCGCCATCACATCGGCCAAGCGCGGCTTTGCACAGTGGTCCAAAACGCCGGCGCCGATTCGCGGGCAGGTGCTGCAACGCGTCGGCCAGCTGCTCGTCGAGCGTAAGGATGCCATCGCGCGCGCGATGACGCGGGAAATGGGGAAGGTGGTCGCCGAGACGGGCGGGGACGTCCAGGAAGGCATCGACACGGCGTTCTATGCGGCGACCGAGGGCCGCCGGCTGTTCGGTCGCGTGGTCCCTTCGGAGCTGCGCAACAAGTGGGCGATGAGCTATCGCCGGCCGATCGGGATTGCCGGGCTCATCACGCCATTCAACTTTCCGCTCGCGATTCCGACCTGGAAGATGTTTCCGGCGCTGCTGTGTGGGAACGCGGTGATCTTCAAACCCGCTGAGGACGTGCCGCACACGGCGCATCTGCTCGTCGAGGTGCTGCTCGAGGCGGGCCTGCCTCCGGAGGTGGTGCAACTCGTCCATGGGCAGGGGTCGGTCGTCGGTCGCGCGCTCGTCGAGCATCCCGACGTGCCCGTAGTTTCCTTCACCGGCTCGACGGAGACCGGGTCCGCCATCGGCGCGACGTGCGGCAAGATGCACAAGCGGCTGTCGCTCGAGATGGGCGGCAAGAACGCGATGATCGTGATGGACGACGCCGATCTCGATCTCGCGCTCGATGGTGTGCTGTGGGGCGCGTTCGGCACGACGGGGCAGCGCTGCACCGCGACTAGCCGGCTGATCTTGCACGAAAAGATCCACGACCGGTTCGTGCAGATGCTGACCGATCGCGCTGCCAAGCTGCGGCTCGGTCCCGGCCTCGACGACAAGACCGACGTCGGGCCGTTGATCCACGAAGAGGCGCGGCAGAAGGTGGCCGAGTACGTCGCGATCGCGAAGAAAGAAGGCGCCAGCGTCGTGCTCGGCGGACGGATTCCGCAGGGCGACAAGCGGCTCGAGTGTGGCTGGTTCTACGAGC
>WNGA01011887.1_pt1 | contig 12741 bp, 11 predicted proteins | sample 5400061 | NCBI WGS metagenome assembly WNGA01 (sample SAMN13153366, study PRJNA577476) | soil metagenome | isolation source: 100 cm soil or saprolite under grassland replicate 2 | place: USA:California | collected 2016-06-15
CCTCGTACTCGTTAAGGGTGACCTCCATGCCGTCGGTGAGGTAGTTCACGGCATCACCGAGCTGGTCCGCGTCGAGCGCGATCTGGTCGTACGTCTTCGTATCCATGAAGTGATAGTGCGTGCCGTCCTTGTACATGAACTGCACGACGCGGTGGTCGAGGCGCGCACGCTGGAAGCGCTCGCCGGCCTGGACCGTCTTCTCGATGAGATCGCCCTTCCGCACATTGCGCAGCTTCATGCGCACCTGCGCGCTGCCGCGCCCCATCTTGATGTGCTGGAACTCGACGATCTGGTAGAGCTGCCCGTCGATCTCGACGGTGATGCCGCGCTTGATCTCGCCGGTGCTTATCACTGCTTCCTCTTCGTCTCCTCGATGAGCCAGCGGAGCGCGACCTCGTAGCCAACGACACCCAGGCCGATCACCTGGTTGCCGGTCACGTCCGTCAGATAGCTATGGTGGCGGAATGGCTCGCGCTTCGTGACGTCGCTGATGTGCACCTCGACGACCGGGAACTTGCAGGCCGCGACGGCGTCACGCAGCACGACGGACGTATGGGCGAGTCCTCCAGGATTGATGATGGCACCATCGGCCGAGGCTTGCTGCTGCAGGAAGTCGATGAGCGCGCCTTCGTGATTCGACTGGAAGGCGACGAGCGTCGCGCCAGCGTCGCGCACGACCGCCATGCAACGCGCAACGACCTCGTCGAGCGTCGTCGTGCCATAGATCTGTGGCTCGCGCGTGCCCAGCGTGTTGAGATTCGGCCCATTCACGAGCAGGAAGCGCGTCATGCAGCGCGACCCTGCACCAGCCGCGCGGCCTGGCGAAGCGTTCGTTCACCCACATCGGTGACCTCGCTGAAGAGGCCGACGCGCCGCGGGAGGATCCAGCGCACTTTGCCTGCGCGTGCCTTCTTGTCGCGCTGGAGGTAGGTCCAGACCTCGCGCGTGAGTTGAGCGCGGATCGGCAGCCGGGCGCGCGCGAGCAGGCGCTCGACGTCGATCCGCAGCGAACGCGGTGCCAGGCCGAGCGTCTCGGACAGCGCCGAAGCGAACACGAGGCCGATCGCGACCGCCTCGCCATGAGTCACGCGGTAGCTCGACGCGGCTTCGTAGGCGTGACCCAGGGTGTGGCCGAAGTTCAACAGCTCGCGCAGCCCTGTCTCGCGCGGGTCGAGGGTGACGATGCCGGCCTTCACCTCGGCCGCGAGGGCGACGGTCGTGAACTGCGGGCCGATGTCGCCACGCAGCACCGCGTCCAGCGAGCGCTCGACGTGCGCGACCGCATCGCGGTCTGCGAGGAACGCACTTTTCACGACCTCCGCCAGACCCGAGGACAGCTGACGCTGCGGCAGCGTCGCGAGCACGCCGGCGTCCGCGAATACCGCGTCCGGCGGGTGGAACGCGCCGACGAGGTTCTTGCCTTCGGGGATGTCGATCGCGGTCTTCCCGCCGATGGCGGCGTCGACCATGCCGAGGAGCGTCGTCGGAACGTGCGCGACGCGCACGCCTCGCTGATACGTCGCCGCGACCGCGCGCACGGATTTCGCGCCCTCGCCGGTCGGCAGTCGCAGCGCGATCGGGTCGAGGCCGGCGTTCGCGAGAGAGCGCACCAGGCGCGCCTCGTACCGCGCGGCCGCGGCGGGCTCGCTCACGACGGCGATGCGACCCGACCAGCCGAGATCCGCGAGGTGAGTGCCGACCTGGTCGAGCAGTCCCGCGCGAACGAGCACCGGGTACGGACGCTCGCCGCCAACATCGACACGGATGCCGCGCGCAGCGACGAGCCAGGCCGCGATCGCGTGCGCGGAATCGTCGGCCGTCGCATCACGGTCCACGTCGAACGTGACATCGGCATCCGCGTACGCGGCCTTTCGCTCACGCAAGACCGATCGCGCCCGGTCTTCAGGCGTCACGTCCTGATTCGGGCGCTTGGCCATGGTCGCGGCGATCCCGGCGGTGATGCGCTCCAGCGAGCCGTGCAGCCCGATGATCAGACCGATCTCGCGCATCCGTTTGCGGTTCACCTCGCGGATCGGTGCGCCACCGCCGGTGTCGACGACGATCCACGCCGGAGTCGGTCGGAGCGACGCGATGACGCGCGACTCGAGGTCGCGGAAGCTCTCCATCCCATCCTGCTCGATGACGTCCTTGTTGGTCTTGCGCGCGCGACGCGCGATGGCGCGGTCGGTCTCGACGACGCTCGCGCCCAGCCGGCTCGCGAGGAGCGGCGCGATGGTGCTCTTGCCGATGCCCGGCGGACCCACGAGGAAGAGATGCACAGGTCTTCTATTTCCTCTGGTCGATCGGACGGAGACGGGCGCGATAGCGCTCGACCGCGGCGACGAGATCATCCGCGTTGTCGCAGCCGAATTTCTCGACGAGCGCATCGGCGAGGACGAACGCGAGCATCGCCTCCGCGACAACGCCTGCCGCCGGGACGACGCATACATCGCTGCGCTCGACGTGCGCGGGCGACGGCGCGCCGGTGCGTAGGTCCGCCGAAGGCAGCGGCTTCATCAGGGTCGAGATCGGCTTGAACGCCACCTCGAGGATGATGTCCTCGCCGTTGCTCATGCCTCCCTCGAGGCCACCGGCGCGGTTGCGCGCGCGCGTGAAGTGTCCGTCCGAAACGCTGATCGGATCGTGCACCGCGCTTCCACGCTCGCGCGCCGCGGCGAACGCGTCGGCGAACTGCACGCCCTTGGCGCTCTGGATCGACAGGAGTGCCTGCGCGATGCGCCCGTCGAGGCGGCGGTCCCACTGCGCCGAGGTCCCGAGGCCGGCCACGACGCCGCTCGCGCGAACGGCCACGATGCCGCCGAGCGTGTCGCCTGCGTCGCGCGCGGCCGCGATCGCGGCGACCATCGCCTGGGATCGGGTCTTATCCGCGCAGCGCACCTCGCTCGCCTCGACCGCCTCAGAGTCGAAGCTGGGCTCGCTCTCGACGTCGCCGATCGCCTTCGTCTCGCTGCGCACCTCCATGCCGATGAGCCTGAGCACGGCCTTCGCGACCGCACCCGCCGCGACCCGCGCCGCCGTCTCGCGCGCGCTAGAGCGTTCGATGACGTCGCGCACGTCCTCGTGCCCGAACTTGAGCGCGCCCGCGAGGTCGGCGTGCCCCGGTCGAAGACGCGTCACGGCGTCGGGCGGGTCCAGCACCGGCTCGACGCTCATCACGCGCTCCCAGTTCACGGCGTCCCGGTTCGCGATCTGCAGCGCGATCGGCGCGCCGGTGGAGCGTCCGTGCCGCACGCCGCCGGTGATGTTCACCGCGTCGCGCTCGATCTTCTGTCGCGCCCCGCGGCCGTAGCCGAGCTGACGGCGCCGCAGGTCGCCGTCGATGTCCGCGGCCGCGATCGCAATGCCGGCGGGAACGCCATCGAGGACCGCGACGAGCCTGTGACCGTGCGACTCGCCCGCGGTGAGGAGCCTCATATCGCGCGCGGGAGGGCCGCGCGCATCACCGCGAGCGGCGCCTCGCGACCCGTCCACAGGGTGAACGAGCGCGCCGCCTGGTAGAGCAACACCAAGAGTCCGTCCACGACCACGACATTCTTGACGGCGCGCGCCCTCTTGACGAGCGGCGTCACCGCGGCGGTGGGCACTAGGTCCACGATGCGCAGGCCCTCGCGGATCTCGAACCCGGCGAGTGGATCCTCACCATGCAGACCCAGCGGGGTCGCGTTGACCACCCCCGTGACCGCCGCGAGGTCCTCGGATCTCGGCCACAGCACGGCCGATGCGCGTCGGCCGTCGACTTCGATCCCCGCAACGAGCTCCTCCGCGCGCACGCGACTTCGGTTCGCGATCCGCACCTCGTTGCCCCGTTGGAGAAGCACGACGGCGCAGGCCCGCGCCGCTCCACCCGCCCCCAGCACGAGCACGGTCTCGCCGGCGAACAACGTCGCGCCCGGACCCGGCCGCGGCTCGCTGATCGCACGTTCGAAGCCATACACATCGGTGTTCTCCCCGAGGAGGCGCCCGCCACGGCGCACGATGGTGTTGACCGCGCCCACGCGGCGCGCGTCCGGGCCGGCGTCGTCCATGAATCGCAGTGCGCGTTCCTTGTGCGGGATCGTGACGTTCGCACCAAGGACGTCATCCTTACGCAGCGCTTCGACGAAATCCTCGAGCCGATCCGACTCGACGTCGCGTGTCTCGTAGCGGTGCGGAAGACCGAGCGCCAGGAACGCGGCGTTGTGCATCGCCGGCGAGAGGGAATGCGCCACGGGATGGCCGAGCAGGTACACGGTCGCCATGGGTCACTCGCTCATTTGTTCCCGTATTTGACCCGATTGGCCTCGTGCTCCTCGACCGTGACGGCGAACGCATGCCCGCCGGTGCCGTCGTTCTTCGCCACGAAGTAGAAGTAGGGCACGTCGGCCGGCTTCGCGGCGCCCTCGAGTGCGGCAGCGCCGGGATTCGCGATCGGCGTCGGCGGCAGCCCCGGATATAGATAGGTGTTGTACGGCGAGTCGAGCCTCAGGTCGTCCAGCGAGAGCTCGCGCCAGTCGCCGATCGCGTACTGGATCGTCGGGTCTGCGTCGAGCTTCATGCCGATCTTCAGGCGATTGGTGTAGACGCCGGCGATCGTCGGACTCTCGGTCCTGTCGCGCGCCTCTCGTTCCACGATCGAGGCGAGCTTCACGATGTCGTAGATCGCGACCTTGCGCTCCGCCGAGGCGGCCCGGAGGGTCGCGCCCACCTTGCGCTCGAACGTATCCAGGAGGACGTCAACGATCTCCGGCGCCGTCACATCCGGACGCATGAAGTACGTGTCGGGGAAGAGATAGCCCTCGAGCGGCGTCGTCGCGTCCAGCCCCGTGAGTACGGTGTTCTTGCGATCGCCCACGGCCGCGGCGGCGGTGAACGCCTCCTTCGTGATCGAGGGGAAGGCCTTGTTCACGGCGATCGCGATCTCCGTGAGCCGCCAGCCGTCGATGATGCGCAGAACGATCTGCTCGCCGGGCGCCTTCTCGAAGAGCTTCGCCAGGTCGCGGGGTGTGAGTGCGGGCGAGACCGTATACGTGCCCGACTGCAGCGCGTTCTCCCGCTCGGTCTCGTAGAGGATGAAGTCGAAGGCGAGCGCGGAGCGAATGATGCCCTCCTGCTCGAGACGTTTCGCGATCTCGCCGGCCGTCTCGCCGCGTGCGATCACGAAGGGTCTGTTATCCGCACGGGTGTCCTTCGCCAGGTCGACCTCGCTAGCCACGCGATCCGCGACGAAACCACGCACGAAGTCCTGGCGCAGCAGCGTGTCGTGGTCCTTCACATATGCAACGACGGTCTCCTCCGCAAGAGGCCGCACCACGAAGTACGACCCGACGACGAGCAGCGCCACGCCAAAGAGGAAGAAGAACGGGCCCAGCGACGAGCGCTCACGCGGCGGCAGCGCACGCGAATACTGGCCACGCGACGACGGCATCAGCCTGTCCGGCGTCGCGAAAGGAAGTCTTCGAGAAGGACCGTCGCCGCGCCGGCATCCAGATCCGCGGCGCCGCGGTGGGCGGCCTCGGCGGTCGTGAAGCGCTCATCGTACAGATCGACCGGAACACCCAGCGCGGCGCACGCGTCGGCGAACCGTCGCACGCGCTGGGCCTGCGGCCCGTCCTCACCACGCAGCGTCAGCGGCAGACCGATGACCAGGGCACCAACCTCCTCTTTCGCGATCAGGTCCCGGAGGCTCGCGAGGTCGGCCTCGAGGTTGCGTCGCGCCAGGGTGCGGAGCGGCCGCGCGAGGCCGAACGCATCGTCACCGACGGCGAGCCCGATGCGGCGGTCGCCGACGTCCAGCGCAAGATAGCGCACGCTCAGGGCGAGCCGGCCGATGTCTGCGTATCCACCTCGATGCGCAGGCGCGAGTCGAAGAACGGAAAGCGTGGCCACCACCACGGCCAAATGGTGATGCGCCGGAGCTCGAGGCCCTGGCCGTCCATGACGCTCTGTGCTTCGCTGAACTCACGGCCCGCGAGCGCCGTCCGCAGCGGCGCCTCTTTCAGCTGCGGGTATTGCAGGGTGCTGGCGCGAACGCGCCACTGGACGCCGTTGTCGACGAGCGTCGGTCCGATGATCACGGCCACCCCCGCAGCGGCCTCGTTGATCTCGTACTCGGGATCGGCCTGCTGTTTCAGCTTCGTGATCGTCGTGGCGCGCGGCTCCGCCTCCGAGAGGCTGTAGCCCGTGACCGTTCCCGTGACGGTCAGCTCAAACAGGCCATTCGGCGGTTCGGTGCCGACGAGACCCGACGATTGCGTGACCGACGTGACCTTCGTCACTGGGCCGTAGATGACCTGGCCCTTGTTCGCCGGGTCCTTCTTCCACTCCTCGACCTTCTGCACGCCTCGCTTGCGAAGCTCTTCGTCCGCGCGGCCCGCGGCGAGCCCGTAATCCGAGCCCGTGACGACGGCGAACTTCTTGATCTCGCCGCCCGCCGTCGCCTGCGGGTTGCCCACCGCGAAGTCCTCGCGATCGGTGATCGTGATCGTGTTCGCCGCGACGTTGCCCGCCGGGCCGGGGTCGAGCGCCTCGATCGCGACGTCGACGGTCCCGAACTTCACGAACGGTGGAAGGATGTCGAGCGAGCTACGCGGGATGACCTTCTCCTCGGTGGTCTGGAAGCGAACGTTGTCACGCGTGCGCACCACGGTCCCCCTCAGGACCCGTGTCTCCTGCGTGACCCGATTCGTGAACTTGGCGACGCCCTTCGCCTTGATCGGGTCGAGACGCTCTCCCGTCGCGTTCTGGGTGTACTTCTGGCTCATGTCGTTCGCGACCAGCGTGAGCGCGCCGGGGATCTCGCCCTGCGGTCCGGCGCGCAGCTCGAACTCCATCGGGCCGAGCGCCTTCGATATTGGCGCGACGACCACCGTTGCGGTGGGCCCGATGACGGCCATGAGCACGAGCGCGGCTGCGAGCAGGCTCCCGAGGATGCCGAGGATCCGCACCGGCGAGGGGCCCGACGCCGCGCGTGTGATCCGCACCGGTCGTGCGAGAGCGGCGCGTCGCGCGGTGGTCAGCGGCTCGGTCGCGTCGAGCTCTTGACGCTCCAGCGCCGCGATGCTGGCGAAAGCGGGCAGGTGGACCGACGAGGCCAGAGAACGCGCGCGCGCATCCGGGGAGACGATCGCAAGACGCCGCGTGCCTGCCGCGCGGCGGGCGACCTCTAAGAACACCGCATTTCTGGCGGCAGGCGCGCCGGCTGAGATGGAGAGCACCAGATCGTCCGCCGCGGGCGCGGCGGCGATCCGCTCCACGGCCTCGAGCACGCTCGCGCGCGCGCCGAGCTCGATCACGGTCCGCCGAGCGGGCTGCGGGGGGTTCTCGGGGGGCGGTCGCTCCGCGCCCAGGGGCCCCTGCCCCTGCCCCTGCCCCCGGTGGCTCGTCATGACGCGAAGATCCCCGACGCGATCGCGGCCGCGCCGACCGCGACGAGATCGTCCGAGCGTAGCTGCACATCGCTATACGCGCGGCTCGCGATGCCGACCGACAGCGGCGTGACATCCACAGCGCCGCCGCGCACGCCGCTCACCGCTTCGCCGAGCGCCCGCGGCAGGGCCAAGAGCGAATCGGGTATGCCGACGAACAGCCAGCGTGCCGGCGGCAGCCCGTCGAGCGTGTGCAGGGAAGCGATGACGCAGTCGGCCCACACCCGCGCATCCACCTCGAGACGATCCTGCCGCGACGCGATCGCGATGCGGCCGAGACCGAAGGCGCGGGTCGCGATGACGCGCCCCTCACGTAGGATCGCGAGCGCGGTCACGTCGGCGCCGAGGCGCAGCACGCCGGCGTCGAGCACGCCTGACTCCGTGAGCAGGCGGCCGAGCGCGTAGGCGCCCGGCACCACGGCGCCGCGGTGGCGCGCGCCCTCGAGCGCTCCGATCGCCGCGCCCGAGAGGACGAGGGGGGCGACGCTGACATCGCTCCAGACCTCCACGAGCCCGCCGCGCTGGCCGACGAGAGAGTCAAGCTGACGACCGTCGAGAGAGAGCGACGCGACGTCCTCGTGCAGCCGCGCGGTGGGCACGCCGCGGAGCGCGGGATCCTCTTCGGCACTCGCCGTGGCGGTCTTCGCGGCCACCGTTGCCGCTTCGCGCGTCGCGCGCGAGATCTCGTTCGCCGCGACCGGAGCGGCCGACGACTCGCGCTCGAATGCGGTCGAGAGATGGTAGGTCCGGACGTCGTCGCCATCGATCGCCACGATCGAGCGCTCCACCCGCTGTCCTCGCTCGGCGGCGCCGAACGCCGTGGCGAGCGCCGCGGAGACCGACTCGCGGTCGACGACGAGCCCGCCGGTCACGGCACCTTCGGCCAGGCCCGCCTCGCCGCGGCCGGTAACACGCAGACGAGCGTTCTCACGCGTCGCGACGATCACGCGCGCCACCGTGGCCGAGAGCTCCACGCCGGCGACCAGCGGGCCCCGCGTCCCGACCGAAGATGCACTCATCGCCGAGGGGGTTCTCGGGGGGCGAAGCCCTCCGGTGGTTGTCCCCCGTCCAAACGTTCGCGCACCGTTTCCCGCGCCGCTTCGAGGGCTTCGGCGAGCCGGGCGGGGTTCTTTCCTCCGGCCGATGCGCTTTCCGGGCGGCCGCCGCCCTTGCCGTCGATGATGGGCGCAAGCACCTCTTTCACCAGCGCGTCCGCGTTCACTTTTGAGGACAGATCCTTTGTCACGTTCACCACCAGCGCCGCCGTGCCGTTGCGCCTGGCCCCGAGCACCACGACACCCGAGCCGATCGTTTCGCGAATGCGATCTGACAGGGCGCGGAGCTGATTGACGTCCCCGTCCCCGACATCGGCCGCGACGAGCTTCGCGTTCCCAACGAGCACCGCCTTCGCGAGTAGCGCTGCCGCCACACTGTCGACGCCGCTGCGCTGCAGCGCGGCGAGCTCCTTCTCCACACGTTCGCGAGACTCGATCAGCTGCGTGACGCTCTCCGGCACCCGCGCGGGCGGGACGCGCAGCGCCGCAGCCGCACGCGAAAGCCGGTCGCGTACATCGCGCACCTCTCGCAGAGCGCCGACACCGGTCACGGCCTCGATGCGTCGCACGCCTGCGCCGATGCTCTCTTCCTTGGTGATGAGGAACGGGCCGATGTCACCGGTGCAGTGACAGTGCGTACCGCCGCACAGCTCACGGCTCGGACCCGCTTCGATCACACGGACCTCGTCGTCGTATTTCTCGCCGAAGAGCGCCATCGCACCCGACGCGAGCGCTTCGCTGAGCGGCATCACGCGCGCATGCACGCTCGCGTTGTCCAGGATCGCGCGATTCACTTCGTCCTCGACGTGCTGAAGCTCCTGTGATGTGAGCGCGCGGCCGAACGTGAAGTCGAAACGCAGGTTCGGTGCGTGCACGAGCGAACCGGCCTGGTGCACATCCTCACCAAAGAGGTTCCGCAGCGTGGCGTGCAGGAGGTGCGTGGCGGTGTGGTTGCGCATCGTGTCGCGGCGCAGCTCCTCATCGACGACGGCTCGCGCGCGCGCGGACACGCGCAGGACGCCGTCGACCACCTTCGCGCTCATCACGATCACGCCCGGCGCGGCGGTCTGGGTATCCGCGACCATCGCGCGCCCCTCGTCCGTCGTGATCGTGCCGCGGTCGCCGACCTGGCCGCCGCCCTCGGGATAGAAAGGTGTGCGGTCGAGGACGATCTCCACGTCCGCGCCCTCGTGGGCGAGCTCCACGCGCGAGCCGCCGACGACCAGCGACACGATCGTCGCGTCGGTCGCGAGCTCCTCGTATCCGGTGAACTCGCTGCGAAGGCCCTGCGTCTCGCGGAGCAGCGAGTAGAACTGGCCGAAGCGCATCGCGTCCTGCGTGAACTTCGCGGTCGCGCGGCTGCGGCTGCGCTGTCCCTCGAGGAGCTCGCCATAACCTCGCTCGTCCACCTTCAGGCCCGAGCTCGCCGCGATCTCTTTGGTCATCTCCATCGGGAAGCCGTACGTGTCGGACAACCGGAACGCGGTGTCGCTGTCGATCCACATCTGACCCTCGGCCTTCGCGCGCCCGATCGCCTCATTCAGCATCGTGAGACCGTTCGCGAGGGTCCGCTCGAACTTCTCCTCTTCGTCCGCGATGACCTGCGTGATCCGATCGCGCGCCTTGGTGAGCTCGTGATAGTGCTTCTGCATCGTCTTCACGACCTCGCCGCCGAGCGTCGCAAGCGCACCGGTCTTGAGGCCGAGCCGCCGCCCGTGCAGCGCCGCGCGGCGGATGAGCCGTCGGAGCACGTATCCCCGGAACTCGTTGGAGGGCACGATCCCGTCCGCGATGAGGAACGTCGCGGCGCGCGAGTGCTCGGCGACGATGCGGAGCGACACGTCCGTGTCACGGTCGGCGCCGTAGGTCTTTCCCGAGAGCGACTCGATCTTCTTCACGAGCGGCTGGAACAGGTCGGTGCGGTAAGTGTCCCCGGGGACGCCCTGCAGGACCTGCGTGATGCGCTCGAGGCCCGCGCCGGTGTCGATGTTCCGTTTCGCCAGCGGGACGAGCGTCCCGTCGGCCTTCCGGTCGTACTGCTGGAACACGAAATTCCAGATCTCGAGCCAGCGCCCGCAGTTCTCGCTCGGGTCGCATTGGTGTTCCGCGACGCCCGGCTGCGGACCCTTGTCGATGAAGACCTCGCTGTCCGGACCGCACAGGCCGGTCGGTCCGGGCGCCCAGAAGTTCGCTTCGTCGCCGAGACGGAAGATCTTCTCCGGCGGCAGCAGGGCGAGCGTCTTGGTCCAGATCTCGTACGCCTCGTCGTCGCTGGTGTGAACGGTGGCAACGAGCTTGGTGCCGTCGAAGCCGAACACCTTCGTGAGCAGCTCCCAGCCCCATTCGATCGCGTCCTTCTTCCAGTAATCGCCGATGCCGAAGTTCCCGAGCATCTCGAAGAAGGTCTGGTGGTAGCCGTCCCGGCCGACCTCATCGATGTCCGTCGCGCGGAAGACCTTCTGCACCGCGACGATCCGCTTGGCCGGCGGCTGTTTCTTGCCCAGGAAGTAGGGCACGAGCGGCTGCATGCCGGCGCTGGTGAAGAGCACGCTCGCGTCGTCCTTGAGGGTGAGCGGCCAGCTGGGCATGCGGGTGTGGCCCTTCTCCTCGAAGAACTTGATGAACCGCTCTCGGATCTCGGCGCTCTCTATGTCAGCCCTACTTCCCTGGCCGGCTCCGCATGTAATGAAAAACGCGGGGCGACCACACGGTCAGCTCCCCGCGTTCCCCTGCCCTGAGCCTCAGTCTAACGTCAGGACTTGGCGGTAGGACCGCCTTCGCCGCTTCGAGCGCTGCTCTCCGACGAACGCTGGCCAACGCCGGAACGATCCCATTGGCGCTTGGCCTCGTCCACGAGCTCCCGCCCCTTGACCTGAGCCTGCTGCGAGAGATCATTCGCGATCTTCTGCAGTTCATCCGCGCGACGCTTGAGCTCTTCGCTCCGCACGCGCAGCTCCTCGCGCGTCAGGTCGCCTGTCTTCGGTGCGTACAGCAGCGCCACGACGGCGCCGGTGAGCAGACCGATAAGGAATCCCATGGCTTGTCTCCCCTGCTGATTTCTTCATTCATGACCTTAACCCCTGCGATGGGGCTCCGCGACACTTACGGCGAATGCGGCGATGAGCGCCGCGACCGCCGCGAGAAGCAAGTGAGCGTCTCCCAACACGCCGAGTCGGGACCCGGAGATCTCCCCGGCCGCCTGTGCGAGCGCGACCGCAGCGGTCGCGAGCACCCACGCCGCCCCGAGCGAACGTGGACGCCCCAGCGCGGCCCGCATCGCGGCAGGCACACCGATCGCGACGAGGGCGAGCGGGATCAGCGCGGGCGGCATTAGGCGGCGCGGCCGCGCCGCGCGATGAGCGCGAGCCGGCGCGCCCGCACTGCGAAGAGCGTGAGCGCTCCCGCCGCCTGCGCGCGCTCGGGCGTGAGAACGCCGAGGGGCATGCGCACCACGGCGACCGCCGCGAAGAGCGGGACCAGGAAGAAGTAAGAGAAGAGACTGCGCCAGGCGAAGAACAACGGCACGAGCGCGAGCACCACACCCAGCTCAGGGCTCGTACGTCGCGAGCGCCAAGCGACGACGAGGCAGACGAGCGCGCACACTCCCTCGAGCGCGAGGTATGCGCTCGCTGGGAGCAGCGGAAGTCCACCATTCGTTCCGAGGAACACGATGCCGGCACCGCGCGCGAACATCGGATCCGAGATCGGGGTCGTGACCCCCTCGAGCCAGTCCGCCGGGTGCGCGACGATGAACGGCAGGTTCGTCGCGACGAAGACCGCGGCCGCGATCGCCGCGCGGCGGAGACCTTCGCGCCAGCCGTGCGTCGTCACGACCGCGATGAGATAGAAGGGCGCGAAGAACCACGCCAGCTGCTTTGTCGCGGCCGCGATGCCGTACGCGAGGGCGCTCCAGCGCCGCTCCCGCCAGAGCCACCCGGCCGCGAGCGGTAGGGCGTAGAGGAGATCCGCGCTGCCGTTGACGGTGAACGCCGCGAGCGACGCTGCGCCGAGGACGGCGGTCAGCATGAACGGCCTCAGTCCGGCGGACGTTCGCCAGACGACCAACGCCATCGCGGCGATGAGGCACAGGACATACAACCGGTTCGTGTCCCAGCCCAGCGCGACGAAGGGGATGATCAACAGGAACGACAGCGCGGGATACGACGGCCGCGAGACGAACTCGACATTTCCACCTTTACGCGCGCGCAGTGACCAGACCGCGTCGAGCTGGTCGTCCGTGGGATACACGGCGACGTTCGCGA
>WNGA01014976.1_pt1 | contig 12738 bp, 12 predicted proteins | sample 5400061 | NCBI WGS metagenome assembly WNGA01 (sample SAMN13153366, study PRJNA577476) | soil metagenome | isolation source: 100 cm soil or saprolite under grassland replicate 2 | place: USA:California | collected 2016-06-15
TCGCCAGCGCGGCGGTCGGCACAGCCCTCGGGGCCGCAGCAGGCGCGGCGATCGGCGCCGCGGCGGGCAGTCCCGGCATCGGGGCCGCCGCCGGCGCCGGAGGCGGCCTCCTGTTCGGTTCGGCGGTCGGGGCCAGTGGCGCGCAGTACTCGAGTAGCCAGGTGCAGCGACGCTACGATATCGCCTACCAGCAATGCATGTACGCGAAGGGAAATCAGATCCCGGGGGTGGAGCGCAGCTACCGGAGGGGAGCGCCGCCGCCGCCACCACCGCCACCGCCTCCACCACCTTCCGAAGGCGCGCCGCCGCCCCCGCCGCCACCTCCCCCTCGCTAGCGACGGCATGAGAAGATGAAGCGGTCGCCAGGAGCGCGTCCTTGCGGGAGTGCTACGACCCAGGGTCGCTGGCTCGCTGATGGGGCAGGGCGGGGCTCGCGGGAACACATGACCCGAGCGCCGATAACCGGCAGGAATGCGAGGAGCCACCGATGCGCGCGTACTACGACATCCACCTGCATGACCGCGCGATCGCCAAGCGGGAGCTCGAGGGCGAGGCGATCGTCAAGGCCGGCCGTTACCTGATCGCCAAGACGCTGCTCGACCTCGGCGCGGCCACCGTCGACCCCCTGTCCACGCGCAACCCGCTCATCTTCTCGGCCGGCCCCTTCGCCGGCTCGAGCTTCTCCAACGCCAACCGGACGAGCGTCGGGTGCAAGAGCCCGCTCACCGGCGGTGTCAAGGAGGCCAACGGCGGCGGCAGCTTCAGCTACGGCCTGGGCCAGCTGAAGATCGCCGGGTTCACCCTCCACGAGGCCTCGCCCGAGTGGGTGGTGATCCACTTCAGGAAGGACGGTGGACTCGACTTCGACGATGCCGCGCCCTACCTGGGCAAGGGAAACTTCGAGGCCCAGAACCTGCTGCACGCCCGGTACGGCAAGAAGGTGACCATCGCCCTCTGCGGTCCCGTGGGCGAGTACCTGGGCCTCATCGCGGGCATCGCCTTCAGCGACAAGGACGGCCGGCCGGCGCGGCTGTCGGCGCGCGGCGGCGTGGGGGCGGTGATGGGGTCGAAGCGGGTCAAGGCTATCGTGGTCGATCTCGATCGCATCCCGCCATTCCACGAGGCCAAGAAGGTCAACGCGTCGATCAAGGACTACGCCAAGATGCTCCAGGCGGACTCCATGGTCCAGAACTTCTACGCCAAGATCGGCACCATGGGCATGGCCGATCTGCAGAACACCCTCGGCGGCCTCCCGGTGCGCAACTTCAGCGCCGGCCAGCTCGTCAACGTCGCCACGGGCGAGAAGTTCAAGATGGGCGGCGACTACATCAGCCAGCTCAACATCTCGCGGGGGGGCGAGCACACCCACGCCTGCATGCCCGGCTGCGTGATCCAGTGCAGCAACGTGTATCACGACGCCAGCGGGAAGGAAGTGGTCTCGCCGGTGGAGTACGAGACGCTCGGCCTCTTGGGCACGAATTGCGGCATCGGCGACCCGGATGATCTCGCGCAGCTCAACTTCATCGCGAACGATCTCGGCGTGGATACGATCGAGACCGGCGCCATGCTGGCCGTGCTCATGGAGGCCGGCCTCGGCGCCTTCGGCGACGTGAAGTTCATGGCCGACTGCCTGGCCGAGATCCGCCAGGGCACGGAGACGGGCCGCCTCTGGGCGCAGGGCACGGCGCGGGTCGGCGAGCACTACAACGTGCGCCGGGTGCCGGTCATCAAGAAGCAGGCGATCAGCGCCTACGATCCGCGCGTGGTCGAGGCCACCGGCATCGCCATGATGGCCACCGCGCAAGGCGCCGACCACACGGCCGGCAACTTGCCGCGCCTGAAGACGCGGGAGATGGATACGGCGGCGATCATCGAGCAGAGCCTGGCCCACCAGGCGCGCGTGGCCGCCAACGACTCGCTCGGCCTGTGCATCTTCGGCATGAGCGTCACCAACCCGAACACCGAGTTCATCGCCAACGCCATCAACGCCGCCCACGGTACGAGCCTGACCAAGGACTTCTTCGAGCCCCTCGGCCGCGAGACGCTGCGCCTGGAGTGGGAGTTCAACCGGCGGGCCGGCTTCACCGAAACGGATGACGAGCTGCCCGAGTTCTTCTACACGGAGCCGCTGCCGCCGACCAACCATGTGGCGCGGTTCCACGCGGCCGACGTGCAGGGCATGTACGAGCGCCTGCCGGGATGAGATGATTCCGGCGATTCCCGCGGCGACGGCGCGGCGAGGAGTAGCGCCGGATGCAGGTCAGGCGGCGCGGCATGATCGACGACGCCGGCACGATCGCTCCCATCGAGGAGTCGCCGCACGCGGTCAGGGCCATCGTCCGCGGCGGAGGGGGTAAGCACTCGAGCGGGCAGCCCGCGTTCCGGCGTCAGGCCCGTCCGGTCACGCGCCTGATCGGCCGCCGCGACGGCGCGTGGTCAACCTGAGCGAGCCCACTGACCCGCCTACGGCGTCCCGGCGGAGCGTGCGACCGGCCCGCGCGCCGGTTGCTCTTCTCGGGCCCCGGTCTCGGTCCAGCATGCGGACGCGAGCGACCATCGCATCGGCCGGCGTCATCGGGGGTCTGAGCCTGTCCGTCGGCCTGGCCGGCTGCGGCTGGCTCCCCGCGTCTCTCGGTGGGTCGGACGGCGCCGTTCGCGAGGTGCAGCTCGCGGCGTCGCCGAGGCCGGGAATGCGGCTGTCGTACCGCGTGCGAACCGTCGCCACCGTCTCGGGGGCGGGCGTCCGCTCGCTGGCCGAGTCTCAGAAGTCCGCGAGCGTCTCGCAGCGATACGTCTTGGAGGTGACGGCGGTCGAGAACGATTCCTTCGACGTGCGAATCACCGGGGACAACCTCCAGGGAGCCGTCATCGCGCGGTTCGGGCGGGACTGGACCGCTCTGAAGTTCGGCGTCGAGACCGAGGGCGGCTATGCCGATGCCGATCTCCCCGCTTTCCCGATCCTGGGCGAGGCATTCGAGATGGCGCGGGATCTCTCCGGTCGCTGGACGGTGGGGGAGACGCGACCGTGGGAACGGTCGGTGAACGTGCCGCCCCTGCTCAGGGTCCGGATGCAGGGAACGGCGACGCTCAAGCGAATCACGAGGCTCGATGGCCGTCGCGCCGCGGAATTCCATTATGGCGCGACGGGCGAGGGTGAATACGGGGGATCGCGCCTCCGGATGAGCCTCAGCGGCCGGTCCTGGGTGGATCTCGCGACCGGGTTCATGCTCGAGGCCAAGACCAGCGCACCCGGACAGTTCACCCAGGCGGGCGAGGCGGTCCTCATGGAGCTCAAGGAGGAGCGGACACTGAATCGGCAGGACAGCGCCGGTCTCTGATCCGGCGTCAGAAGGAGGACAGGGTCATCACCACGAGCACAACCGCCCCGCCCTCTCCCCCGCCGAGGGGGAGAGGGCGGGGCGAGATGCACGGCGCGCCCCTTACACGCTAACCCTGGCGATACCAGTAGGCGATGCGGCCGAAGATGGAGTCCCAGCCGTTGATCTCGATGCCGCCGAGGGTATTGGCGGCGGCGTGGAGCACGTTGCGCCACGTGACGGGGACCACCACCGCGCTCTGGACGACGATGTCGTTCATCTTGATGAAGAGAGCGGCGCGCTTGACCGGATCCATCTCCACCTCGGCCTGCCGCCAGAGCTGGTCGAACGTGGTGTTGCGCCACCGCGCGATGTTGCGGCCCGTCCAGTTGTTCTCGCGGGAGGGAAGCTCCCAGGACACGAACTGGGCCATGAAGAACTGGGGATCGAGGCCGGTGAAGGTCGTGTAGGTCTGCAGGTCCGCCAGGAAGCGCACGTTGGTGTCCAGATTGCTCACGTCCGACGAGAAGAACACCGACGCCGGGATCGCCTTGATCTCGATCTCGATGCCGGCGCGGGCCGCGGCCTGCTTGACCACGGCCTGAACCTTCTGGACGGTCGAGTTGGCGGCAGCCTGGAAGACGATCTTGAGCCGCTTCGCGTCCTTGGCGCGTATCCCGTCGGCCCCGCGGACCCAGCCCGCCTGGTCGAGGATCTGGTTCGCCTTGTCGATGCTGAACTCCCACGACGTGTTCGGTGAGCGGAAGCGGTCCGGGGCGTTGAGAAAGTTCGCCGTGATCCGGCCGGTGCGGCCGAGGACGTGCTCGTGGATCGACACGCGGTCGACGAGGAGGCTCACGGCCGTGCGCACCGCCTGGTCAGAGAGGAAGGGGTGCGACGACTTGGGACTGCAGCGCTCGCCGTCCACCGCGCTCCAGGGGTCGCTCTGGTTGCATTGGATGAAGCTCACGGCGGGTGAGGGGATGGAGAGGACGCGGCCCTTGCCGCCCTGTTCGATGCGCCGCAGCACCTCCTCCTCGACCAGCACGTAGTAGGCGAAGTCGTACTCCCCCGTCTGCAGCACAGCGCGCGTGGCGCCGGCCGAGTCGCCGCCGCACTTGACCTCGACGCGGTCGAAGAAGGGGCGATTGGCGACGTGGTACCCGGGGTTGATCTCGGCCCGGATGAGGTCGCCGGGCTTGAACTCCACGAGCTTGTAGGGCCCGGTGCCGACCGGCTTGACCATGCCGACGGCCTCGCGCGCGCCGGCGCCCTTGAGCGGCTCGAAGACATGGCGGGGGAGCAGCCCGTCGCCGGTGAAGACGACCGCCCAGAAGGGCTGCGGCTTCTTGTAGACGACCTTGACGGTGTGGCTGTCGAGCTTGTCGACGCGCGCCACCTCCTCGAACCCGGCGCGCGAGCTGGTGGCGTTGGCGGGATCGACGGCGAACTGCCAGTTGAAGATCACGTCGTCGGCCGTGAAGGGCGCGCCGTCGTGCCAGGTGACGTTGCGCTTGAGCCGCCAGGTGACCGACTGGCCGTCCCGCGAGAGGCCGCCGTTCTTCCGGGTCGGGATCTCGTCGGCCAGCACGGGGGCGAAGGTGCCGTCGGGCGCGGCGGCGGCGAGGGGCTCGTAGAAGAGGCGGGACGCGGTGACGTCCCGGAGGCCGCGCCCGAAGTGGGGATGGAGCAAGGTCGGCGCGTCCCACATCAGCACGCGGAGGTCGCCCCCGCCACCGCGCCTCGCCGGGGTGAAAGCGGACTCGCGGGGCTGGGCCGCCGCCACACCCGCCGAGCCCAGCAACGCCGTGGCCATGGGCGCGGTGAGTCCGAGCCCGGCCAGGGTCTGCACGAAGCGCCGGCGGCTCAGACGGCCCCGCTCGACCTGCTCGACCAACTCGCGAAGGGCTCGCTCGTCCATTCGGCCTCTCCTCCCGCGCTCGGGCGTGAAGGCGCACACATGGAGCCGGGTCACGACCCACGGCGGGCTCGGTCCAACTCGAATAGCGCGAAGCGGCCACCGAGTCAAGAGGAATCGGTTCACACCAAAGACGCGCTGCCTGTCGAGTCGGATCTCGGTCGAGGGAGCCGCGGCTAGACCGTGGCCATCGGCGCGCCAGCCCTGATCGGTCGGGGGAGGAACACGACGGACTCAGCGGTCCGCGACCCGCCAGGCGTCGATGAGGGACCAGAGCCAGATGGCCAGCAGGAGGCATGCGAAAACGATCAAGTTGGCCGGGGGGGCCTGGACGGCCGACAGGTCACTCGGAGCCGCTCGAAGAAAGAGCCAGCTGAGGACGACGCCTGCCACCACGAACGCGGCGCCCTTGGCAGGCTGGCGGTTGTAGAGCTGTCCGAGACCGGGAAAGATCCCGGAGAGAATGAAGGCGACGATCTTTCGCCGCGGGGTGGGTTCGTTCACGGGATCACCGCTCGGCCGGTGGCCGGCCCGGCACGTTCCATGGCCCATTCATCTTACCCGAGCCGCTGGCAGCACGGCTAGCAGGCTGTCGGCAAAACGCTCTGGCTAGAGACGCCCGCGCGGCAGCGCTGCGGCGCCGGCGGCGATGAGGGCGCAGGCGGCGCAGACGATCCCGAGCGCCACAGGAAGGCTGGTCCCCTCGGCGGCGAGTCCGATCAGGGGCGGGCCGACGAGATAGCCGCCATACCCGGTCGTGGCCACCGCGGCCATCGCCGTGCCGCGTGGAGTACCCTGAACCCGGCCGGCCGCGCTGAACAACACCGGGATGACGTTCGCGATGCCGAGGCCGACGAGACCGAACCCGACGATGGCCGCGGGTGTCCGGCCGAGGAGCAGCGCCCCGCCGAGCCCGGCGGCGGCGACGGCCGCCGAGGTGCGCAGGAGGAGCCGCGGCCCGAGCCGTCGCGCGAGGGCGTCGCCGCCGAAGCGGCCGGCCGCCATCGCGAGCGAGAACGCGGCAAAGCCGGTGGCGGCCGTCGCGGGTGGCGCGCCGAGCGCGTCGTGAAGGTAGACCGCGCTCCAGTCCGCCATCGCCCCCTCCGTGAGCAAGCCGCAGAACGTGAGCAGGCCGAGGCCGACGAGCGCCGCCGGGGGCCTCACGAAGACCGGGTCCGGGCGCCCCTTCGACGACAGGAAATCTCCGGCGACACCGGCGACGACGGCGACGGCCACGGCCGCGACCCCGAGAACATGCCACACGGGTCTGATCCCCAGCGCCATCGCCCCCGAGGCCAGGCTCGCGCCCGCGACCCCGCCCACGCTGAACAGCCCGTGGAACGAGGAGAGGATCGGACGACGATAGCCTTCCTCGATGGCGACCGCCTGCGTGTTCATGGACACGTCCAGCAGGGCGTTGCAGCCCCCGAGGAGCGCCAGCGTCAGGACGGCCAGCGAGACGGTCGGGCTGATGATGGGCAGCGGGAGCGCCAGAGAGAAGGCGAGGGCGGCCGCCGTGGTCATGACGCCGCTGCCCCGGCGGGCGATCAGCCAGCCCGCGATCGGAAGGGTCAGCACCGAGCCGAGGGCCATCGACAGCAGCACCAGCCCGAGCCCGCCGTCGCCGATCCCGTGCTCGGCCTTGACCGCAGGGATGTGGGCGACCCAGCTCGCCAGCACCGCCCCGTTGATGAAGAAGATGGCGGAGACGGCCCGTCGGGCCCGCGCCGCCGCCACCATCGCGGTCTGCATATCCGTTCGACACGGGGGCGGGGCCCGCAGATTCGCCACGAGCCCGCGAACCCGGACACCGGCATCGGGAGTCTAAGGTATCATCGCTCTAGCGCTCAGGAGGCAGTCATGGCACGCACTGGACCCACGCGCATCCTCATCCTCGGTGGCGGCTTCGGCGGTGTCTACACCGCGCTGACGCTCGAGAAGCTGCTCAAGCGTGAGCTCGACCGGGGCGAGGTGGAGCTCGGGCTCGTCAGCCGGGACAACTACATCGTCTTCCAGCCGATGCTCCCCGAGGTGATCTCGGGCAGCATCGGGATCGTGGACACGATCACCCCGATCCGCCGGCTCTGCCCCCGGACCAACCTCTACACGCGCACCATCGAGAGCATCGACCTCAAGCGCCGCCGGGTGACGGCAGCGACCGGATTCGGGTCGCAGCAGCTGCACCTCGAATACGACCACCTCGTGATCGCGCTCGGCAACGTGACCAGCTTCGCCGGCCAGCCGGGTCTGGCCGAGCACGCGCTCCCGTTCAAGTACCTGGGCGACGCTCTGGCCCTGAGAAACCACGCGATCCACGTCCTCGAGGAAGCCGACATCGAGCGGGACCCGGAGATGCGGCGGTGCCTGCTGACGTTCGTGGTGGCCGGCGGCGGGTTCTCCGGCGTCGAAGCCGTGGCCGAGCTCAACGACTTCGTGCGGGCCGCGGCGAAGAGTTTCCGCAACATCAGATCCGAGGAGATCAGGGTCGTTCTGCTCCACGCGGGCGGGCTCATCCTGCCGGAGCTGCCGGAAAGCCTGGCCGGCTTCGCTCAGCGGCTCCTGATGAAGCGGGGCGTGGAGATCCGCCTCAACACGCGCCTCGGCGGCGCCACCGGCGACGCGGCGCTCCTGGACGGCGGCGAGCGGATTGCCACCCGTACCCTGGTCAGCACGGTTCCCTCGGGGCCCAATCCCCTTGTCGCCATGCTGCCGAGCCGGAAGGAGCGCGGCCGCCTCGTGACGGATGCGCACCTCGGGGTGGCCGAGTGCCCTGGCGTCTGGGCGGTGGGCGACTGCGCCCTGATCATCGACGGGCGGACCGGCCAGCCGAGTCCACCGACGGCGCAGCACGCCATCCGGGAGGCCCGCTGCGTGGCGGACAATATCGCGGCCAGCCTCCGCGGGTCACCCAAGCGCACCTTCGCGTTCAAGGCCCTGGGCAAGATGGGGTCCCTCGGCCATCGGTCCGCGGTCGCCGAGGTGTTCGGGGTGAAGCTCTCCGGATTCCTCGCCTGGTTTCTCTGGCGGACCATCTACCTGATGAAGCTGCCGGGGCTCGACCGGAAGATCCGCGTGGCCGTGGACTGGACCCTGGATCTCCTGCTGCCGCCCGACATCTCCCAGCTGAGGACCGAGCGCTCCTTCGGCATCAGGCGGGAGCACTTCGAGCCCGGGGAGGTGATCTTCCAGGAGGGCGGCCACGGCGACTGGCTCTACATCATCGTGGACGGCGAGGTCGACGTGCTCAAGCAGGTGCCCGGACAGGGCGAGGTGCCGTTGCGGCGGCTCATGCCCGGCCAGTGCTTCGGCGAGATCGCGCTCCTGGGAGATCACGTCAGGACCGCCACCACGAAGAGCGTGACCGCCGTCAACCTGGTGGCGGTGGACCGGGACGCGTTCCAGGCGCTCTTCTCCACCCTCCCGCCCCTGCGCGAGTTCTTCGAACGGCTCATCGAGGACCGCATGGCCCCTCGATCGCCCTCGGGGGACAAGCCCGCCGACGATCGCCGGGCGTCGGCGCCGTCGCTGGTATGAGTCGCGCCGGCTGGTGCTTCTCGATCGAGGACGCCGTGCTGCTCGGGGCGGCGGTCTGGTCGACGGGAAAGTCGCTGGCGCGCCCGCGCTGTCGCTCGGCTCGGTCCGGTCGGTGGCGTCGAACCCCTCGCGCGGCGACGCGCATCCAATCCATGGAACTCGAGCCGGTCCGCGACCGGGCCGGATCAGGGTAGCCAGCTTACTCCCAGGAGGGAGCCTGTCATGAAAGCCATCGCGGTGGTGCCCGGAAAGCCCGACAGCGTCCATCTCGCCGACCTCGCGAAGCCCGCGGTCGACGACGTCCCCGGCGGGCGAGGCGTCCTCGTCAAGATCCTGCGCGTCGGCGTCGACGGCACGGACAAGGAGATCAACGCGGCGGAGTACGGGGCCGCGCCGCCCGGCCACGCCTTCCTGGTCATCGGGCACGAAGGCTTCGGCCAGGTCGAGGCCGTTGGGCCCAACGTGAGCGAGGTCAAGCCGGGGGACTATGTCGTCGCCACCGTCCGCCGGCCGGGGAGCAGCCTCTACGACCTCATCGGCACCAACGACATGACCACCGACGACACCTACTTCGAGCGGGGCATCAACCTGCGCCACGGATTTCTCACGGAATACTACGTCGACGACGCCGAGTTCATCGTGAAGGTCCCGCAGGGCCTGCGCGAGGTCGGGGTCCTCCTCGAGCCGCTCACGGTCGTCGAGAAGGGCATCGCCCAGGCCTACGAGATCCAGCGGCGCCTGCGCGTATGGCGGCCGCGGCGAGCCGCCGTCATGGGCGCGGGGACCATCGGTATCCTCGCGACCCTCGTCCTCCGGCTGCGAGGGCTCGACGTCACGACCTTCGGTCTCACGCGCAAGCCCTATCTCAACTCGGACCTGATCGAGGCCCTCGGCGCGCGGTACGAGTCCACGGCCGACCTGCCCATCCTCGATGGCGTCGCCGGTCGTGTTCGACAGCATGCAGGCCCTGGCCAAGAACGGCGTGCTGGTGCTCTCCAGCGTGACGGGTGGGGATCGCAAGGTGGAGGTGCCCGCCGACAAGATCAACCTCGAGTTCGTGCTCGGCAACAAGGTCATGGTCGGCACCGTCAATGCCAACCGCGAGTACTTCGAGCTGGGCGTGCGCGACATGGCGCAGGCGGAGTCCGCGTATCCCGGCTGGCTCGGGCGTCTGCTGACCCATCCGGTGAAGGGGCTCGAGAACTACCGGGAGCTGCTCGACAAGCTCACGACGGCCAGGGGGGCGATCAAGGTGTTCTGCGAGGTCGCCGAGCTCGGCGGCGGGTAGTTTCTCGGTTTGTCGCAGCGACGACTCTGGCGAGCGAATCGTCGCCCGCCGGGATCGCGGACCGGACGGCCGGAGGGTGATACCCCCGATCAGCATCATCGTGCCCGCCCTGAACGAGGCCGACAACCTCCATCAGCTCCTGCCCGACCTTGCCCGCCGGTGGCCCCGGGCGGAGGTGGTCGTGCGACGGCGGGAGCCTTGACGGCACCGCCCGCATCCTCGGCCGCTTTCCCGGTGTCCGCCGCCTCTCGACGGCGCCCGGCCGCGCGCGCCAGATGAACGCGGGCGCCCGGGCGAGCCGGGGCGAGGCGCTCCTGTTCCTCCACGCCGACACCCGGTTGCCCGACGGCGCCCTGGAGGCGGTCGCGGGCGCGCTCGCCGACCCGCGGGTCGTCGGCGGCCGCTTCGACGTGCGCTTCGGCAGCGCGCGCGACATCATGCGGCTCGTCGCGTGGTTCATGAACACGCGCTCGCGCCTGTCCGGCATCGCGACCGGCGATCAGGCGATGTTCGTCCGTCGCCGGGTGTTCGACGCCACGGGCGGTTTTCCGGAGATCCCCCTGATGGAGGACGTGGAGTTCTCGCGGCGTCTCAAGCGCCGCGGCCGGATCACGTGCCTCCGGCTCCGGGTGACGGCCTCCGCGCGCAAGTGGGAGCGGGAGGGTCCGATCCGTACCATCCTCCTCATGTGGGCGCTACGCCTCCTCTACGTCTGCGGCGCGAGCCCCGCGCGCCTGCATCGCTGGTACTACGGGCACGATCCCGCCTCCTGAGCATCGCCTCTGACGCTCGCTCGGGGGCGGGCGCCGGTAATGCCCGGCCGGATCCGGTAGAGCCCGGTCTGCGCCGCCAGGTAGAGCGCCTTCCCGTCGTCGTCGCCCCACGCCATGTTGTGCGGGTGCTCGGGCCCCTACGGCCCTGGGAGGCGAACCCTTCGAGCGCCCGCGCGCGTCCAATTGGTGTGAACGATCACAGCAACCTGATCCCGCCCACATCACCTGGATGCGACATGGATTGGCTCGAGGCGAACGGCGCGAGCCCGCGGTACGGGTGGGCCGGATTCGGCGGTGCGGCCGGCTCCCGAACCCGAATGTCTCGGCCCTGTGTCTAATCCGTCGAGCGTGAGGTCGTGAGGGACCGGGGCGCTGCTGCCAAGAATCCGGGGGATGAGGAAGGGAGTGAGCCCATGACTTGCGAGGACGCGATCGCGATCCTTGCCGAATTTCTGGACCACGCGTTGCCGGCTGCAGTCGGCGAGGCGCTTGAAGCGCACCTCAGCGACTGCGCGCCTTGCCGCGCCTACCTCAGGACGTACGAGAAGACCCGGTGGCTGGTGGGCCGGATGGGGCGTCCCGAGATGCCGGAGGAATTGAAGACCCGCCTTCGCGCCTTCCTGGTGGATCAGCTCACCCGGCGGCCAGCCTGATCCGCGCTGCTCCCAAGTATGGGACTGTCATCTATGACGCCGTGACCTCGTGGCCGGATTCGGCTGATCGGACGATAGATCGTCAGCGAATACCAGTGCGAAAGCTCCCGCGTCGAGCCTCGGCCCCACGGCATTTCGTAGGCCCCGACCTGTCCTGACCCGTCCCGCCCCACGACAGTTCGTGGGGCGCGCGTCGTGGAAGGCGTGTCCCGGTCGAGCGGTCTCGTCTTTCCGCCACCTTATGTGTTGCGTCGACGAGCGATCGCGGCGGGCACGTAACTTGCCCTTGGACCCTACCCGAGGAGGACGCACGGAATGCTCAAGATCATCCCCGGGAACGCCCTGAGCCACGGGACCACATTGCATCTGGAAGGGCAGGTCATCGAGCCGTGGGTGGAGGAACTCGGACGGGTGTGCGAGCCGATTCTCGCGACGGGGGCCAGGCTCACGCTCGACCTTTCCGGGGTCTCATTCGTCAGCCGAGAGGGGGTACGCCTGCTATGGAGACTGCGCGACGAACGGGTCACCCTTGTGAACTGCTCTCGCTTCGTTGCCGAGCAGCTCAAGGCCCTGCAGGAGACCACGTGATGGCGGCGGTTCCGGAAGCGCGAAAGGGCCGGCCCGACGATCCCGTCACGGATCTGGCGCTGGTCGAGCGTCTGCGCGCCCAGGATGACCTGGCGCTCGAGGTATTGATGGAGCGCTACAGCTCGCGCATCTACCGTGTGGCCTTCGGGATCACGCGCAGCCACGCGGAAGCCGAAGAGGTCGTGCAGGACGCCTTCCTGACGCTGTTCCGGAAGATCGACATGTTCGAGGGGCGCGCGGCCATCGGGACCTGGCTCTATCGCATCGCCGCCAACGCCGCGCTGATCAAGCGGCGGGGCAAGCGGGTCGAGCTCGAGGTCAGCCTGGAGGACTGCCTGCCGACCTTCCTTGCCGACGGCCATCGCGAAGGCGACCGGACCTGGCTCCTCGCGGATTGGTCCCAGACCCCGGAGGACGAGCTGATCTCGGGGGAGACGCGAGAGATTCTCGAGCAGGCCCTGGATCGGCTGCCGGAGCACTACCGCGCGCTTCTGGTGCTGCGGGATGTGGAGGAGCTGTCGAACGAGGAGGTCGCCGAGATCCTCGGGGAGTCGGTCTCCTCGATCAAGTCGCGGCTGCACCGCGCGCGGATGGCCCTGCGGGAGATCCTGACGCGACGCCTCGGCCACGGGCCCGGCCAACCGTCGCTCCGCCGCTGAGCCCGAGG
>WNGA01009921.1_pt1 | contig 12732 bp, 14 predicted proteins | sample 5400061 | NCBI WGS metagenome assembly WNGA01 (sample SAMN13153366, study PRJNA577476) | soil metagenome | isolation source: 100 cm soil or saprolite under grassland replicate 2 | place: USA:California | collected 2016-06-15
CTTCGATCGCAGCTCGCACCTCGTCGGCGTCCTCGGGCGGAACATACCGCTCCCAGAACAGCACGCCTCCGGTGTCGTCGGGGTCGTATCCGAGCGTTCGCTCGAATGCGATGTTCGTCGCCCGATCGCGCACGCGCCCTTCGTCGTCGACGAGGCACAGCAGGCTCGGTGCCGTGTTTGCGATCGCGTTGAGCAGCTCGCGGTTCCGCTCGAGCTCGGCGATCCGCGCCTGCAGCTCTGCGATCTCCGGCTCGCGCTCCCGATGCCGGTGCACCTCAGCTCTCACGGCCGAAGAACGAGCTCGACAGCGCGTAGAAGAGCGCGAGCGCGCCGAAGACGATCAGACTGGCGACCGGGCTCACGAACGCGAGCAGCGTCCCCACGCTGTACGAAGGGACACCCGGCAGATAGCTGCGCGTGATCCCGCTGACCTCCCGCCGGTCGGCGTCGGTGCGAAGCAGGCGTGCCGAGCCGTAGAACCAGAGCACGAGAAAGAGGACGGCCATCAGGATCATCGTGATGCCGTACAGGAGCGCGGCGTCGCGCCGATCGCTCGGCGACTGCGCGAACGCCGCGACGATCCGGGTCGGGTACGGGATGAACGCGACGACCATCAGGAAGAGGACGTTGAGGAGGAGGAGCAACCGGTCCACGCGCGCGAACAGCCGGAACATCGCGTGGTGGTTGACCCAGATGATCCCGATCGTCACGAAGCTCGCGGCGTAGGCGATGTAGGAGGGCCAGATGTCGAGCAGCTCGCCGCCGAGGTCCCCGTGCGGCACCTCCTCGATCCCGAAGACGAGGATCAGCAGCGTGATGGCGATCGCGAAGACGCCGTCGCTGAAGGCCTCGACGCGCCCGGTCTCCACGGCCTGAAGCTATACCTTCACGCGCGCAGGACTACAGAGAAGCGCCCTCGCCACGCTCGCGGGCGCCGGGCTACGGGCTTGCGTCGGCGTCGTGGCAGCTCATGATCGCTTGCCTGATCTTCAACGCTCTCGAAGCGGCCGGGACGATCGTGTGGGCAACGATCAAGCGGCGTCACGTTCCCGGCTCGATGCCCGGCCGGGTGTCGAGCCTCGACTGGCTGATCTCGATCGGGCTCCTGCCGCTCTCGTTCGCATTGACCGCTCCGGTCGCAGGTCTCGTCGGTGCACGGGCCACGCTGATCGGCGCAGCCGCGATCGGCGGCGCGATCACCCTCGCTGCGCTGGTTCCTTCCGGGAATGCGAGACATCGAGCGGCCGGCAGAGGCCGCTGAGTCCGAGCTCCTCAGGCCGCCGCTCTTCGTCGACGCTTAGACGCGATTGACCAGACTCCGGCGGATGGGCCCCGTCGCGGTCCTCTCGCCGCATCTGGACGACGCCGTCTTCTCGTGCTGGCACGTCCTCGTGTCCGCCCGCGACGTCGTCGTGATCAACGTCTTCACGGCGATCCCGCCCGCAGGCACGAAGGCGCCGCGGTGGGACCGGATCACCGGCGCGGATGACCCGGAGGCCCGGATGCGGCTCCGGCTCGAGGAGGACGAGGCGGCGCTGGCCCTGGCGGGACGGCGCCCCGAGAACCTCGGGTTCGTGGACTCGCACTACCGTGACGAGCCTCCGAGTGACATCCTCGAGGCCGTCCTGGGGCGGCTGTCCGACGGTGTCGCCGTGATCGCGCCGGCGGCGATCGGCGGCCATTCCGACCACGAGCTCGTCCGTGACGTCGGGCTCGCTCTCGCGGCCGAGGGTCGGGACGTGTGGCTCTACGGAGACCTGCCCTACTCGACCGCGCTCGGCTGGCCGGCGTGGGTCACCGGCGAAGAGGGCGATCCGTTCCTGGACGTGGACGCCTACTGGGCGCTGCACGTGCCGGACGGATACGAGCCGCGGCCCGTAGAGCTGTCGGAGGAGCTGCAGCGAACCAAGCTCGCCGCGATGCGGATGTACCGCAGCCAGTTCGCCGCGGTGGAGGCCGGCCCGCAGCGAAGGCTGACGCATCCGCAGCTGATCCGGTTCGAGATCTTCTGGAAGCCGCACCCGACCGGCGAGAGCCCGAGCTACACTTCGCCGACCGCGGGGCTATAGCTCAGTTGGGAGAGCGCCTGGATCGCACCCAGGAGGTCGCCGGTTCGAGTCCGGCTAGCTCCATCCGCCGAAAGCCCTGCTAACACGGGGCTTTCGGCGTCTCAATGGTAAACGCTCCGGGCGGTGTGGCAACGAAATGGCAACGGCCGCCTGAGCGCGACGCTGGCTGATGCCTTGCGGGGCACATTGAGTGTCAGGGATCAGGGTCGATGCAGAGGTGGTACGCGGAGCCACCGTTTCGTTCCCTTGTTCAGACGATGAACTGGCGTTAGTCCGCAACGACTGAGAGCATCCATGTGCGCCGGAGACCAGTACCCACGGTTGCGATCGAAGCCGTACTGAGGATACGTGGCATGGAGCTCCTCCATGACCCTGTCACGGGTCACCTTGGCGATGATCGAGGCTGCGGCGATGCTCGCCGAGCTCGCGTCACCACGCACGATGGGCTCTGACGGGAATCTGAGATCTGGCGGCCGGTTTACGCCATCGACCAGTACGTAATCCGGTGGCACCTTGAGCTCGTGCGCCGCCCGGGCGAGCAGGTCGATATTGCACTCATGGAGCCCTCGCTCGTTGATCGTCGCTGCCTCCTCGAGGCAGATCGCCCACGCAGTGGCCTCCGCGATGACGCGTTCATGAGCGCGTTCGCGCTGTTTCGCTGTGAGGACCTTCCCGTCTCCTATCCCTCCAAAGTGGAAATCGGGGGGAAGGTGACGGCCGCAGCTACGAGTGGACCAGCCCATGCTGCCCTGCCGACCTCGTCGACGCCAGCGATGAGGCGGTAGCCGCCATTCCAGAGGACACGCTCGCGGGTGAACAGATCAACAGTCGTTCCGACCACCGTGCGCCCGACTACTCCTGGCCGTGCGTCACTCACCGGTTCTCTATCGACGCCGTCGAGCGTAGCTTTGAGGAAAGCAGCGTTCTCGGCCAACACGCCGATCGCAGCGAGCATCGGCCACGACTTCATTGCTCTCACGGCTCAGAACCGCCTTCACGTGCGGTTGCTCCTTCGGGGGCTACACCAACCCCCGGCGCTCGACAGCTGCCAAGCGCAGTCGCATCTCACATCGTCAAGCGGCTGAGCATCACACGTTGCTGACGCGCGGTTCGGCGAGAATGCGCGCCTGCCCGCCTACACGGTGAACCAGGACGCAGTCAGGCACGCGCAGCGGCTGATCGACGCACGCCAGTACGTGCTCCGCTCGCGCTGGCAGGACGTGCAGCCGCGCGCACGAGAGCAAAACGCGTTCCTCAAGACGCACTCCTGGGACGAGTACGCCGCCTGGCATCTCGGCGTCACCCAGGGCGCGGCCGAGGAGACGAAGGCGCGCTACGCGTTCGTCTACGGCGACTTCCGCCGTCTGCACCGGATGGGGCTGATCGCCTGCCACTACCGAGCCGCGGAGTGGCGGCACAAGGAGATCGAGCTCGCAGCGCACGAGCTCCTGCAGTACCTCGACCGAAAGAGCGCCTGACGACAGGGCGGCGCTGCGCGCGTCGGCGCCTCTTGAGAGGCCTCCGGATCTCTCTCCAAAACGTGTCCGCAATCCCGGCCCCCTCCTTACCATGGAGGTTTCGCCCCGCGGCTATGTGAGCTGGGAACAGCGCTTGGTAGAGCGCTTTCCCTGCAATTTGGCTGGTTTCTCCGCTTGCTGCACCCTTCCCTTGAAGGACCCTGAGCCGCCCCGAAAAGCCTCCAACCTGTCCCCAGAACCTAGCCCCAACGGAGGCCGTGCTCGCCAGCCAGGATGGGGATCGCCGAGTGTCGCCTGGGACCGGATTCGGGCGTCCGTTGCCTGTTCGGGCTGACGCTTCATCGGGGAAGCCAGGTTAGCGCTGCGCACGGATGGCATCGACGAACCGCGGCACACCAGCTTTGGTGAGTGCGCGCAGGAGCTCGTCGAGCGGCCAGGGCGGGGTGAGGTCGGCAGCCTGTTGTTCGAGCGCGGCGCGGACGGCTTCGGGCTTGAGGTCGTGGAGGTCGAGCAGGAAGTCGTCGGGATGGATCGCTTCGACGCCGAACGGCTCGCATGAGTCCGGCGGGAAGTCGTCGAGGTCGAAGGTGACGATCAGCTCGGAGTCGGCGGCGACGGCGGCGGCGAGGACGTGCCGGTCTTTCTCGTCGTTGGTCATGGCCGGCTCGAGGCGCTCGATCTCGCCGGCGTCGACTTCGGCTTCCTCGAACGCTGCTCTCATGGCCTGTTCGATCCGGGCCGCCTGTTCTCCGGTGAGCTGGTGCTCGACGAGGTTACGCGTCATCTCCTCGAGGATGCGGGTGCTCCAGAGCGGTGTGAAGAGTTCGAGCTCGGCGAGCCGGAGCAGGGTGTCGCGGAGGGAGAAGGGGTAAAGGACGTTGGCGTCGAGGACGGCGCTGAAGACCACGGCGGCGCCAGGCTAGCGGCGTCCGCCGGCGGTTAGCGGTAGCCGCTCTCGACCTGCTCGGACAGCTCGGTCAACTTGCGCAGCTTTTCGCGCCGGCGGGCGGCGCGGAGCTCGCGGTAGCCGAGCACGTCCTCGACGTTGAGGCGGCGGTGCGTGCCGACTCGGTGGTATGGGATCTCGCCGCGGTCGAGCAGCTTGACGAGGAACGGCCGCGAGATGTTGAGGATGTCGGCGGCCTCCTTCGTCGTCAGCTCCTTGTCGTGCGGGATCAGTGTGATGGTGAGCCCCTGGGCCATGTCGCGCACGACCGCTTGCAGCGCGGCGAACGCCGAGGCGGGGATCTCGACCTCGCTGCCGTCCGGAGCGACGAGCCTGGCCACCGGCCGCTCCCGGGCGGCGATCCGCCGCAGCAGTTCGCGCAGCTCGACGAGCTCGTCCTGCTCGGACGGATCCGGGGTCAGCACATGATCGGGAACCGTTGTTGTGGTCACTTGCTCCTCCTGGGTACCGCTCACCGTAGCCAATAAACGCAATAAGTGCAACAACCCACCTCCCCAGCGGTCGCCGCCGTCCGCCGGCATGAGTTGTCTGCCCTGAAGCGGCAGGTTGGTCGCGACAATCTCGAGCCCCGGAACTGCTCCGAGCGAGGACGCAGCGAGGCGAGTTGGAGTACGGGCCGGATTTGACTTTCTACGAGGACTAAATTTAGTATCGAGCAGATGTCCGCTACGGCGCCTCGAGGGAGCGGCTCGACGTACCGAACTGGGTTCGTAGGGCTGACACGTGACTTGAACCGGGCGGCGGTGCTGCGGCTGATCGCGACAGAAGGGCCAATCGCCCGAAACGGAGTCGCTCGGCGCCTCGGCCTGAGCCCCGCGACTGTCACCTCGATCACGCGCGAGTTGCTCGACTGCGGCCTCGTGCGGGTTGCGGATCGTGCTCCATCACGTGGGGGCAGACCGGCACTTCTTCTCGAACTGGTTGGCGGGGCGGCGACGGCATTCGGGGCCAAGGTTGCACCTGACCACGTCGTCGGCGTACGAGTGAACCTCGACGGGGAGGCGCTTGAGACGTTCGAGCAGAGGCTCGACCTTACGAAGAAAACCGCCTCGCCCCAGCACATTGCGGAGGTCCTGTCGAAGTGGGTTCGGGCGTCAGACGGCGACTCGCCGCTGCTCGGCATCGGCCTGGGCGTCCCCGGCGTGGTGGACGGTGGCGTTGTTGACTCACCGATTCTCGGGTGGCGACGCGCTGAGCTCTCTGACGCGCTGCAAGAGCGCTTGCGCGTTCCGGTGCTTGTAGATAACGACGTCAACACGCTTGCGATCGCGGAGCGGTTATATGGTCGCGGCCACGACGCGGATAACTTCGTCACCGTCACGATTGGCCGTGGCGTTGGGTTGGGCGTCGTCGCCGCCGGTGACATCTATCGTGGCTACCGAGGCGGCGCGGGCGAGTTCGGGCACGTAACGGCCGTTGGGAATGGGCCGCTCTGTACGTGCGGCAAGACCGGCTGTCTCGAAGCGCTCGTCGCGGATCCCGCACTCGTGGCGAGGGGACGCGCCGAAGGCGTGCTTTCGCAAGACGACGGCGTGAATCGCTTGATCGAACTCGCCGAGGCCGGTAATGCGTCTGCGCGCCAGATCTATGCAGACGCGGGCAGGATCCTCGGCCGCCACGTGGCCGACGTCGTAAACGTCCTGAGCCCGCAGCTCGTCCTGATCAGCGGCGAGGGGACGCAGGCTTGGATCCATCTCAAGGCGGCGTTCGATCGATCGTTCCGATCAAGCGTCTTTCCGCCGCTCGCCGATGTAGCTGTGGAGATCGACCCGTGGGACGACACGAAGTGGGCAGTTGGCGCAGCGACGCTCGTGCTGCGCGCGACTTTCGCACCGTCATTCGAGGGAGTCGGGCCGGAGACGTCGCTTCGTGCGTGGCTTCCGGCGGAAGCGCCCACCGCGGAGGTGGTCGGTTGATCGCGGTTTAGCGGTGGCCCCAACGGTCGGTGCCTGCGACGGTGCGCCCGCTCGCGGCTGTCTCTCCCGGTAAGGAGGAACGATGCGTGCAACTCGATTCATCTTGATGCTGGTGATGGCGAGCGCCTTCGCGTGCGTAGCTGGTTCAGCCGACGCGCGCGTGGGTGCCGCCAAGGCGACGACAATCACGTTCTGGACCGCGTACAGCTCCGACGGGCCGGAGGTGAAGACACTTGAGCAGGTGGTCATTCCTGCCTTCGAGAAGAGCCATCCGGGGATCAACGTCAAGGACGTGACGATCCCGTACGACGATCTCCACCAGAAGCTCGTTACTGGGATCGCAGGCGGCCAGCTCCCTGATCTCGTCCGCTCGGACATCATCTGGGTCCCGGAGCTTGCGAACCTCGGCGTTCTCGCGCCTCTCGATAGGCAGTTGCGGGACTTCAAGTCGATGCGGAAGAAGGTCTTCCCAGGACCGCTCGCGACGAACTACTGGAAAGGGCATTACTATGGCCTGCCGCTCGACACCAACACCCGCATCTGGGTGTACAGCCCGAGGGCGCTCGCCGCGGCTGGCTTCCGTTCGCCGCCAAAGACGTTCAAGCAGCTGCGGTCGATGGCGCTGAAGGCGAAGTCGAAGGGCGTCTACCTCTACGCGGAGAGCGGCACGTCCGGCTGGAACGTCCTGCCGTGGATTTGGTCCGGCGGCGGCAGCCTGACGAACAAGAGTTACACGAAGGCAACCGGCTACCTAAACGGAAAGAAGAGCATTGCCGCGGTCCAGATGCTCGTGAACCTGTACCGCGCCGGAGCTCTGCCGAAGATCATCGTCGATCCCAACGGCGACGTCGGTACCTATGACGGCCTCAATAAAGGCAAGTACGCGTCAATGCTCGATGGGCCGTGGTCGTTTGCGATCTTCGCGGCAGCCTTCAAAGACACGAGGATCGCGGGGGCGCGAGTGCCTGCTGGACCCGGGGGGAGCGTCAGCGTCGTCGGCGGCGAGGACATCGTGATGACGCAGTCGTCCAAGAACAAGGCGGCCGCCACGCAGTTCGTGCGCTTTATGTTGAACCCGTTCGCGCAGACTGCGATGGCGAAGGCCGGGCAGATGCCGGTTCTGAAGAGCTCAAGGGGATGGCTGATCAAGATCCATCCGTACTACGCGACGTACCTCAAGCAGATCGCAAACGCGCGGCCGCGGACTCCGACACCGAAGTGGCCACAGGTGGACAAGATCCTCGAAACGGACGTCGCGAAGGCTTTCCGTGGCGACATGTCAGTCAAGCAGGCGCTGACGGATGCCGCCAAACAGATTGACCGACTTCTCTAACTCCTCCTCCCCTTCCGTCAGGCGCAGCGCTGCGGCGCTGCGCCTGCGGGAGGTCTCACGTTCGAGGATCGGTTTCCAGGAGCGGGCGGCGCCGTACCTCTTTCTCGCGCCGGGTTTCTTCCTGTTTACGCTCGTCGTCCTCTACCCGATCGCCCGCGCGTTCCAGATCAGCCTCTACAAATGGGCCCTCGTCCCGGGCGTCGCAAGCGACTTCATCGGACTGAGCAACTACTCGCGGGCGATCCACGACCCGATCTTCTGGCGTGCGCTCACGAACACCGGCGTTTATATGGCAGTCACCGTTCCGGCTCAAATTGTCATCGGGATGGCGGTGGCTGTTCTCCTCGACGCACGGATGCCGGCACGAGCGTTCTTCCGGACGATCTACTACCTCCCCGTTGTCACGAGCTGGGTCGTCGTCTCGCTCCTATTTCGTTACCTGTTCCTCACCAACGGGGGCCTCATCAACTGGGTGCTGCACGACGGCATGCACGTGACGCCGCACAACGTCGACTGGCTCGGTCAGCGCTGGACGGCGATGGCAGCAATCAGCGTCCTCGGCGTCTGGAAGGGGATCGGCTGGTCGATGATCATCTTTCTCGCTGCTCTGCAAACCGTGCCACGCGACCTCCACGAGGCGGCTGCCGTGGACGGAGCGAGCGCGTGGCGGCGTTTTCGAGCCGTTTCCCTTCCGGCGATCCGTCCGGTCGTCGCGTTCGTATTCGTGATGCTGGTCATCGGCGGGTTCAACGTCTTCATCTCTGTGCTCTTGATGACCCATGGCGGGCCGCTCGACGAGACGCAGGTACTTCTGACGTACATGTATCAGCAGGCCTTCTCATTTCTCGATTTCGGTTACGGGTCCGCGATTGCGTTCACGCTGACAATGATCGTGCTTGCGCTTTCGGTTGCGCAGCTGCGCCTGTTTAGACGTCCCGGTGAGGTTGGCTGATGGTTGTCGGCAGCGTCCGGCGGGAGCGCGCGGTGATGTCCGCGCGACTCGCCCTGCTGCTTCTCGGCGCGGCAGTCATGGTCGTGCCGTTCGCATACATGCTTGTGACGTCGTTCAAGCCGAATGCGCTCGTCCTCGAAGTTCCACCGCAATTCATCCCGCACCACCCGACTTCCGCGAACTACGTCCAAGCATGGACGTCGAACAAGTTCGAGCACTACTTCTTCAACTCACTAACCGTCGCGGCAGTGACGACCGCGCTCTCGGTTCTCTTGTCGTCGATGATGGCTTACGCCTTCGCGCGCTTTCGCTTTCCGGGACGGAGGCTTCTGTTCGGATTGCTGCTCATCGGGCTGATGGTGCCGACGATGATGCTGATCATCCCGCAGTTCCTGCTCGCGAAGCACCTCCACCTCCTCGATTCGCTCTCGGGCCTAGTCTTCTTCTACACAGGAGGAACGCTTGCGCTGAACACGTTCCTGCTGCGGAGCTTCTTCCAAGACATTCCACGAGAGCTCGAGGAGGCGATGGTCGTCGACGGCGCCGGGCCGTGGAAGCGCTACCGCAGGCTGATCATGCCGCTCTCGCGTCCGGCGCTTGCAACGGTCGCGATCTTCTCCTTCCTCGCGAGCTGGGACGAGTTCGTGTGGGCGCTGACGATCATCAACGATCCCGATAAGCGCACGTTGCCGATTGCGATTGCGCTCTTCCAGGGTCAGCACTCAACCAGCTGGGGCCTGGTCTTCGCAGCATCGGCAATTGCGGTCGTCCCGGTTATCGCGATTTTCATTGCATTCCAGCGCCAGTTCGTGAGCGGCATCACGTCCGGGGCGTTGAAGGCGTAGTGACGACGGAAAGCCGCGATGGAATCGCTGCTCGCAGCATCGCTGTCCTCAAAGAGGGACAGGCGCGAACCGGCGCGTTCGTCGCAAGTCCGAATTTCCCCGTCTACCGATATGCGTGGCTGCGCGACGGCGCCTTCTGCGCTGCGGCGCTCAACGTGGTCGGCGAGCGTGAGCGTGCGAACGCATTCCACGAGTGGGCGACACGCAGCATCGAATCGAACCGTTCGTTGATCGAGCGTGCGATTGCCGCGCTAGCTGCCGCCGAGCAGCCGAGGCCGGAGACGATGCCTCCCGCGCGCTACACGCTCGACGGGCTGATCGAACGCGACGGGTCCGACCCTTGGCCGAACTTTCAAATCGACGGGTACGGGATCTGGCTTTGGGCCCTCGCCGACCACCTGAGCGGCGAGCCGCCGACGACAACCCAATGCAGAGCGGTCGAGCTCGTCGCACGATATCTGGCGGCGACGTGGCGTGTGCCTTGCTGGAACTGCTGGGAAGAATTCGACGGCGGCGAGCATGCCTCGACGCTGGCTGCGGTATTCGGGGGCCTATCGGCGGCATCGCGCCTGCTCGAGGATGAATCTTGGGCGGTGGAGGCGGGCGGCATCCGGACGGCGCTTCTCGAGAAGTTCCTCCACGGCGACCGGTTCGGACGGGGCGCGACCGATGCACGTCTCGACGGCAGCCTGCTCTGGCTCGCGGTTCCGTTCGGCGTCCTGCCGCACGACGAGCCACGGATCAGGCGGACGGTAGAAGCGGTCAAGGCGGAGTTGACAGGCCCGGCGGGAGGCATCTACCGGTACCGCGGCGACAGCTACTACGGCGGCGGCGAGTGGCTGCTCCTCGCGTCGTCGCTTGTCTGGTACGAGGCCGTCGCCGGCGGAGCCGCGTGGAGCGACGCGCGCGCGTGGGTGCGCGCGCAGGCCGCCCCGAACGGGGATCTTCCCGAACAGGTCGCAACTCACCCACAGGACCGCACGATGGTCCAACCGTGGATCGATCGCTGGGGTCCAATCGCCACGCCGCTCCTCTGGTCGCACGCTATGTACCTAATCGCCGAAGCTGCTCTCTGATCGATGGAGCTGCTGCCGCTCAAGGCGACCTTCTCACCTAAAGAGTCGATCGAAATCGAGCTTCGCGGTGCGCAGGCTCCGACGGAGATCACGCTGTGGCACCTCGACCGCCGGCTCGATGCCAAGAGGACAGAGCATGACGAAATCGTCCGCTTTCAGCCCCAGCCGGTCGGCGGCTACGGCGTCGACGCGGACGGTGCGCAAACAGCGTTCGACGTGCTCGACGACCCACTCGATCGGCCGCGGTACGGGTTCGTCTCACACTACGAAGCGGGACGCGAGACCGCCGGAGTGGTCGACAACATCCGCCGTCTCCACCTGAACGCGACGCAGTTCTACGACTGGATGTACCGCCACGCGCAGCTCCTACCTCGGGAGGAAGAGTTCACCGATGCGCTCGGGAGGCGAATCTCCCTGAACACCGTCCGTCGCCTCGCCAAGGCCGTCCGTGAAGCCGGTTCCCTGCCGATGGGGTACGCCGCGGTCTACGCGATCGGGCGTGAACACTGGGACGAGTGGCGTGGCGACGGTCTCTACCGCGCCGACGGCTCTCCATGGACGCTCGGTGACGATTTCCTCTGGAACGTCGATCCGACCAGCCACCGGTGGCTGGAGCACTTCACGCGGGAGCTCGAGGCGGCGCGCGACGTCGGATTCGCCGGGTTCCATCTCGACCAGTACGGGTCGCCAAAGCGTGCGCTGCGCCAAGACGGCAGTGACGTCGACTTGGCCACGGCGTTCCCTGCGTTGATCGACACGGTCGCTGCGCGCGTTCGAGGAGCGCGTCTAATTTTCAACAACGTCAACGACTTCCCAACTTGGGCGACGGCCGGCACCAACCAAGACGCGACCTACATTGAAGTCTGGGCGCCGCACGACCGCCTCGCACACCTTGCCGAGCTTGTGTCAAAGGCAAAGTCAATGGCGCGTGACAAGCCGGTGATCCTTGCCGCATACCTGTCGACGTATGCCCGAGACGAGCGCGCTGGAACGGCCGCCGAGGAGCTTCAACTCGCGACGGTGTTCTCTCACGGGGGCACGGTGCTCCTCCACGGCGAAGAGGACGCGGCACTGACGGAGGCGTACTACGTCTCGCACAAGCGGCTCGGCCGTGAGAGCCAGGCAACTGCGCGCCGCTATTTCGATTTTGCGGTTCGATACGGCGATCTCCTGTTCGACCCTACGGCGGTCGACGTGACGCGGACCCACACCGGGGGTCAGAACCACGAGGTCAGGATCAAGGCGCCCGTTCGAACGGCGACGGACTGCGAGGCCGGCACGCTCTGGACGCGCGTCGTCCACACGAGTCGTGGCCTGATCATCAGCTTGATCGACCTGTCGTCACAAGACGACGAGCTCTGGGACGCCCCGAAGGCGACGAGCCAGGTCCTCAGCGGCGTCGAACTTTTCGTCGAGCGCTCGGCTGCGTCGGCGCCGCTGTTCCTGTTCGCGGCACCGAACGACGCGCCCAGGCTTCGACCGCTCGATGCGGAGCTTGACGGCAACCACGATCAAGTCGCCGTCCCGCCGTTCCGAACGTGGGCACTCGTCTGGGTCCGCGAAGTGTGATCGTCCACCGGCCGCTCGGTTGCGGCCACCCATACCTCCTCGACCGCGACCAGCGGATTCCCGTGTACCCACTCGCCGGCGACCCGCTCGAGTTGCGTGCGACGACGTCACCGGCGGCGACAGGCGTCAGAGCCGAGCTTGAACGCGACGGCCTGATTTCGCGGCTCGAGGGGACGCAGGAATCAGCACACTCAGACGAGATCGGTCCGTACGCGGCCCCACGCAACGGTGCCGCGCGACATTTCGAGGGGAGTGCGCGAGTGGGCGTTGCCGGTGTCAGCGCGCGGACGAGCTGGCGTGTCGTTGTCGATGGAGCCGACGTTGATCGCCCGTTCCGCTACCGCTTCGTCACCGACGACGGCGAGGCGACGCCGTGGTACGACGTGGTTCCCGCGGTGTGGGAGAGAGGACCGCTGGCGGTCGAACATTTCGGTGAGATCTCGGACGACCTGCGGAGCCGTCTCATCCCGGAGAGCGTCGAATGGCTTCGGGTGGGAGCAGTCAGTCTGCGGGCGCGGTTCAAACTC
>WNGA01022001.1_pt1 | contig 12729 bp, 14 predicted proteins | sample 5400061 | NCBI WGS metagenome assembly WNGA01 (sample SAMN13153366, study PRJNA577476) | soil metagenome | isolation source: 100 cm soil or saprolite under grassland replicate 2 | place: USA:California | collected 2016-06-15
AAACATCTGGGCGCGCCGGAGGTTCCCAAGAGGATCAGCGGGGCGCTTCCCCCTCTCTCGTCTCTTCCTGACGGTCCATCCACTCCATTTGCTCGGCAAGTAGCACCCAAGCGCGCGCCACTTCTTCGAATGCGGTCTTGACGTGCGGGTTACTTGCCTGCGTCGCACGATTTTTCGCCTCGGCTGCTCTCTGTCGGTACATCTCCGAACGCGGCGACATGCAAGGCGAACACTGAAAAGAAGAGACTGTTCCTCAACAAACGTCCGGCACGAATGGCCCATAGGGCATGCGCTCCTGGAAATACTTTAGCACGCGGGTCTCTCCAGCCGTCGCTGGCAAGAGCCGGCGCGTTCAAATAGTCGGCGGGCCCCGCCCGCAGGGCACCTGTACGGCCGGTTTCGATTGGGATAAGGCCACGGAAATCCGAGAGACCTAATCGAGTTCGAAACTTTTGATCAGTTTTTCACCGCTGAACGACTGCAAGACGTACGTTGGACCGGTCGCATATATCAAACCAAACGCAATCAGCGCCACAGCGAAGATCGCGGCCCAAATCAGTGCTTCAACCTTGTGCATGACACAGCGGTCTTCGGCCAGAAAGAAGCCCCGACTGAGCCGGGGCTTCATAGTTAATTCTTCCAGAGGGACGCGGCCCATGCAGGTCGCGCGACTTACGATGCGCGCTTTCGCCGCTCCCGTCACCAGGTTCTTTGGTAGGAGTACAAACCGCCCGGTGGTGAACTGAGACGCGTGCTTATCGCGGAAATCGTGCTCCGATTGCCAAATGCCCCCTCCGATTGCCAAATGCCCCAGTCAGCACAAAGGGTCCCATTCCTGGAAATTAGCCCTGTATTCCAGCCAGGCCGACAATAAGGGCGCTGAGGCCGATCCCCACGCCACCCGTTATTGCGATGGCGATATAAACGTCGCGACCCTGGCGGGCAAACGCCCTCATCTGTCCGTCAACGGAAAGGCTGAACCATAGCCCTCCAATTGACGCGATGAGAAGTATTGCACCTAGCAACACATAGCCCATGGTCCGCGTACCTCCGCAGACGCGATTCTAACAGCATTCGGGTCATGGAAGAACATTGACGGCCCGAGCCGCTAGATAACCGGGCCGCTACCATTTGCTAGTCTCGAGACCCGCCAGAGGCTAGGGACCCAACTCCCCAGATCCAGGTCCCATCGCCGCAAGAGCGGGACCCAGTCTCAGATTCTGGTCCCATATTGAAGACAGGCAGAGACTCCGACTCGACCACCGCCCCCCTATTACGGAGTGATGGCCTCTTCAGGGGCCGCACCGCTGTTTGCAAACAAGCTGCTGCGTCGTGCAGCTGAGGTTACAAGCGCCGGCACTCGATGGTGCCGCAAGTGGCGCCGCAAGCGTTGTTGTTGTCGTCGGCGCGGCGGCGGTCGGAACACAGGTATTCTGGCAGGTCATTGCCTGCGTGTCACAATTGATCCGACATGTAGTGGCTGTTGTATTTATGGACGGCGGCGTGAGGGGCACGGGATTTATAGTCTGGCCGGCCTGAGCGAAAACTTCGCTTCCGAACGTCGCGCAAATCAGTAGTGCGAGGGCCGCTAGCACAATGCGTGTCATCGGACTTCCCCTTTCTGCCCAGATACCGCGATTATGAGTCTTGTCCTGATTATGAGTCTTGTTTTGGGCGGGCCTAAAGGGCCCAGTCCCCGGAATGTATGAGAGTCATATCCCGGAAGAAGGTAAGCGGTGTTTTCAGGCCGCAGCCTTCTCTGCCGCCGGCACATAGGCGAACGGCAGCAGCTCGTCGATCCGACCCATGGGATGGCGCGCGACGATCTTTGAGAGCACGTCGTGTAAGTAAGCTTGCGGATCGACGGTTTTGTGCGCGGGGGCGTTACGAGAATCCGCTATGTGTGAAGTTGCAGCGTATACGAGAGGGTAAGTCAGCGCCGCTGTCGTCCGACGATCCAATCAGAAGTCTGAATATCACAAATGTTGAAATTGGACATGCGATCCAGCAGTATTGCGTCGAAGACAATCCTGGAGCCGCCATCTGCGCCAAGCTGCGTCGGTTATTAAGCGAGCATGGTCCGACGACCCCAGAGCCTCCGCGACATGCCGATGAGTCTGAGGGCGACCGCTCAGCTGGCGAACTGCCCGCTTGTAACGATCCAAAGGTCAAGGAAGCCCTGGCTGGGGCCTTGCGGACGTACACTAATTTAATCATGAGAGAGCCAACGGACCTTCGTTCCGGCAACCCCCATACTCGATGGTGCTTGGCGCCGCTCGTCGGCCTTCCATACCCAGGCCTTGGCGGCTCGTGTGTCGAGCTGGTCTTCACTATCGAGTGGATAAATGAGCGGGAGGGTCGGTTCTGGGTGCAATCGAAATCGCAGCAGCGTCGGATTTGCCTATGAGTCGACCAGTAGCAGTAGCGTCGGTGTGCAATCGTATCCTTGAAAAGACTATTTTTTGGACGGCGCGAACGGCACGACCCGCTTGCTGGCCTTAATCCCGTAGCGCGGCACCCCGGTTAGGTCGCCTCGTGCAGCGGCCCGATCAAGTTCGGGTGGACAAGTTTCGTATTGTTGTTCCCCTCTCGCCGACGCTCGCCCTAAGCGCGTCAACGAGTTCGGCACAGGAGGTAATTTCCGCCGCCGAATGGCTGCCCGGGGTGTGCAAAAATCATTCTCGCCGGCGGTAAACTTTTGTCGTTCACTCCCATAGTCGCCCCGGGGAGGGTCACAAATGGTAGACGCTACTTTGTGGGGAGTATTACTCGGTGGCACACTCGCCATCGCCGGCGGTGTGATTGGCCCCACGATACTGCACCGCCTGCAGGCGAAGGAACGTGAACACAGATTGCGGGCTGAAAAATTGGAGCAGCTCGCTGCCTCGGCTTTGGAGTCTCAAGTCTGGTTGGATACCGTGCGCGAAGATAAACTGTTCGGCAAGGATATCAGACCTGGTGTGTCTCCAATTACGAGAGCGTACGCAATCGCCACGATCTATTTTCCCGAATTGGTCGAGAAAGTGAATGAGCTCCAACAGGCGGCACAAAGCCACGTTCAGTGGATAGCAAAAACAGCCCTGAAGAATGCCGAGGGCCAAGAATTAGAATTCCCTCCTGCTGACCTCCACGACAATTACAAAACTTATATGGACAAGCTGCAGGACGTGATTACCGAGATCAACCGGACAGCGTCTCGTGAGTTCAGAATGAGAAATGCTCCTCTGTTCTATCGATTACGGAGGAAGTCTAAATAAGAATCCAACACGGGCGCCACGCGACTGCCGCGCGAACGGTCACGCGGTCGCGTCAGTTTCCTGCATTTCAATGGTGGGGAGGTGTGGGGACCCATCTCCGCATTGTAGGCGTCGGCCGGCGGCCGTCACTTTTGGTCGCGGCGCGCTTATCGGCTTGCCTACGCCTCCCAACGAGAGACTAAGTTTGACAGAGCCCTCCGGCGCGCTCGCAAGCTGCGCCTGAGGCTTGGCGGCGACCCGGCCGATGACGAGTACCCCGACAAGCCGCCGCGGATGCGCTGGGCGACGTACAATCGGCTCATGGACAAGTGCAGCTTGGGGCATTGGCGGAACGGTACTTCCGCGACGATCCCGGAACGGTCACTTTCAAACTGCGACAATTTGCCGAGCTACTGTCCAAGACGGTCGCCGCCCGCCATGCCCTGTATCTTGGCGAGCGCGAAACATTCGAGGACACGCTTCGCTTTCTTCTGCGGAGGCGGAAGCAGCGGGAAAGTGAGAGCCGTCCGCCGGCCCAGGCGAGGCTCCGTTGGTCCGACGGCTTGAGGGTGGCGCAACCCTCCAGCAGCCCGGCAGTCCCGCGAGCTTGCGTCGTAACACGTTGGAAATTCGTGTTATTTTGCTCACGAAAAATACTCCTTGACAGGATACGTTGATATCAATATATTTGCGCTATGTCCGCACCAGCCACCACTGTCCCATTCGAAATGATCCGCATGGTTCGGGATAACTGTTTGTGCCTCCGCGTGCAGCGCGCCAGCCGCGCCATTGGCCGGATGTTCGACGACGCCTTTCGACCCTACGGGCTGACGAATTTCCAGTTCTCTCTGCTGATGATGCTGAACCGTCCGTCGCCGCCAACGATCGGTACTCTGGCGGAAAACCTCGCGATGGATCGGACGACAATGACCGCAAACCTCAAGCTGTTGGAGCGCCGGCGGCTGGTGACCGTGCGTCGGGATGGTAAAGACTCGCGGGTCAAGCTCGTGGCCCTGACCAGCGCCGGGCAGTCGTTGCTGGCAAAATGTGTGGAGCGTTGGCAAGCCACGAATGACGCGATGAGGACCCGCGTCAGTGCAAACGAGCTCAGCTCGCTTTATGCGAATCTAGATGCCATCGCTGCGCCGCGGCCATGACTGAGGCCCCAAAAGGGGAGTCGTTTCGCTATATAGGTTGATATCAACGTAAGCCGGTCGGCTCAAGAAAGGCAGGTAGGCCATGAAACGCAAGACAATGATCCTCTCCGCCACAATTTTGACCGCCGCTATCGGCGTCGGTTCGGCAGCGGCAGTCGGCTTTGGCTCTGTGCCCGCCATCAAGAGCGACCCCCGTCAAGGGCCGCAGCTGGTTCAGGTTGTGGCCGCCAAGCCGAGCGCCGGTGCCCTGCGCGCCTTCACCGGCGTCATTGCGGCGCGTGTGCAGAGCAACCTCGGCTTCCGCGTTCCCGGCAAAGTGATCGAGCGCCTTGTCGATGTCGGTCAGACCGTCCGCGCCGGCGATCCGCTGATGCGGCTCGATCAAACAGATCTCGATCTTGGGCGGACGGCCAAAGAGAACGCCGTTGTCGCGGCACGCGCGGCGGCGGAGCAGGCCGCGGCCGATGAAGCGCGTTATCGCAAGCTTCGCGCGGGCGGCTGGACAACGGAGCAGAAATACGAGCAAGCCAGGGCGCTTCGCGACAGCACCGCGGCACAGCTGGCAGCCGCCGAAGCGCAGGCCGAGGTCGCGCGCAATGAGGCCGCCTACTCGATCCTGCGCGCCGACGCCGACGGCACCGTTGTAGAGACTTTGGCCGAACCAGGCCAGGTGGTGAGCGCCGGTCAAACCGTGGTGAAGCTCGCTCGTGCGGATTCGCGGGAGGCCGTGGTGTACCTGCCCGAGACCGTGCGCCCGGTAATCGGTTCGGAGGTGCAGGCACGGACGTATGGAGCTTCCTCGGCGCCCTCGCGTGCCGCGCTTCGGCAGCTCTCCGATGCGGCCGATCCAGCCACGCGGACCTACGAGGCGCGTTATGTGCTCGACGGCGAGGCCTCGCGTGCCCCGCTGGGTGCAACGGTCACAGTCTGGGTCCCCAAGGGCGAGGCGGCCGAGACGCTCGAAATCCCACTCGGTGCGCTTTACGACGACGGGAAGACTACAAGCGTATGGGTCGTAGATTCCGCTTCGACGGTCTCCCGTCATGCCGTGCAAGTCCGACAGCTCAGTGACGAAATCGCGCTCGTCACAGGCATCAGCGCGGGGGAGCGGATCGTCGCGCTCGGTGCTCACCTTATTCGTGAAGGTGAACGCGTTCTCATCGCCGAATCGAGGATGGCCTCCCAATGATGACCTTCAACCTCTCCGAACTCGCGGTCCGCGAACGTGCGGTCACGCTGTTCCTGATCATCGCCATTGCCGTCGCCGGGACCTTCGCCTTCTTCAAGCTCGGCCGCGCCGAAGACCCGACATTCACCATCAAGGTGCTGACTGTCACGACTGCCTGGCCGGGTGCCACCGCACAGGAAATGCAAGATCTCGTCGCTGAGCCGCTCGAGAAGCGCCTGCAGGAATTGCGCTGGTACGACCGCGTCGAGACGATGACACGGCCCGGCCTTGCCTTCATGACACTCAGCCTGAAGGATCGTACACCACCATCCGAAGTCCCCGAGCAGTTCTATCAAGCACGCAAGAAATTGGGCGACGAAGCTCGCAATTTACCGACAGGCGCGCTGGGTCCCTTTGTCAACGATGAATATTCGGATGTGACGTTTGCGCTCTACGCCTTGAAGGCGCCCGGGATGGCCCCGCGCGAGCTGGTTCGCCAAGCCGAGACCATTCGTCAGCAATTGCTCCATGTCGCGGGCGTCAAGAAAGTCAATATCCTCGGTGAGCGGCCGGAGCGGATTTTTGTCGAGTTTTCTTACGCCCGTCTGGCGACGCTCGGCGTCGGCGCGCGCGATATCTTTGCAGCCCTGCAACGTCAGAATGCGGTGACGCCTGCCGGCTCGGTCGAGACCAAAGGACCCCAGGTGTTTCTGCGCCTGGAGGGGGCATACGACGATGTACAGAAGATCGCGGACACCCCGATCGTGGCGAGCGGTCGCACACTGAAGCTTTCCGATATTGCCGACGTGCGCCGCGGCTACGAAGACCCGGCGACGTTTCTGATCCATCACCAAGGCGAGCCGACGCTCGTGCTTGGCGCGGTCATGCAGGAGGGGTGGAACGGCCTCGACCTGGGCAAGGCCCTACAGGACGAGACCGACAAAATTTCCAAGACGCTGCCGCTTGGCGTCACGCTCAGCAAGATCACCGATCAGGCGGTGAACATCAGCTCGGCGGTGGACGAGTTCATGCTCAAGTTCTTCGTGGCGCTTGGCGTCGTGCTGCTGGTGAGCATGGTAAGCCTCGGTTGGCGCGTCGGGATCGTCGTTGCGGCTGCTGTTCCGCTCACGCTCGCGATCGTTTTTGTCATCATGCTCAACACGGATCGGGTGTTCGACCGGATTACGCTCGGCGCCATGATTCTCGCGCTCGGACTGCTCGTCGACGACGCGATCATCGCGATCGAGATGATGGTCGTGAAGATGGAGGAAGGCGTGGACCGCATTCGCGCCGCGGCCTATGCCTGGAGCCATACCGCGGCGCCGATGCTGTCCGGGACCCTTGTGACGGTCGCCGGCTTTCTGCCCGTCGGCTTCGCCCGGTCGAGCGCGGGCGAGTACGCCGGCAATATCTTTTGGATCGTCGGCTTTGCGTTGATCGCGTCTTGGGTCGTGGCGGTCGCCTTCACGCCTTATCTCGGCGTGAAGCTGTTGCCGGAGATCAAGCCGACCGAGGGCGGCCACGAGGCGATCTATGCAACATCTGGCTACCGCCGGCTGCGCCATGTGATTGCCTGGTCGGTGCGGCGAAAATTCTTCGTTGCCGGTGCCGTGGTGTTTTTGTTCGTGCTCGCCGGCATCGGCATGACGGCCGTGACGCGGCAGTTCTTTCCGACTTCGGATCGGCCCGAGGTCCTGGTTGAAGTCCAGACGCCGGAAGGCACCAGTATCGAAGCAACGCGGGACGCAACCGCGAAAGTCGAGGACTGGCTCAAGCAGCAGCCCGAGGCAAAGATTGTCACCGCCTATATCGGTCAGGGCGCGCCGCGATTCTTCTTTTCCTATAATCCCGAACTTCCCGACCCGTCCTTTGCCAAGATCGTGGTCCTGACGCTGGATTCGGCTGCGCGCGAAGCCCTCAAGGGCCGCTTGCGGAGCCGGATTGCCGAAGGACTCGCGCCCGAGGCGCGTCTGCGCGTGACTCAGCTTGTATTCGGCCCCCCGTCTCCTTTCCCAGTCGCGTTCCGCGTCAAAGGTTCGGACCCTTCGATCGTGCGGGAGATCGCCGATCAAGTCCAAGAGGTGATGCGCGCGAATCCTCACATGCGGCAGGTCAATCGCGATTGGACGCAACGCATCCCGACCGTCAGGTACATTCTTGACCAAGACCGGCTGCGGCTCATCGGGCTCTCGACGACAGAAGCCGCGCAACAGCTCCAGTTCCTGTTGAGCGGCGTCACTGTCACGCAGGTGCGCGAGGACATCCGCACCGTCGACGTGGTAGCGCGCAGCTCCGGACCGGAACGGCTCGACCCCGCGCGGCTTGCCGACTTCAGCCTCACGTCCGCCGATGGACGCGCCATCCCTCTCGATCAGATTGGCCGCGCCGAAGTGCGCATGGAAGAGCCGCTCCTGCGGCGGCGCGACCGCACTCCCACGATCACCGTGCGCGGCGACATCGATGAAACGCTTCAGCCCCCCGATGTGTCGGTCGAGGTGCAGAAGGCGCTGGCGCCGATCATGGCGAAGTTGCCGGCGGGCTATCAGATCGAGGTGGCAGGGCCGATTGAAGAGTCTGCCAAGGCCAATGCGGCGCTCGCGCTGGTTTTTCCCATAATGCTGCTCGCCATGCTGACGATCATCATGCTCCAGGTCCGATCCTTCTCGACCATGGCGATGGTCGTGCTGACCGGACCGCTCGGACTGATCGGCGCGGTGCCCGCCCTGCTGTTGTTCCACCAGCCCTTCGGCTTCAACGCGATCCTCGGGCTGATCGGCCTTGCCGGCATTTTGATGCGCAATACGCTCATCCTGATTGGACAGATCAAGACCAATGAAGAGAGCGGACTCGATCCGTTCCACGCCGTCATCGAGGCGACCGTACAGCGCGCCCGCCCTGTGATCCTGACCGCCCTTGCTGCCGTCCTCGCCTTCATCCCGCTCACCCTTTCTATATTCTGGGGCGCGATGGCCTATACGCTGATTGGCGGGACGGCGATCGGGACCGTGCTGACCTTGGTGTTCCTGCCGGCGCTTTACGCGATATGGTTCGGCGTTCGCCCAGGTGCACCGCAAGAGCAACAGGATACTCGAGAGGATAAACCGGGCGAAACTCTGCCGATGAGCCGCGTGATCATGTTTCACAAAGGATGAAAACATGCGACCCGCACTACCGTCAGGGAGCAAGCGCTCGTGGCGTGGTACGCGCTGGTGGCGCGTCAGGCGATACCAGCGATCTACTACCTTCGCGCCTTTTCCCAGGCCGGCGGCCTGTTAAGTTATGGAAACAGCCTGACGGATATGTATCGCCAAGTAGGAATCTACACGGGTCGCGTGCATTTCGCACCCCGATGGTTATCCGACGGCGACGCTTGCGCCGGCGAAAGGGCGGCTGATGCGCTGCACTGTCGATGGATTGACGCCGAACCGGTCGGCAATGACCCGTATGCCAGGCCGCCCACGAGTCGCCAGAGTCGGAGGCCACCCGAGGCGGTTTCGCTCGTCCTGGAGTCCCGTAACGGCAGCACGGACTCGTTTAACGGCCAGGGAGCTGCGATTTCGTCAGCTGAGAGGAGGCCAGTAGCAACTTGATATAACAGCGGGCGAAAAAGGTGGTAGTTGCGCTTGTCAACCAGAGTCACTCGAACCGGTGCTCTCGCCAAACCGTGAGCGGTATTGAGCCCCCCGAATCCGCCACCAACGATAACTACGTGGGGATTTGCGTCCATCGTGAATCCTCTTGCAAGAGGATTGACCTGCCACTGAACTTTCATTCAGCAGCGGTTAGCCGGGATTCCCCGGATGACTCGCGAACTGGCGTAAATATTCGCGCTTTTCCGGCCTTGCAGCAAGACTGACGCGAGGTTGGATGGCTACCAACCCACCGTGGTCGCGAGCCTTCGGCAGGGTTTCGCCAGCGATCGACAGCGTTCACGGCTGAAAATCTGGGCGCCCCGGGTACTTTGGTGCCGTCGCCGTGTAAGGCTTGCCTCCGCCAGTGAGGTGACCTTGTGTGAAGAACGCGTCCGCGCTGACGAAGAGCCCGCCGGCTCGCTGTTGGAGGGCCGAGGCAAACGCCGCCTCGAAGCCGCTCTCGGCGGTGACCTCAAGGACAAGCAGTTGCAGTCCGGCAGCATCCGCCGCTTGTTCTAGGTCTTTCGTCTCGAGCTTGTGAACGACACCGGTCGGATTCCCGAGCAGAGCGACCATTGTGCCCCTGGGCAGGAGCTCGCGCAGCAGCTGCAGACGCTTCCCGACCAATTCGCTGGCGTACACGCTCACGCCCGTAGCGTTGCCCTCTGGCCGGCTAAAGCTGGTCACGAGCCCTTCATCGACTGGATTGGCGCCGCTAATGAAAAGAACCGGAATCGTCTCGGTCGCGTTCTTCGCCAAGAGCGCCGTCGTTGTACCTCCGGTCGCAACAATGACGGCCACGTGACGGCGAACCAAATCCGCTGCCTGCTCCCGCAACCGATCAAAATCACCCTCTGCCCAACGGTATTCAATTGCGACGTTTCGACCTTCGACATAACCGCCGGCGTTGAGGCCCCTGTGGAATGCAGCCACGAAGCCCGCGAATGCGCGGGCCGACGCGATATTGAGGAACCCGATCACCGGCATCGCCGGCTGCTGCGCGCGCGCCGCCAGCGGCTACGCAGCCGCCACGCCGCCCAGAAGCGTGATGAACTCGCGTCGCCTCATTCGATGACCTCGTCGGCGAGCGCGAGCAGCTTGTCTGAAATTTGGAGGCCGAGCGCCTTCGCGGTCTTGAGGTTGATGGCCAGTTCGAACTTCGTTGGCTGTTGAACGGGAAGATCGGCCGGCTTGGCTCCCTTCAAGATGCGATCGACATAAGAAGCTGACCGCCGGAAATTGTCATAGATATCGGGTGCATACGACATCAAGGCGCCTTGTGCGACGGATGTCCGAAGGAAGTAGATGGCCGGCAATCGGTGCTGCTGCGCCAGCCTAATGAACAAATGCTGATGGACAATTGTGAAAGCGTCCGGCGCAACGATCAGCCCGCTGCCCGGCTCGCGTCCAAGTTTGACGATAGCCTCTTCGATTTCGGCGGTGTCGCGAACAGGGGCCGCCGTCACCTCAACTGCGATTGACCGCGGCTCGGCCTCGAATGAACGCAGGTAGAGGTAATAATAGGGGGACGTGTCCGGGTTGAACATGAGCGCAGCGCGAGAAACGCTGGGCGCGGCCTCTTTGAGTATCTCCAGCCACTTCCCTACCATTTGGAAATCGACGAACGCGAAGCCAGTGATGTTCCCGCCCGGATGCGCCAAGCTCGAAACGAAGCCTTGCTCAACGGGATCATTGACCGCCGCCATGACGATCGGAATGGAGCTGGTCGCCTGGCGCAGCGCCCGGATAACTGCCGTCGTGTGGCAGACGAGTACGTCGGGGGCGAACGTCACTAATTCTGCTGCGTGAGCCCGTATGCGGCCGGCATCGGCGCCACCAAAGCGTGCCTCGATTTGGATGGTGCGCCCATCTATCCATCCTAATTCTTGAAGTCCCTGCTTAAGCGCTGTCACTCGGGCCTGTCCTTCCCGATCGTCGGCCGTTCCCATTAGCAGCCCGATCCGCCGCATCCGCTCGCCCTGCTGCGCGCTTGACACGAGCGGCCACGCCGCCGCCGCGCCGCCGAGCAGCGTGATGAACTCGCGCCGCTTCATAGGCTGCCCTCCTCAGGCTGGGGCGCCCGCACACTACCACACCGTTGGGCGAGGATGCTGCTGTGCGTCACAGCAGCCACCCTTGTGCAAACTGGCCAAGCGTCAGCGATAAATCGATGGGTGCTCCGAACTGTCCACTGCTTGACGGGCTGATCGGTCGGCGTCCGGACGCGTCAGTGTCCGTGCAACCTCGCGGGCGCGATCCGCATTGCGCGCGATTTCGTCCAGGTAGGGCCGCACCATGCGCCCGAGGCCTGTCAATGCGATCGAAGGCTTCCGGTAAAACAGCGCTCCGCCCAGGTTTCGCTCCAGCGCGCTGATGGCGGTGGTCAGCGACGGTTGAGAGACACCGCAGCGACGGGCTGCGCAGGTGAAGTTGAGCTCCTCGCATAGCGCCAGGAAGTAGTGGACCTGTTGCATTTGCATGGTTTTCGCCCCCTGCCCGAGAGTGCAAGCGGCAGTGACGCTGACGATCGCGGCGATGGCTGTGATGGCCGGTCCTGCTTGATGGTTAGCCTGTCACAGCCCGGTGGGCTGGTCCTTGGGTCAGATCTGAATCGTTCTGAATCGAGGCGTGATCACGAAAGCGTGCGCGCTTTAGTTGAACCCGCCGCGTCACAACAAGCGACCCATGGGCGATGGGTACCACTCATGCTGAGCGGGCCCTTGTCGGTCCACATCAGCCAAGAGGAGGGTCCCCCCCCATGAGTAACGCGGAGGTTAGTGCCGAATACTGCCGGCGCGCCTTCGTGGCCAGAAATCTGGCCATGAGCGCCAGTTGCCCAGACACAAAGGCCTATCTGCTCGAACTAGAACAACTTTGGCTTTCCCAAGCTCGCAGGCACGAGCCTCGAAGTGTTGTGCGAGGATAGGATGAGGCAGCCTCAAGTCTGCGATCATTGTGGAGGACGTTTCGGCATGGTGACGCATCGCTGGTGGGGCAACAAGTTCTGCAAGAGGACGTGCAAAGGCGCATACCTCCGTGAACTTGCGCTGGGTCCATTGATCGCGGCCTAGGCTTGCGCGAACCACGTAGTCAATGCCCTCGTAATTCATGGCCGATACCACATGGCTACAAACCGATGGAGGTGGCAAACGAATTTCCGCGGACCATCGCGGCCGTCATCGCGGCAGGTTCGGGCGTCCCGCTGAGGCCGTACGAAGGCTATTAATTCGCCAGTTGTCTCGAACACGGGCAAAAATATCGTGGGAAACCGTACGGCGGCCCAGATCGAGTCGTGCAGATGGCGGACCGCAAGTATTGCTCGCGAGTCTGCTTATGCTGGCAATCGGTACAATTGGCGATTGTGGCTCGGCGGCTTCAAGTCGAAGCTGCGCGACTGCTTCCGCGCCCAGGTGAACGCCATCATGGCGCGCGAAGGCTTAAGCGCGATCGGCGGGATCATCGGGCTAGGCCGAGATCAAGAACCGCGCCTATTATTGGCCGACCAGCGACCGTCTCGCCTTTCGCTTCGACGCACA
>WNGA01009925.1_pt1 | contig 12728 bp, 10 predicted proteins | sample 5400061 | NCBI WGS metagenome assembly WNGA01 (sample SAMN13153366, study PRJNA577476) | soil metagenome | isolation source: 100 cm soil or saprolite under grassland replicate 2 | place: USA:California | collected 2016-06-15
CTAAATCCGCAACTGGTTTGGCCGTGGTGCTCGCTATGACAAGGATATACTTATCCTGAACCAGAATGTAGCGCCGCCCAACGCTCATGCTAAGTCGCCGCCTGAGGCCGTCGAGAACAAAATGCCTGCTGATTGGCGGTCGGCTTCAGCCTGTTCGTTGCGCGCCGATGGTATCGGGACTGCCGCTTCCTGCGCCGAGGGCCCCGGCGCCAAGAATCGGCCCCGTCGAGCAAGGAGATGTGCAATTTGATTCTTGCGTCGCGGGACATAACCAAAGTCGATCCACTCAAACCTCCGCGCCAGATTGAGAATCTTTTGCTCAAGATCGCCATTGCCCGCGGCGCCCGAACGAAAGCATTCCCGAAGTTTTCGTCTCATCGAGTTGTAATCGGATCGAATCCTGATTCTCGTGAAGCCTCGGTCTCTCGCGATTTCAAGGGCGCGGAGAACCGGTGTGGGGTGCGTGTTGTGCGTCGTGGGACCGCTGTTTAGGACTTTTAGAATTTGCTGTGTTTGCATTCCTAGCGCGTGTGGAACAAAGTGACATCCCTTGTGCTCCAGAGAGGCATCTGATGAAGGTGCCTCGAAGTTATATGCATCCAAAGCATCGCCAGCTCGAGCATAAACGAAAACATTCGCAAGTTTTCCGTCAGTTACAATAACATCCTCAGTTGTGGCTTCGGGATTGATAGTTTCACAGATCGGATCCGCGCTCGTGTCGATCCGCCGCGGTTCGGGTGGTACGCCAACAAAAGAAACTGTGCCGACCAGATTTCCTTCGTCACCGGTAGTCCTATAGTGTGGTTTATGCTGATTAGGGCGTGGTTCGAGGGAACCGTAACGAAGATAGTTATCACAGTTGCGAGAAGTACGCCGATGGTTGCGAATGCATTTGTCAGTCTCATGGAGACTCTTTTCAAGGCAAGGCAAGAAGCCGAACGACCGAATTCACCGGGCGCGGGCGCACAGCATTCAAGCATCGCCGGATAAAGTCAGTTGAGAAGCACGCTGTCCCGCGCTCCGGTGCAATGAGTTCGTTTAGGCCACGCGCCATGGTTTGCTCGCCTAGACGCGCAGCCGCTTCACGCTCAGGCCAGCGGCCACCACTAGAGAGACAATAAACGCTAACGCGCTTCAACTGCGCCGAAGCGTAGGCGTTCAAGCATCGACGGAAGGAAGTATCTTGAGAAGCATGCTATCGCGCCCTCGGCTGCAAGCGCTTGTTGACTGAATCCGCCTGCGGGCGGGTAGATAAAAATCCACGGCTGAATCAATCACGCTTTCCCTTTCCTTCAACCAGTCAATGACCACAGTATTCCTTCCAGGGAGGACCATGGTGACTCTCCATGAAAGAGTCAACATTTTTCCCCTCCCCAGACGGAGATACTGCTATGTCACCGTTACAGCAACGGATGCTTGAGGATATGCAATTGCGCGGACTCTCAGCAAGAACCCGGGAGGCTTACACGCGCGCCGTCTGGCAACTTGCCCAGGGTTATCATCCACAACCTTCGTCTTTTGACCTTGAGTCTCACTTTGTTCCTTTGGTAGTGTGCTGTTTTCGAAACCTGCTTTAAGAGCACCTGATCTGGAAACACGAGTAAGCACGAGGTCATACTATAATCCATGGGCGCAAGGCAGCTTGGTGGAAAAGTCGGTGAATAATAGAGAATTTACAATTTGGTGCAACAATGATTTTTCGCCGGAACAAGAATCCGAGCGCGACATGTTGATCCAAGGTGCCGGCATACATCGGTTGCTGCTGTTTGAACGCGACGAAGATGGCAGAGATGGTGAGTCGCGCGAAGCCTTGGAACGTGCGGAGATCGCTTTTGGCTACCCCGATGCTGAGACGGCAAGCCAATGTAAAAACCTACTTTGGATTCATTTGCACAGCGCCGGCTACACTAGTTTTGATCGCGCCAACATCAAACAGTCGTTGACTCAGCGAGGCACGGTTCTGACCAATAGTTCCTCTGTTTACGATGAGCCCTGTGCGCAGCATCTTTTGGCAACGATCCTTGCTCTTGCTCGGGGGCTACCGATGGCGCTGGACGTACAGCGTAGTAATAAAGCCTGGCCCATGCAGGTTCTGCGTTCCAAGGTACGTTTGCTCAACGACCAAACAGTCTTGATTCTGGGTTTTGGCGCAATCGCTCGGCGACTAGTCGAATTGTTGCGCCCGCTTGAAATGAATCTCATCGCCGTTCGCCGCGAGATTAGAGGTGACGAATCAGTTCCCGTAGTGGAGACATCCGGTGTAGACGAGTTGTTGCCGCGAGCCGATCACATTGTCAACATTTTGCCGGCGAACGAAGATACTAACAACTTCTTCAACTCCGAGCGTTTGGCGAATCTTAAACAAGGAGCCATTGTCTATAACATTGGGCGCGGAACAACACTGGACCAGAATGCCTTGATGAGGGAGTTGCGCGGTGGACGCATTGCCGCCGCTTATCTCGATGTAACGGAACCGGAACCCTTGCCACCGGATCATCCTTTATGGCAAACACCAAACTGCTTTATCACGCCGCACATCGCGGGCGGTCACGATAAGGAAAAGGAACGCCAGGTAAAGCACTTTCTTGATAATTTGCGACGATTTGAAAAGGGCGAGGCTCTCCGCAATCGTCTCTGGTGACTGTTCGCACGCAGCTTCAACGGTGCTATTCTCCCAGCAGACAAGGTTTTTTCCATTTCCAGATCCTTCACTCCGTAGGAGTGAGATGTTTATAGACCGAAACATTGCAAGAACCAGGCGCCGTTCGGAGGAGCGGAACGCAACTGGTCTGGTACTCGCTAGACACCTTCCGCTCCTCCGAACGGCGCCGGAGGAGGATTGGGTTACGAGCTATAAACATCACACTCCTACGGAGTGAAGAACGTTGGTTAACGATAGTCAGATCGTCCTGGTTCAATCTGTCGGATCCGTAGACTCAAACGACAAATATGCTCCTGATCCTAATTTTGTTGTGGATCCGAACTATAGCCAGGTAACCGGAGTTTTTCAATATGAAAGAGGCACAAGTAGATCGACGTAAATTCATTAGAACCATGGCCGGCACAGCAGCAGTAATTTCGGCTTTACCTCGCAAGGCGTTCGGCCTGATGACGAGCGGGCCAGACATTCGTCCAGTGGAGAAAGGGAAGACTGTGGGAACTGTGAAGACACAACCCAAAATCAAGTTTGCCGTGATCGGCATTAACCACGATCACATTCACGGCCAGATCGAAGCCGTAGCACGCGGCGGAGGCGAGTTTGTTTCGTTCTACGCAAAGGAAGCGGACCTTGCCTCCACTTTTTCCAAACGATATCCGCAGGCGAAACTCGTGCGCGGTGAGAACGAAATCCTTGAGGACGCTGATATTCAGCTTGTGGTGAGTGCAGGGATACCCAACGAACGTGCTCCGCTGGGTGTCAGAGTCATGCAACATGGCAAGGACTACATGTCCGACAAGCCAGGCGTCACCACGCTTGAGCAGCTTGCCGAAGTGCGCCGTGTGCAAGCGCAGACCCGCCGTATTTATTCCATCATGTATAGCGAGCGGCTCGGCAATCGAGCTACGGTAAAAGCAGGCGAACTGGTTAAGGCAGGCGCAATCGGCCGCGTCATTCAAACTGTTGGACTTGGACCACACCGCCTGAACCTGACCCAGCGGCCGGCCTGGTTCTTCGAGCATGAGAAGTATGGTGGCGTTCTCTGCGATATTGGCTCACATCAGGCTGACCAATTCTTGTTCTTTACTGGTTCGACCAAAGCAGACGTGGTCGCCTCTCAGGTCGGTAACGTTCATCATTCGCAGTCGCCCGGGCTCGATGATTTCGGCGATATGGTGCTGCGTGGGGATGCCGGAATGGGTTATGTCCGCATCGACTGGTTCACGCCAGACGGACTGGCGACCTGGGGGGACGTCCGACTAACGATCCTCGGCACTGATGGCTATATTGAGCTTCGTAAGAACATTGATATTGCCGGACGGCCCGGCGGCGATCATTTGTTTCTGGTGGATCAGAAAGAGACGCGCTATGTCGACTGCAGCAAGCAGGCGCTGCCGTACGGCGAACAACTAGTCTCAGACATCCTCAACCGGACGGAAAACGCGATGTCGCAAGAGCATTGTTTCCTTGCCTCAGAGTTGGCTCTGAAAGCGCAAAAGCAAGCTCAAAGATTGAACCTTAAGCTTTGAGGGAGCAGCGAAGATCGGCTTGGCGCTCCCGGCTTTCGTCTAATTTGATTCGGCGGCTCGAATGAGGAATTGCACTATGGAGAACAACCGCAAGAGGAAAGTATCTCGCCGTGAATTCATAGGCATGTCAGTTACAGGCTCTCTCGGGGCCTTAGTCTCCATGCGAGGTTTTCCCTCGATAGTACCCGCTTCGGTGTTCGGCAAAACCGCACCCAGCAACCGGATTAATGTTGGCGCTATCGGCACAGGCCGAATCTCGCGCGGACATGACCTGCCGGGAGTGTGGCAATATGACAGTGCGCGGATTGTGGCGGTCTGTGATCTTGATAGTAGAAGGTTGGCAGACGCTAAGAAGCTGGTAAACGATTACTACAGCAAGAAGACCGGCAAGACTTACGACGGTGTCACCGTGTATGCGAATTACCGCGAGTTGCTTACGAACAAAGACATCGATGCCGTGCTGATCAGCACGCCCGACCACTGGCACGCGCTCATTGGCATCGATGCGGTTGAGGCCGGTAAGGACGTCTATTTGCAGAAACCCGCCTCGCTTACCATTCGCGAGGGCCGGGCCCTGAGCAATGCAGTCCGGCGAACAGGACGCATCTTTCAGATTGGGAGTCAGCAGCGTTCTTCAACGCAGTTCCGGTATGCAGCCGAACTAGTCCGTAATGGCCGTATCGGTCAGTTGAAGACGGTACAGGTGGGCTTGCCAGTTGATCCATCAGGCGAGGAAGAGAGTGAAATGCCAACGCCACGCAACTTGAACTATGACATGTGGCTGGGCACGACGCCATACGTGTACTACACCGAAAAACGAGTCCACCCTCAGAATGGTTACGACAGGCCAGGCTGGCTACGGTGCGAGCAGTTTGGCGCCGGTATGATCACAGGCTGGGGCGCTCATCACATCGACAGCGCGCACTGGGCCATGGGGACGGAGTATACGGGTCCGGTCGAAGCGTTCGGATGGGCGAAATTCCCGACGAAGGGTTTATGGGACGTCCACGGTAAGTTTCGAACAGAGGCATTGTATGAAGGTGGCGTCAGAATGATCGTAAGTGATGCCTTTCCCAACGGGATCAAGTTTGAGGGAACTAACGGATGGATCTTCGTGTCTCGCGGTGACGAAGCAGTGACGGCCAGCGATCCAATAGCAAAGCTAAAGGACAACAAAGCCCTATCAGCCAGTGACCCTAAGATTATCACCTCGGTCATTGGCCCGGATGAAATTCATCTCTACGAGAGCAAAGAACATCACGGAAACTGGCTCGAATGTATACGGTCGCGCCAACAGCCGATCGCCCCCGTGGAAGTCGGGCACAGAGCCTGCTCCGCCTGCCTGATTCATCACATCGCAATGAAATTGAAGCGGAAGGTGTTTTGGGATCCGGTCAGGGAAAGGTTTAAGAATGACGACGAGGCCAATAGGATGCTGTCTCGTCCGCAACGCTCGCCCTATACCTTGGTTTAGAGTTCAACCTTTAGGTTGCTGTACCAGGGCGCAAGCTAAAGCTTGAACTGGTAGTGTCCTAATTTCACGTCCCACGAGTTCTCCGTGTTCTCCGTGCCTCCTTAGAAACTTCGTTCTGGGGTTGGGCGTGTAATTAGTTGACAGCGAGTGATTTAGCTTCCGTCGCGCGCTCCTAAAAGTTTCATCTCGTTATCTGCTGGTCGCAGTACGAGCAAAGGGGCTCAGTGGTGATAAAAGTGCCGAAAACCATTTCACCACGGAGACACGGAGAACACGGATAACCCCGCCCGCGTTAGGTTAAGTTTGTCCTTGAATATCATCGGCAGTGAGTCGTAAGAGCCATCCGTACCGTCGGTGCCGAATTATTTTGAGTAACCTGTATTGCAATCGCATCTCCGGCAACAACGGAAAAGGAATGCGCCGGTGTGGTATCAAAACTGCCTGTCGGAGTGACAGTTGCCAATGTCCCCAACCCAAGGTTTGTTCTTGCGTTTGCCGCGTTCGCACCACCGCTCCCGCCGTTTGCTACTGCTACCACACCGGAAACGTTTCCCGCTGTTACGGCTGTGGTTAAGATTGAAAAAGAAGAGTTTGATCTTTCGTAGCTTTCGTGTGACTTCGTGGACCGTCTTCTCTGCAAGGCAAAGCTGCCAAAGTCGCGGGATTTACTTGCCTGTTCACGATGGCGACCGTGGTCCTTGCAATTTTGTTATCCACGCCCGTCTGATTGTTGCGGGCTATGCTGCGGAAACCGCTCGGAATATCATGGCGCAACGAACGTCTATTTCGTATCGGAACTATGGATCGCCTGATGTTCTTCGATGGTGGGATTTGGACTCGTTTTGCAAAGTACATCTAGCGGCGCTTTCTTGTTTTTGATTTCGTCGTTTGGCCTTTTTGCGATTTGCTCTTTACATTCACGGGTTTGCTGCGCGCGTGTTGTGCTTCCTGCACCGGCACGGTCGCCTTATCCAGCGACGCTGTAATCAGTTCGTCACTTGGTCGAGTGCCGTTGACGAAAGCAAACACGTGATAGTTCGCGTTGCGCTCGCGGATTACTTCAATCCGTCCTTCATCCTTCAAGCGCGCCAGTTGGGCCATCACGAACGTCTGTTCTGCGGCGCTCATGTAGCGATAATCGATGTCAAATGCGAGACCTGTTGAATGCGGTGGTGTGTCGATGAGCACTGCATTCCGGTTCACCTTGTTCAATGCATGTTGGTACTGTTCGGGTCTTACGAGTGAACTTACAGGTAGCTGACGATCAAACTGGCGGTGATAGGCCGACGCTACTTCTTCCAGGACTTTCAACGCTTCGGGTCTTAGCGAACTGAGCAGACGGACCTTCATCGCCTGCCGGTCCGACGAGTCATCGATGTTGTAAGAGCGTCCACCGAAATTGCTTGCCAGCGCACGCAGCGTCTCGTAATCGTGGAATAGTTTCTGGCGACTGTCAGGTTGCCCGTAGAACTGATCGAGCAGCGCTTTGTCTTCGTCAAGCGAGTTCAGCTGCTGCTCGATTGATTGTAGGGGTGGCACTCCGTGGCCACCCCTTTGGTGTGATGTCGGGCGGCCACCCCTTTGGCGTGACGCGGGGCGGCCACGGAGTGCCGCCCCTACAAGCGATTTACGCGATTCCCTCAGCGCGGCTGACTGAATTTTCAAAGCCGCAATTTCGTTTTGGAGGTTCGATCGTTTGTCGTCGAGTCGTTTATAGGCATCGCTCAGTTGTGCATCGTTGTAGAGTTCGATGCTGTGATCGTCCTCGTATCTACTGAACACACCCTCGTCTGCTTTAGCGCCGACGCCGAATAAGACGTAAGTGTCAGTGACGGCGGGCACTGTCACCATTTCGCCGCGCTCGATCATCGCGGCAATGTCCACGAAGTCCTGACAAGTTTGGACATTGTATTTCTCAATCTCGGCGACCTGTGTAGCCAGAAACCAGTGCCGGTCGCTGTAGTGCCTGAGCTCAGGAGGAATCTCGACCGCGGCGTTTCCCTGCTCACCTCGATCTGCTTTGACCTTTTCCACCGCCTTTGCCCACGCATCAGCGTCAGCACTGTTTGGGCTGATAGAGTTGTTCGCCGACTGATGCAGGCGATCGCGCTCTGCAGCCCTAAAGTGGACCACGGCCCACATAGCGACGCCCGCAGCAGCACTTACAAGGAATAGAAGTAGGATTCTTTTGCTCATGAACCAATCACCGCAGTACCCGAGATGACTTCCACACGACCGCGCTCATCAAGACTGCGACTCGTGTTATGCAAATTTGGGAGCAAAGGCGCCGACATCGCAAATGCGCGCGGAGAGCGCTTGCTATCCGAACACGTCACGAAACAAGTGCAGGTTCGACGTTCACCGACAATTGATTGTGTTTCGAATCTGAACAGCCGGTCATTTGCTGCAGGTGAAGCATGCGGCGTGAGTCGGGTTATCAAACAGGTATTTTGGGCCAAGGTTAGAACTGTTTGGTGTATGTTCTCTCAAACGACAGAGTGGCGCTCAATCAGCCTTTCCCACCAGCAAGACCACTTCCATTCGTCACCGCTGCAGGCCGTTTAATCACAACACAGTGCTTTTGCGGAAAGGAATATATAAAGTTTCAAGTCGATAAGTGGCTCCAGGGTTTGGCCCAGCTTTGGCCCAAGTCTGGATCGTCAGCGCGCCATTGTCGTTCTAAAAACCGAAACCAGCAAGTGTTCGCTGTGGTTTTATCGTGCTCCATCGATTCTCAGCGAAAGGATACTATTTTGAAATAGACGGCTGAATATCAAGACCGCAAGTGCCCCTTGCTCGATGGTGGGGCGGCGACTTTGAAAGACTATGAAATGCGCGACGGCGTTGTCGATGTGGATGTCGCAACCCCCGCCCAGCCGCGGGTTGTTCGGTATTTAGACTATTCGCAACTCTGAAAGAGTTGCTACCGCTTCACGCTCATTGAATCAACTCACTAACGAGAAGACGCAACTCTTTCATAGTTGCGTCTTCATGGGATTGAAATGGATCTACCCAAGGTTGCTTTGAACCCTGGGAGTTACAAGTCCATAAAGTTTAGTCGCAACTCGAAAGAGTTGCGACCGCTTCGCTCTCATCGAACCAACTCACTGACGAGCGACGCAACTCTTTCAGAGTTGCGTCTCCAAGAAATGAAATGGTCCTACCCAGGGTTCAGAGCAACCCTGGGCTGAGATTAGCGAACGCTTTCAGCGTTAAGTTTCGCGTTGAAGTTTCCTGACACCGGCGATGGAAGGCGATGAGGGTCTGCTACAGCGCTCCCAGCGAGCGGCAAGTCCACATACGGACAGAAATCGGCACCGCGCACATAGCAGCAGCGTCGTTCAGCAGCTTGAGAAAGTCGATGGGAATGCCCGAATGCGGGTCAGTCGTGTATCATCGCTGGCCAAATTCTTATTTGGTGAGGATTCCCCCATGTCAAAACACCTTCTATCAATATTTCTTTCTTGCTTCCTTGTGGGCCAACTATCCGCTCAAGTTCCACAAAACGCGGTTGCGGATGATTACAACAGCATTTTCAAAACAGTTAAGTGGCGGTCCATCGGCCCATTTCGTGGCGGCCGTTCAAATGCTGCCTGCGGAGTGGTGGGAGATCCCAGGACTTATTATATGGGGACCACGGGCGGTGGTCTTTGGAAAACGGATGACATGGGAATCAGCTGGCGGAATGTCTCAGATGGTTATTTTAAGACCGGTTCCATTGGTGCTGTGGCTGTTGCCGAAAGCGATCCGAATGTCGTTTATGTAGGTATGGGAGAGCACGCGGTACGAGGTGTGATGACCCACCCGGGGGACGGCGTTTATAAGTCAACCGATGCTGGAAAGACATGGAAGAAGATTGGATTGGAATTGACTCAGCATATCTCACGGATCGTCATCCATCCTAAAGACCCCAACATAGTCCTGGTCGCGGCACAGGGCGCCTTATACAGTCATTCACAGCAAAGAGGTGTCTATAAATCCATCGATGGCGGAGCGAGTTGGAAGAGCGTTTTATTTGTGGACGATAAGACCGGTGCAGTGGAACTATCAATGGACATGAATAATCCGCGAATACTTTATGCAGCGATGTGGGAACATGGCCGGCTTCCCTGGAAGGTGATCAGCGGCGGTCCGGGCAGCGGTCTGTATAAATCTACCGACGGCGGCGACACGTGGGAAAAAATGAAAGACGGATTGCCGGAAGAAATGGGCAAGATGGCGATTGCGGTAAGCCGCTCGAATCCTGAAAAAGTATATGCACTGATCGAAAGCGATTCTGATAAAGAAGCGGGTGGCTTATTCGTCTCGAACAACGCCGGCAAGAAGTGGAGCCGAATTACAAATGACCACCGGCTGGTTCAGCGAGCCTGGTATTACACTGAGCTGTTCATTGACCCAAAGAATGAAAACACTATTTATGTTATGAGCGCTTCTGCACTACTTTCGACGGATGGCGGTAAAACATGGGAGACCCTGTCCGGCACACACGGTGATTTTCATGATCTTTGGATCAATCCCGATAACCCCAACAACTTTATCATCTCCAACGATGGCGGTTCCGCAATAACTTTCAACAATGGAAGAAGCTGGAGCACGCAAAGCAACATGCCGACCGGGCAGTTCTATCGCATCAACGTAGACAATCAGTTTCCTTATCGCATTTATGGAGGACAACAGGACAATACATCTGTCTCCATTGCCAGCCGTGAGTTAGGTAGTGGCGGGATCACCCCGGCAAGCTGGACAGCTTCTGCCGGCGGTGAGAGTGCCTTTCTCGCATTTGATCCAAATGATCCCAAATATGTATTGGGCGACAGTTATCAGGGAACGATCGAAGTACTCGATGTCAAAGCGCAAGCCGGCACGAATATTATGGCTGCGCCCATTCAGTACCTTGGTATGGATGCGAAAGACATTAAGTATCGATTTAACTGGAATGCGCCAATCATCTGGAGTAGACACGAACCCAACACTTATTACCATGGATCTCAATACCTGCTCAAGACAAGTGATATGGGAAGATCGTGGAAGGAGGTCTCACCTGACCTCACCCGCAACGAAAAGGAAAAACAGGGCAAGGGTGGCGGGCCATACACAAACGAAGCAGTCGGCGCCGAAAATTATGGCACGCTGAGTTACATCATAGAGTCACCTCACGAAAAAGGGGGGATCTGGACAGGCAGTGACGACGGGCTTGTCTACCTGACTCGAGATGGTGGCGCCAACTGGAAGAACGTAACTCCCCAAGGGTTGGCAGAATGTTTGATCAATGCCATTGAAGTATCCCCGCACGATAGAGCAACTGCCTACATAGCAACAACCCGATATAAGTTCAACGACCACACTCCAGGTCTATACAAGACCACGGATTATGGAAACACCTGGACAAAGATCGTCAATGGACTACCTGCAAATGCGTTTACGCGGGTAGTACGTGAGGATGACGTTCGCAGGGACCTTTTATTCGCAGGTACCGAACTTGGTCTATTTTTGTCCTGGAATGGTGGAAGGGACTGGTCGCCTTTTCAATTGAACTTGCCCGTTACTCCAGTAACCGATCTGCGCATACATAAAGGAAATCTGATCGCATCCACGTCGGGGAGAGGGTTCTGGATACTGGATGATTTGGGCATCATTCGTCAGTACAAAAGGGACGCGGCTTCCTTGGGTATCTATCGACCCGAGAATGCTTACATCGTAAATGGGTCTAGCGAGATGGATCAGCCGGAAGATGAGTTTACCGGAGCTAACAGATTCAGGGGCGTAAATCCGGCAACCGGAGTGGTTGTTTACTACCAACTGCCTGAGTTGAAAAAAACTGACGAAATTACGATGGAGATCAAGGACGCGGCAGGAAATACTGTTCGTAGCTTTTCTTCAAAGGCTGATGAAAAGTACACGAAATACGATGGCGCTCCAAAGCCAGAACCGCTCTTGCCCAAAGTTAAAGGGCTCAACAGATTTGTGTGGGATATGCGTCATGCAACGATGCCGGGGGTTCCCGGAGTTCATCTCGAAGGTGGTTACTCAGGGCACAAAGCAGCGCCCGGGAAATATAGTATTACGCTGAAAATGTCTGAACACTCCGTCTCAACCGAAACGGAGATCCTTGCCAATCCTCTCTACCCGACAAACGCGTCAACCTACATGGAATACCATCAGACCATGTTGGGTATGGAAACCGAATTGTCTTCTATGCACCGCACGATAAACAGCCTATACGAAAAACAGAAACAGTTAGAATCGCTTCTCAATTCATTACCTACCGGGGATAAGTTTAGTGCCGTAAAAAAAGAAGGCGATGCGCTGTTAAAGAAAATGAAGGCCTGGGATGAGGATATGGTGCAGCGTAAATCCAAGGCGTACGACGATGTTGAGAACTTCCCAAATAAGTTCACAGCGAATTATATGTTCCTGATCAACCAGACAGAGAGTGATATTCCCAGAGTGAATCAGCCATCGCTGGATCGGCTCAAGCAACTGAATATGGAATGGGCTGCGTTGAAAGCAAAGGCCGATGAAATTCTCAACAAGGATGTTCCGTCGCTTAATAAACGACTTTGGGAAGTCGGACTAGGAGCTATTTGGAAAGATTAGGGTCTTATCCAATCTTACGGCCTCTTCCGATTATGCTGAAAGCCGTCTTACTTATCCACAACAAACGGCAACGGATCTGTTGTGCCAACACCTAACAACAAACTCGCGAACATTCCGCAGATTCCAACCGAGATATCCCCTCAAGTTTATCCCTCGACGAGCTTTTTTACGCATATCTAAGTAAGGCGGGCGAAACCGCTGAAATCGTTAGCTGGAACCCAAGGAGGTGTTCCCAAATGAACCACGGATATTCATATCAATCGGCTTTGGCGTCTTCAGAAGTGATGCGTTGGCGCATTGAAGACATTATCGGCGGCGAAAGACGACTCGACTTTTCCAAGCCCTTCATGCCGGAATCGTTCGCGCGCATTGAGCCGCTCGCGTTTTTGACCGCGGACGAGAAGCGAACGCTCAATCAGATCAGGGGCAACGCCTACCTGTGCATTTTCGGATTAGTCGAAGAGTTCAT
>WNGA01018177.1_pt1 | contig 12728 bp, 12 predicted proteins | sample 5400061 | NCBI WGS metagenome assembly WNGA01 (sample SAMN13153366, study PRJNA577476) | soil metagenome | isolation source: 100 cm soil or saprolite under grassland replicate 2 | place: USA:California | collected 2016-06-15
CTCGCGGAAGTTCGGTCCCTGCATGAGCTGCGCCTGGACTTCGGCTTCGTACGCCAGCGCCGCCTCGAAGTCGAGTGCCGACTCGGCCTCGAGCGCTTGTTTCGTTACGCCGAGCGCCGCTGACGGTCCGCGCGCGAGCTTTTCAGCGATCGTGCGCGCTTCGGGAAGCACCTGCGTTTGCGGCACCACGCGATTGTAGAGGCCGATCTCATACGCACGTTTGGCGTCCACAAACTCGCCCGTGAGCAGCATCTCCGTCGCGTGGCCGTACCCGACGATGCGCGGCAGCAGCCAGGCCGCCCCCATGTCGGCGCCCGACAGCCCGACCTTCGTGAAGAGAAATGCAATCTTGGCCGACTCGGCGGCGACGCGGATGTCGCATGCCGCCGCGATCACCGCGCCCGCGCCGGCCACCGTGCCGTTCAGCGCGCCGACGATCGGGCGGCGGCAGTGGCGCATCGCGAGGATGAGGTCGCACGTGAGGCGTGTGAACTCCTGGAGTGCCTTGAGATCGCGGCCCAGCAGCGCGCCGATGATGTCTTCGACATCGCCACCCGAGCAGAACGCCCGACCGGCGCCGGTAATTACGATGGCGCGAACGCCAGGTTCGGTGTCCAGGGCGCGAAAGGTGTCGCGGAGTTGTGTGTAGACCTCAAACGTCAGGGCATTGAGGCGTTCGGGGCGATTGAGCGTAATCGTCGCGACGGATGTTTGCTTGTCTTGCTGATAGCCGAAGGCCGACGGCTGAAGGCTCATAGCACCGCCACCGCTTCTATCTCCACCAGGGCTTTGGAATCGATGAGCGACTTCACTTCGACGACCGCCATGGCAGGGTAGTGGCGGCCCATATGTTTGCGGTGAACTTCGCCGAGCGGGGTGAGGTTGGCGAGGTACGCGGGGCGATCGGTGAGATAGACGACCATCCGGCCCACATTCTCCGGCTTGCCACCCGCCGCGCGCACGACTTCCATCACGCGGCCGAGGGCGCCGTCCCATTGTTTGACGAAATCACCGACCGGGACGATCTGGCCGGCGACAAAGAGGATCCGCCCGCCCTGCTCCCCCAACATGCCGTGATTCCAGCCACTCGGCCGGGCGCCAAAGCTTTCAGGATTGATGATCTCGAACGCCATGCAGTGTGCTCCTCACCCTGCGATCGTGACCGCCTTGCCGTTGGGACGCGCGCCGCGCGGGTCAGCCAGCCTGAGCACCGCCTGCGCCACTTCCTCCACCGTAATCAGTCGCTTCTGTCCCGCCGAGGCGAGCATCGCCGCCAGTGCATCACCTGAGTCCTTCCCGGTCTTGGCGACGACACGCGCGACGGACTCTGTGGTCATTTCGGTGTCGACGTAGCCCGGACAGACGGCGTTGCACGTAACACCAGTCCCCTCGAGCTCGGCCGCGACGCTTCGCATCAAGCCGATGACGGCATGCTTGGCGGCCGCGTATGCCGCTATATAACGGGCACCCGCCAGTCCGGCGACCGATGCGACGTTGACGATCGCTCCCTTCTTGCGCATGAGCATCGCCGGGACGAACGCCTGGGTACACAGAAACGTACCGGTCGCGTTCACCGCGAGCACGCGATTCCAGTCTTCGAGCGTGATCTTGACGAGCGGTGCGCTGTGCGCGGCGCCGGCATTGTTGACGAGGATGTCGACCACTCCGGCCCGCCGAGCTGCGGCCTGGGCGAGGTTGTGGACACTGGCGGGATCCGTCACATCGCACTGCACCGCCCACGCCTTGCCGCCGGCGTTGCGAACCTCCGCCGCCACCTTCTCGATGCGATCGCCGCTACGCGCCGCGACGACGACGGCCGCTCCTTCGGTCGCGAGCGCGTGGGCCACCGCCGCGCCGATCCCCTGACCGCCACCGGTCACGACCGCAACCGCGCCGTCAAAGCTCCGCAATCACAGCCTCCTCGAGGATCGAACCCAATGTCTCGACCAGGCGAGAGCCTTCGTCCGCGGTCGCCGCCGCCGGATCGCCGAAGTAGGCCCGTGCACCCCCGGCTTCGACAAACGTTCGCTTACCCGCCTTGATCGCCTGTGAGAGGGACTGGGGGTTGGGCGCTAGGGACTGGCGAACTTCATCGCGGACGGCATCCGCCCTTTCGCGCAGGACAATCGACGTTTCGAACTGTCCGGCGTGACAGGCGCCGCTCTTGAACTCATCGCCGAGCCGGCTGGCCCACGGCCGGCGCGTCAGGTCGGGAAAGACGATCGGCAGCAGACCGTCCGCCCGACCCCGCTGCACCGCTTCATGCAACGCGGTGAGGTGCGCGGGATCGAGATGCGCATTCGCGACGGCGAGGAGGCGGAAGCCCTGGTGCGACAGGCTGCGCGCGAGATCCAGGATGATCGTGGTGACGGCACCGCCTGAAATGGAGAGTGTGCCGTGGAAAGTTGAGCCAAACGGCGCCGCCGTGTAGGCGAGCGCCGGCAGAATCAGCACGAACCGGCCGTGGGCAGCGAGCTTACGGGCGCCGGCTCGCGCCATGGTCGTGGCGATCACGACGTCGGTATCGAGCGGCAGATGCGGTCCGTGGGCTTCGATGGCGCCGACCGGGAGCACGACGACCGTGTGCTCCCGATCCAAGTCGCGGACCTCTTCCCACGTGAGTTGCGCCAGCTCATGTACCGGCATCATCATCCTTTCCCATGGCACCCGTGCTTCCGGAGCGCTTAAACATCGCAGATTGGCTGTTGGACGCGCGGGTCCGCGAGGGAAGGGGAGACCGGCCGGCACTGCTGACAGACCAGGGCACGCTCACCTACCGCGAGGTGCAGGCGCTCGCCAACCGTTTCGGCCATCTGCTCGAGAGCGCCGGCGTCGAGCCCGAGCAACGCGTCATCATCGCGCTGCCCGACGGGCCGGAGTTCGTGGCGGCGCTGTTCGGCATACTCAAAGTTGGCGCGGTCGTGGTGATGGTCAACCCACAGCTCGCCGTGGATGCGATCGAGTACTTCTACTCCTACACACGGGCGACGGTGGCGCTGGTGCACCGTCACACGGCACCGCCATTTCAAGCCGCGCGCAGCGCCACGGGGGAGGGGGGGGGCATCCATCTCAAACAGCTCATCGTCGTAGGCGAGGCGGCAACGACGCGGGCCATCGACGGCGCCTCTCCCGAGCTCGAGACGTTCCGTACTCACCGTGACGACGCGGCGATCTGGCTCTTCTCCGGCGGAACGACGGGGAAGCCGAAGGCGGTCGTGCAGAGTCACGGCTCGTTCGCCAACACCACCCTGTGTTATGGTCAGGGAGTGCTCGGGCTCACGGAGCGCGACATCACGCTGGGGGTGCCGAAGCTGTTCTTTGGCTACGCGACCGGCTCGAATCTGTTCTTTCCGTTTTCGGTGGGTGCTGCCGCCGCGCTGTTCCCCGAAAAGAGCACCGCCGAGACGCTCTTTGCCAAGATCCGCAAGTTTCGGCCGACGGTGCTGGTGAACGTGCCGACGATGGTGAATCAGATGGTCGCGCATCCCGATGCGGCGCAGCAAGACCTGTCGTCCGTGCGACTCGCGACATCCGCCGGGGAAGCATTGCCGGTTGAATTGTACGAGCGCTGGAAGACGACGTTTGGTGTCGAGCTGCTCGACGGCCTCGGGACCGCCGAGATGTGGCATATCTTCATCTCGAACAAGCCCGGCGCGGTGAAGCCGGGGACGCTCGGCACGGTCGTGCCGGGCTTCGATGTTCGGGTACGGGACGATCTTGGACACGATCTGCCAGATGGCGAGGTCGGCATGCTGTGGGTGCGCGGCGACTCGCGGGCCATCGGCTACTGGCAGCAGTTGGAGAAGACGAAGGCCGCGTTTCGCGGCGAGTGGTACGTCTCGGGCGATTTGGTCTGTCGTGATGCGGACGGCTACTTCACGTACTGCGGCCGCGCCGACGAATTGCTCAAGGTCGGCGGCAAATGGCTCGCGCCTCAGGAGGTAGAGGGATGCTTGCTCCAGCATCCGCTCGTGAAAGAAGTCGCCGTCGTCGGTGTCGAGGACGCGAACGGTTTGACGAAGCCACATGCTTTCGTCGTTGCAACGGACCAACGTCCGGGTCTCGCCGAAGAACTCCAGGCGTTTGCGCGCGAGCGGCTCGAGCCCTACAAGGCACCGCGGACGGTACGGTTCCTGGAAGCGTTACCGCGCACTCACCTCGGCAAGGTCGATCGTGGCAAGCTCCGGCTTCAATGAGGGCTCTGTACCGATTAGTTTGGGGTGCCCGGACGGGTGGCCGAGTGGCTTAAGGCGCACGCTTGGAAAGCGTGTTAACGGGCAACCGTTACGTGGGTTCGAATCCCACCCTGTCCGCTTTCCCTAGGTGTCTCGGCGTCTAGGAGTCTAGCCTGTCAGGACAGGTGGGTGAGCGGTTGAAACCGCCGGTCTCGAAAACCGGTATGCCCGCAAGGGTATCGAGGGTTCGAATCCCTCCCTGTCCGTCCCCATGGGAATATGGAATAGCACGCTGGTGTACGTCGGCGCGCGCACGCTTCCTGCTCTTCGTGCTCTACTGGGAGACCACCCGGTTCCTCGACAACCGCCGGGCCGCGTCCGCCAACGAAACGAACGAGTCGTGGGTTGACGACGCCTTGCGAGTCTACGGGACGGTCTGGTCGTTCGGCTTTGTCATGCCGGCGGTACTGGCGGGAGGCTTTCTGTTCTTCGAGCTGCTCGCGCCGGGGGCGTGGCCGTTTCCCAATCCGCGGTCGCCGATCGCGTGTGCGCCCGAACAGATCCGTGAAGGGGAGACGCTGACCGTGCGGATGAATGTGCCGCACGGCGCTGAGCTCAGCGTGTTCACGCCCCGCGGCCGCTCGCTCGTGATCGTCCCCTACGTCAGGAAGGGAACCGAGGCGCCGCGATCGGGATTCGGGTACGTCGAGCGCCTCACGCTCGCAACAGACACCGTTGCCGGGCGAATCACGCCTGGCTCGCAGCCCGAGCCAGTCTTCACCGATTCGGGTATCTACGTGCTCCGAGTCAGTGAGGAATCGGAGGTGTCGGCCTCGCAGGTGTGCCGGGTGCGCTATCGCTCCTAGCTGACTACAATGAGGAACTCATGCCCGCTCTCCTAAGTCTGCTCGCGCCGCTCTGCCTGTTGCAGTCGGTCGAATACCACTCGCCGGCCGGTCTGGACTATCGATCGCAGCGCGATACCGGTGCGATCGCGCGTGCCGAGAGTGCGCTGGCGGCCGATCCGCGGAACGTCGACCGCATCATCGCGCTCGGCGTCGCGCAGTCGGGCGTCCGCCAATACCGCGAGGCGATCGCGACGTTCACGCGCGGGCTGCAGATCGCGCCCAACAACGCCCTGCTGTATCGCTGGCGTGGGCACCGCTATCTCTCCACGCGGCAATTCGATCGGGCGATGGACGATTTGCGCCGCGGCGCAGGTCTCGACAGCACGATTTATGGCATTTGGTATCATTTCGGCATCGTGCGCTTCGTGCGGCGCGATTTTGCGGGCGCCGCGGATGCGTTCACACGTGCGTTGCCAATCGCGCCCGATTCGGCCGAGCGGGCAGGCGCGACCGACTGGCTGTGGATGTCGCTGTCACGGGCCGGGCGTAAAGAGGACGCGCAAGCGCTGTTGGATCGCCACACCGACACCCCCAACGCGGGCAACGCGTATACGCAGCGCCTGCGGCTCTATCGCGGCGAGATCGCTCCCGACTCCGTCTTCACGCCCGCCGACACCGCCGACATCCAGGTCGCGACGCTGAGCTACGGCATTGGCAACTGGTACTTGGTGCGCGGCGATCGCGTGCAGGCCCGAAAATGGTTTGAACGGTCCGTCGCCTCGGGCGGGTGGCCGGCGTTCGGGTTCATCGTGTCCGAGGTGGAGCTGCGCAACCTGCGCTGAGACCAATGCGTTCATTACTCATCTTCGTTGCCTGCATAGCGGCCTGCTCGTCCGAAGGCAGCGGCCCGCCGCCGCCACCCCCACCGCCGCCACTGTTCTACGTGACGAACACCGGCAGCAGTACGATCACGACATATGCGGTGGGCGACACCGGGAACGCGGCACCCACGCTCACGATCAGCGGGACAAACACCACACTGGATCAGCCCCAAGGCATCGTCCGCGATCCGACAGGCATTCTGTTGGTGACGAGCGCCAATCCCGCGCGGATTCTGGTGTTCGCCGCCAACACGGTCGGGGATCAAGCGCCCATCGCCAGCATCGTGGGTGCCAATACGGGACTGTCGCTGCCGAAGGGTCTTGCGTTGGATGCGTCGGGACGACTCTACGTCGCCAACTCAGGATTGAACGGCATCTTGATCTTCGCGAAGGGCGCTTCGGGAAACGTGGCTCCGCTCGGCACGATCGGCGGCGCGAACACGGGACTGAGCGGACCATCAGGCCTGTGCTTCGACGTGCGAGGGCGACTATACGTCGCGAACGCGAGCGCCGATCGCATAACCGTCTACTCTACGGGAGCGACCGGGAATATCAGTCCAGTCGATACCATTCAGGGCGCCAGCACGGGGCTCAATATCCCGCTGGGGATCGCGTTGGATCCGGCTGGACGGCTGTATGTGGCGAACTCAGGCACCGGGCCGAGCAGCTCGAGTATCACCGTCTACGCGCCGATGGCGCATGGGAACGCCGTGCCCGTTGCGACCATCACCGGTCCGAATACGGGTCTCGATCAGCCCCAGGGTGTCGCTCTGGATCCGGCCGGGCGCATCTACGTCGTGAACAGCGCGTTTACGAGTCACCAATATCGCATCACCGTGTACGGCGCCGGCGCAAATGGCAACGTGGCGCCCGTTGCGACCCTTGCGGGCAACAATACGGGACTCACCGCGCCATCGCTGCTTTCTTTCTGATGGTAGGGCAATGACCGCGAACGAATTTCGACGGATGGCGCTTAGCTTCCCCGATGCGATCGAAGCCGCGCACATGGGCCATCCCGACTTTGCCATGGTGTCGCTGACGCCTGAGCAGCAGGAGCCGTCGTGCGCGAGGCGCTGACGCTGGCGTGGCGCAACCGCGCACCTAGGAGAAACACATGAAGCCTGCTGGCCTGTTGGCAGCCCTCATCACGTTGACCGTGCCGTTGCGCGCCCAAACTCCGCGGACCCTGTCCGCGAACGACCAGCGCGCGCGCGACATCTTCGAGCAGCTGATCAACATCAATACCACGGGCTCGAGCGGCAGCACGACCGTCGCCGCCAACGCCATGGCGAGACGACTACTCGACGCGGGCTTCCCCGCAGCCGACGTCCAGGTCATCGGGCCGGAAGGGTCGAAGAATTTCAACCTGATCGCCCGCTTTCGCGGGACGGGACCGCAGAAGCCGATCCTGCTGCTCTCCCACCTCGACGTGGTCGAAGCCAAACGGGAAGACTGGTCGATGGACCCGTTCACCTTCCTTGAAAAGGACGGGTTCTTCTACGGCCGGGGGACCCTCGACGTCAAGGACGGCGACGCTATTCTCGTCGCCACACTCGTGCGCCTCAAGCAGGAAGGCTATCGGCCGAATCGCGACCTGATTCTCGCCCTCACGACCGGCGAGGAAGGCGGCAGCGACTACAACGGCGTGGACTGGCTGCTCAAGAGTCATCGTGACCTGATCGATGCGGCGTACGTGATCAACATGGACGGCGGCGACCCAGTCATGATGAACGGCAAACGCCTGATGCGCACCGTGCAGGCGGCTGAAAAGGTGTACGTCACCTTCAAGCTCGAAGTTCACAATGCCGGCGGTCACAGCTCGCTGCCCACCAAAGACAACGCGATTTACCGCCTGGCCGCGGCTCTGGGCCGGCTCAGTGCGTATCAGTTCCCGCCGCAGCTCACCGAGATCACACGCCCGACATTCCAAAACTGGGCCGCGCTGCAGCAGGGACAGCTCGCTGCGGATCTGGCCGCGGTCGCCCGTCCGACCCCCCCGGCCCCCCCGACCCCCGATACCGCCGCGATCCGGCGTTTGTCCGAGGTGAGCCCGGTCTACAACGCGCAGCTCCGTACGACGTGTGTCGCGACGGAGCTCGCGGGCGGCCATGCCGAGAATGCGCTGCCTCAAACCGCAAGCGCCACGGTGAATTGTCGGATGATGCCTGGGACGTCGTCGGAAGAGGTGCAACGCACGCTGAACACCGTGGTGAACGATACGGCCGTGGTCATCAGCGTCGTGACCGCCGCGACGCCAAGTCCCCCCTCGCCGCTCACGCCCGCAATCATGGATCCGATTCAGCGCGTAACAAAGCGTCTCTGGAACATCCCCGTCGTGCCCGTGATGGAGACCGGCGCTACGGACGGTCTGTTTCTGCGCAATGTGGGGATTCCGGTGTATGGCGTATCGGGCGTATTCGTGGATATCAACGACATTCGTGCGCACGGGCGCGATGAGCGCATCGGAGTGAAGGACTATTACGACGGCGCCGAGTACATCTACCAGCTCGTCAAGGCGGTTTCATCGACACAAAGGTGAAGGGCGGGCCCCCGCGCGGTCTCGACGGTGTCGTCGCCGCCCAGACCCGCCTGAGCCACGTTGACGGCCAGGCCGGCGAGCTGATCATCGGCGGCTACCAGCTCAAGGAGTTGGCCGGTCGTGTCAGCTTCGAGGAAGCGGCGCATCTGCTGTGGCACGGCGCGTTACCCTCGCCTGACGAGCTGGCGACACTGCGGCGGGAGATGGCGGGGCTACGCGCGCTGCCGGAAGAAACCATGCGGGTGGTTCGGGCAGCCGCTAAGGCGCCGCCGATCGACGCGTTGCGCATGGCATGCGCCACCGTGTCGCTGGATCTCCATCATCCAGACGATATTTCGCCAGCTGCGGATATCCAGGCTGCCAAGCTGCTCACAGCCCGGTTTCCGACGGTGGTCGCGGCGCACGCGCGGCTCGGCGCGGGCAAAGAGCCGATCGCGCCACGGGCCGACTTACCGCTCGCCGCGAATTTTCTCCATATGGTCCACGGCCGGGAGCCCGATCCGACGGCCGCGCGTGCAATCGATACGTATTGGGTGACGGTGATCGATCACGGCATGAATGCCTCCACATTCGCCGCCCGCGTGATCGCGAGCACCCGTTCGGACATGGTGAGCGCCGTGACGGGCGCGATCGGTGCGCTCAAGGGTCCGCTGCACGGCGGCGCGCCGGGTCCGGTGCTCGACATGCTCAAGGACATCAAGGCCGCCGATCGTGCCGAGTCCTGGGTGCGCAACGAGCTGGCGGCCGGACGGCGCATCATGGGTTTTGGCCACCGTGTCTATAAGGTCCGAGATCCCAGAGCCGACGTGCTCAGCAAAGTCGCCGATGCCATGAGCTCATCTGCGCTCGAAAACCGCCCGCTGTTCGATTTGGCACGCGCCGCGGAGCAGACGATCCTGAAGGTGCTGGACGAAGTGAAGCCCGGTCGGAATCTGCGCACCAACGTGGAGTTCTTTACCGCGCTTGTGCTGCAGGCCCTGGGTCTCGAGCCGCGTTCGTTTGTGGCCACGTTCGCGTGTGGGCGGGTTGCCGGATGGTGCGCGCACGTCATCGAACAACACCGGGAGGACCATCTGATTCGGCCTCAGTCCGAGTACATTGGGCCCCGGGGATTGAAAATCGGCGGCGAATGAGGCGGCGGCGAGAGAATCGGCGGCGAGGGGGCGGCAACAGCTAACGCATCGACTGTTTCAGTTTCCATGTGAAGAATCTTGCGCGCTGTTGTTGGGCGAGGAGTTTCGAAGCAATTTCGGGTTTCAGATACTCAAGGGCTGCCGCGACTTCTAATGCATACTCCAGCTCACACAGCGATCCCAACGCGATATCCAGGAAATGACGGAATTCGTTACGTCCCTTCCGCGACGCACCTTCGACGATGTTTGCGGCGCCGGAGAATGCAGCGCGTCGCGATTGCGACGTAAGGCCATAGCGCTCGTGTTTGGGAAAGGATTCCGTGGCCTTGTATACGGCGAGCACGAGTTTGTGACACTCCTGCCACGCGATGAATCGTTTGTGAGGTGCCATGCGATTGAATAAAGAGTCGGTGTCAAAGTGTGTAGTCGTTTTATGGCGGCCATCACCCTTTTGCCGCCTCTCGCCGCCCCCCGCCGCCGCTTCATCACGCCGACAATGTCTCACCGTGTACTAGTCGCGGCCGAGCTGAAGAGTCTTCTAGAGCCATCCCAGCTCATCGATCTTGACATAACCTGGTTGGCGGCGGGCGAACCGACGCCCAAGGGTGACTGGGAAGCCATTGTACCGCTCCTGTCACGCTGGGTCGGCGGTACGGAGCTCAAGAACCTCCCCACCCTCCGCATCGTTGCGAACGTCGCCGTCGGTTACAACAACGTCGATCTCGTCGCGGCCGAGATGCGCAAGGTGCTCGTCACGAATACGCCTGGCGTTCTCACCGAGGCGACGGCCGATCTCACCTGGGCGCTGATCCTCGCGACCACGCGCCGGCTGATCGAGGGCGTGGAGCTCGTGCGGAGCGGGCAGTGGACCGGCTGGCATCCTGAACAGCTGCTCGGGCTCGAGCTGCGCGGCCGGACGCTGGGGCTGCTCGGGGCAGGGCGGATCGGCCAGGCGGTGGGGCGGCGTGCGCCGTCGTTCGGTCTCCGGATCCTGTACACGGCGCGAACCGCCAAGCCCGAGTTCGAGCGCGACACCGGCGCCACGCGGGTCGACACGACTCAGTTACTCGCCGAGAGCGATATCCTGAGCCTGCACGTGCCTTCGAGCCCCGAGACCAAAGGGATCATTAACGGCAAGACCTTGGCGCGCATGAAGCGCGGCGCGATTCTCATCAACACGTCGCGCGGCGACCTGATCCGCGAGGAAGCGCTTGCACACTCGCTCGAGCTCGGGCACCTCGGCGCCGCAGGACTCGACGTCTACACCAATGAGCCCGCCATCCATCCCCGCCTGCTGGCCGCGCCGCGCACCGTGTTGCTGCCGCACATCGGCAGCGCCACGGAAGAGACGCGGCGTAAGATGGCGGCGATCGCGGTCGCCAATGTGCAGGCGGTACTGAGCGGCAAACCTCCCTTGACGCCGGTGTATTCCTAGCGGCGCTTCAGCAGGTCGACAATCGCGTCGCGATGGAAAAACTCGGCCCAGCCCAGGGCGTCGCTGTCGTGCTTGCTGTCGCGAATAGTCGGATCCGCGCCGCCTTCCACGAGCGCGCGAGCGACCTCCGTGTGGTTGTTCAGAATCGCCAGGTGCAGGGGAGTGACGTAGGCATCCACATGGTTCCACCGCGCATCGGGGCTCGCGCCATGCGCGAGCAACCAGCGCACCGCCTGCAGGTCGCCCCGTTTGGCGGCCATGTGGAGCACGCCGCCATTGACCAGCTCGGGGGTGTCCCGTGCGAGGCGCGCCGCCGCGTCCCAGTCTCCCAGCGCGACGCTCGCGAGGAGATCCATCGTGCCGGCGCGCGTCGGCCGGTGCCCGCGGTCGGCGCTGACGAGCTCGCCGGCCGTCATGGCGCGGATGGCGGTCATCACCGGCCGATCGATGTCGGGGGAGGTAGCGTACATCGCGGGCGGAAACCCGAACCCATCCGCGATCAGGGGGTCGGCGCCGAGCTCCAGGAGCAGCGGAATCATTTGCGGCCGATTGTGGCGGACGGCGAAATGGAGCGGGGTCTGATGATTTTCGTTGCGGCTCATGCGGCTGGCGAGCGCCGCCGGATTGCTCGCCACGATCCGCCGCACCTCGTCGCCCAGATTACACGCGATGGCAGAGAACATGTGGTGACGGGCACCGCGACTCAGCAGAAAATCGACCACCGCCCGATGTGCGGCATCCTCGGTTTCCTCCCAGCAGGTGGCCCAGCCGATCACTTCGATTTCGTGATCGTCCCCGTGGCCGACGACGTCCCCCCCGGCGTCAGCCAGACGACGCACCACGTCCAGCTTCCCGGCCGCCGCCGCCCAATGCATCGGGTAGGTGTTGTCGCCCTTCTCGCGCGCGTTCGGATCGAGTCCGCGGCGTAACAAGAGGTCCACGGCGGCGAGCTGGCCTTCGCTCGCCGCGGCGTGGAGCAGGGTCCATTCGTACGGTTCGTCGCGCGCCTGCAGCTTCTCGGGATGCTGATCGAGGAGCGCGGTCAACGTCTCCACGTCGCCGCGGCGTGCGGCGTCGAACAGCTGGCCGTCGACCGTGAGCGTGTCGGCATGCGCCTTCAGCGCGCGCCAACTGGAGAATCCGTTTTGCTTCGCGAGCTCAAATTGCGCATCGGCGAGCTGTGCGGCGGGGTTGGTCTTGCGCATTTCAATGAGCAGGCGCTTGGCCTGCTTGCGCAGCCATTCGAGATTCATGGTCTTCGTCCTTTCAAACCGCCCGGTGTCCGCGTAATGGGCGAAGAACGAAGCCTATTGGCTGGTACTCGACAGGGTGGGTAGAACCCTTTACGCGGACCGTGGGCCGCCCTGGCGGCGCTTCTTGAATCTAGCTTCCCACGCCGCCGCCTTCTATGGTAGCTTTCAGCTTCGAGATGCCTCGGCCCCCCAAAGCAGAAGAACGCACGACTCTCCTTGACGCCCGCGCGATGTCGCGGGCGTTGCAGCGTATGGCCGTGGAAATCCTCGAGCTGGCGCATGGCACCGACGACCTCGTGCTCATCGGCATTCAGCGCCGCGGGGTCGAGCTCGCAGATCGGATCGCCAAACTCATCGAAAAAGACAAGGGCGCCTCCCCAATCCCGCGCGGCGCACTCGATATCACCTTGTACCGTGACGACCTCGGCGCGGTGGGGCCGAAGCCGGTGATCGGCGAGACGCAC